>Ga0255039_10000202_pt1 | contig 19600 bp, 12 predicted proteins | sample BC1_12_1_MG_FD_181713 | JGI IMG/M metagenome (GOLD analysis project Ga0255039, IMG submission 181713) | Seawater microbial communities from Strait of Georgia, British Columbia, Canada - BC1_12_1 | ecosystem: Environmental > Aquatic > Marine > Strait | place: Canada: British Columbia | collected... | reverse complement strand
CGGGATGCAATGGGATTCTCTAATGTTATTTAATAAATTGATGGGAATTCGTTTTAATCCCGATATGCATCGGGAAATTACTTTTAAAACTTTAGCCACTAAAATTGATTAGGCATTACTAAAGGTTTTCAACATCCACGAAATTCATAGATGAACCTTTTTTTTGCACACTAAAGCGCTGCGCGCGAAGTGACTTATTCCTAAGAAATGAAGATTTAAAGTGCAAGCTGCGCATTGTTTTCAACTCAAAATAATAATAAAAAAACCATGTTTTTTACCATACCTTCTGTAGCTTAAAACAAACATGGCTATCTCTTTGGAATCGTTCTTTTTATGCAGATTTAGGCAAAGTAGGTGAGTTAGCGCAACTTTAACGGCTCGCCCTAAGGATCAATCTACACTTGACTTTATCCCATTTTTAGGCTAATATGTGCAAGTTTAGTCAGTTACGACTAGATATAAAGAGTAAAATGATCGATTGCGTAGCCATCACATTATAGGGGGTGTTCGCAATGCGTTAGCACGTTGCTACGACAAACACCGTAATATTGACGACATAAGTCACCAACATTTTATCGTGTAAATTTATTTATGCTTATTTTGATACACAGTTTAACAGAAAGATATTTATGATAACCCAAAAGTTTAAAAATGGCCATCCGGTCAAGCAAGGTCTTTATGATCCTGCCAATGAAAAGGACAGTTGCGGTGTCGGGTTTATCGCTCACATCAAAGGTGAAAAATCCCACTCAATCGTCAAAGATGCAAACCACATATTAAGACGCATGGATCATCGTGGCGCATGTGGTTGCGAATCGAACTCTGGAGATGGCGCAGGTATCATGACCGCCCTTCCCCACGATTTCTTCAAGGCAGTCCTGAAAGATGAGCACAACATTGATCTACCCGAACCAGGTAAATATGGTGCGGGTATTGTATTTCTCCCTTCTGATGATGCGCAACGCCAAAAATGCAAAGATACTATTGAATCAACCTTAACTGAAATTGGGCAACAGTTAATTGGATGGCGCCCCCTTCCTACAGATAGCAAAACGGCCGACATTGGGCCAACACCACTTGCCGTTGAGCCTGTCATGGAACAACTGTTTGTTGCGTCAGCTGAGGGTATTGATCAAGAAGCATTAGAACGTAAACTATACGTGTTACGCAAAGTAACAACCAAAAATATACGCAACAGCAATATAAATCAGGCAAGCTACTTTTACTTTAGTTCACTCTCTACCAAGGTGATTGTGTACAAAGGGCAACTTACGCCTGATCAACTTGAACCATACTTTCCTGATTTGCAAGACGAAAGATATACCAGCCATTTAGCCATGGTTCATTCTCGTTTCTCCACCAACACCTTCCCTAGTTGGGATCGCGCGCAACCTTGTCGCTTCATGAGCCACAACGGTGAAATTAATACATTACGTGGCAATATCAACTGGATGCGTGCAAGAACATCGATGCTCGAAAGCAACCTATTTGGTGATGACCTTAAAAAAATCATGCCGATTATTGATGCTGACTGTAGTGACTCAGGCACCTTTGACAACGTCCTTGAATTTCTCCTTATGGGTGGCAGAAGTTTACCTGAAGCAGTAATGATGATGGTGCCCGAAGCATGGCAAAACCATGAAACCATGAGCGAAAGTAAACGCGCATTTTATGAATACCATTCAGCACTAATGGAACCATGGGATGGACCAGCATCTATTGTGTATACCGATGGGCATTACATTGGCGCGTTACTTGACCGTAACGGCCTACGCCCCAGTCGTTTTTATGTCACCAAAGACGATCGTGTTATTATGGCCAGCGAAGTTGGTGTATTAGACGTTGAACCTACAAATATTATCAGTAAAGGCCGCCTACAACCTGGCAAGATGTTCCTCGTAGACTTCGAACAAGGTCGCATTATTGCAGATGATGAACTCAAAGAAGAAATTGCAGCTAAACGCCCTTATAATGGATGGCTCAAAGAACAACGCATTGCGCTATCAGACCTCCCTGCTAAAGAAGCAAAAGGTTTCGATCCAGATACATTAATTCCAAGGCTCAAAACATTTGGTTACAACACGGAAACAGTTCAGTTTATGCTGGCACCGTTAATCATGATCGAGAAAGACCCTATCGGATCAATGGGCAATGATGCTGCATTGGCATGTCTCTCCGATAAGCCGCGCTTAGTATTTGACTACTTTAAACAACTATTCGCGCAAGTTACCAATCCACCAATCGATGCGATTCGTGAAGAAGTAGTGATGAGTTTAGAATCTTATATCGGCCCTGAAGGCAACTTGCTTAACAGCTCCAACCAACAGGCACACCGATTGTTATTGGGGCACCCTATTTTAACCAACGAAGAGTTGGCCAAAATCAAAGGGATGGATCACCGAGGGTGGCAAACCAAAACAATCGACATTACCTGGAACGCCAAAAATGGCAGCGACGGTATGTTGCCTGCGATCCAACGCGTCTGTAAAGAAGCAGAAGAAGCGATAGGCGAAGGGTACCCTTTAATTGTATTAAGTGACCGTCGCACCAAACATGGTCGCATCCCTATTCCAATTTTATTGGCATCAAGTAGCGTACATCAATATTTAGTCCGCCGAGAAAAACGTACCCAAATTGGTATCGTCCTGGAAACAGGTGAAGCACGTGAAGTGCATCATCATTGTTTACTTGTAGGTTTTGGCGCCGATGCGATTAATCCATATGCTGCATATGAAGCATTATGGCAAGCGTTACGTGATGGGATGCTAGACAACCAACATACGTGGACTGACGAGAAAATCGTTAAGTCTTATCGCAAAGGTTGCGCCAAGGGCATGCTCAAAGTAATGGGTAAAATGGGTATCTCCACTTTACAAAGTTACAAAGGGGCACAAATTTTTGAAGCGGTTGGTTTAAATCATGAAATCATTTCAACAACATTTACCAATACGGCAAGTCGCATTGAAGGTGTTGATTTTAAAATTCTCGCCGAAGAAGCGATGCGTCGTTACACATTAGGCTTTCCTGAAAGAAATGAATCTACCACCCCAACATCGTTAGATAATAGTGGTGATTTTCACTGGCGCAAAACAGGTGAGAAACATGCTTGGACCCCTGAAACCATCGCTTCACTACAAGAAGCGGCGAGAAGTGATTCAAAAGGTGCATATAATACCTTTAAAAACCTCGTCAACGAACAAAATGAAAAAGGATTAACGTTACGTGGTTTATTAAAATTCAAAACAGTTCCAAGCGGACCTGTCCCTATCGAAGAAGTCGTAGAAGCAAAAGAAATTGTTAAACGATTTTGCACCGGCGCAATGAGCTACGGTTCGATTTCACGTCAAAGCCACGAAGCGCTTGCCATTGCCATGAATCGTATCGGCGGTAAGAGTAACACTGGTGAAGGTGGCGAAAACCCTAAACGTTTTACCCCAATGGCAAACGGAGACTCGAAACGATCGGCTATCAAGCAAGTCGCTTCAGGTCGTTTTGGCGTCACAAGTTTTTACTTAACAAACGCTGATGAAATTCAAATCAAAATGGCGCAAGGTGCTAAGCCTGGTGAGGGTGGTGAACTACCAGGCCATAAGGTTAACGACATTATTGCCCAAGTACGCCACTCTACCCCTGGTGTTGGTTTAATTTCACCACCACCCCATCACGATATCTATTCCATTGAAGATTTAGCACAGCTCATTTATGATCTCAAAAACGCTAACCCTTCAGCCCGTATTAGTGTCAAATTGGTATCTGAAGTAGGTGTTGGTACAATTGCAGCTGGCGTTGCCAAAGGACATGCTGATCATATTTTGATCGCTGGCCACGACGGCGGCACTGGTGCATCGCCACAAACTTCTATAAAACATGCCGGCCTTCCGTGGGAACTTGGCATCGCTGAGACACATCAAACTTTGGTAATGAACAACCTGCGCAGTCGTGTTGTACTACAAACCGATGGCCAAATGAAAACCGGTCGCGATGTTGCAATTGGCTTTTTATTGGGTGCTGAAGAAATTGGTATGTCAACAGCGCCACTTATCACACTCGGTTGTATTATGATGCGTAAATGCCATATGAATACATGCCCTGTCGGTATCGCAACACAAGATCCTGAACTTCGCAAACGATTTAACGGCAAACCAGAACACGTTATTAATTACCTGTTTATGGTTGCTGAGGAAGTTCGTGAAATCATGGCAGAACTCGGCTTTAGAGAATTAAACGAAATGGTCGGCCGTGTCGATGCTTTAGATGTTAGCGAAGCTATTAATCACTATAAAACATGTGGTTTAGACCTTACACCTATTTTATCGCCGGCAGTTAAACCAACCGAAGATACCGAAGTGTATAACACCATTAAACAAGACCATGGTCTCGATACCGTTCTTGATCATACATTGATTGCCAAAGCACAAAACGCAATAAAGACCGGTACCAAAACAACGATTGAATCAGACATTTGCAACCTAAATCGCGCTACAGGTACCATGTTATCGCATGAAATTTCTAAAGCGCTTGGTGAAAATGGATTCAAAAAAGATGATACCTTGCATATCAATTTTAAAGGATCAGCAGGCCAAAGTTTAGGGGCATGGCTTGCACATGGCGTAACCCTTGAACTTGAAGGTGATGCCAATGATTACGTCGGCAAAGGTTTATCTGGTGGTAATATTATCATTTACCCGCCAAAGGAAGCAACTTACAACCCTGAAGACAATATCCTTCTCGGCAACGTCGCACTTTACGGCGCAACAAGTGGACAAGCTTACTTCCGCGGCGTAGCCGCTGAACGTTTCTGTGTACGAAACTCTGGCGCAACAGCGGTCGTAGAAGGTGTCGGTGATCATGGGTGTGAATATATGACCGGTGGTCGCGCAATCATCTTAGGCCCAACTGGCCGAAACTTTGCTGCAGGTATGTCGGGCGGTATCGCCTACGTCTGGGACCCAAAAGGTCTCTTTCCAATTAATTGTAATCACGCAACAGTTGCACTAGAATCGCTTGAAGACACGCTCGATATTAAGGAAGTAAAAAACCTTATCGATCAACATTTTAAACTAACTGGTTCTACCGTTGCTCAAAAAATCTTAGAAAATTGGAATCACGCTATTACAGAATTCGTCAAGGTAATGCCGCTTGATTACAAGCGCGTACTTGCTGAACGTATGGATCATTCCGAAGAAGAAGACACCCCAATTCATGATGGAGAGGAGGCCAAACGTGGGTAATCCAACAGGCTTCAAAAGTATAAATAGACAATTACCTCCAGATAGAGATGCCGTAGACCGCGTTGATGACTGGAATGAATTTCATGGTCACATGTCAGAAGAAGAAAACCGCAACCAAGGCGCGCGTTGCATGGATTGCGGCGTGCCATTTTGCCATACCGGTCAAATCATTGGCGGCATGACTGCTGGCTGCCCCCTTGGTAACCTTATTCCTGAGTGGAACGATTTAATTTACCATGGCGACTGGGAAAAAGCATTAGATCGACTACATGCAACCAACAACTTTCCTGAATTTACAGGCCGAGTATGCCCTGCACCGTGTGAAGGTTCATGTGTCCTAGGCATCAACGCCCCACCAGTTGCAATTAAACATAATGAAGTAACGATCATTGATCGTGGTTTCAGAGAGGGATGGGTTACACCGCAACCACCTAAGTCGCGCACCGGAAAAACCGTCGCCGTCGTTGGTAGTGGCCCAGCAGGATTAGCTGCTGCCGCTCAGTTAAACAGCGTAGGGCATACCGTTACAGTGTTTGAACGTGCCGATCGTGTTGGGGGTTTGCTTATGTATGGCATCCCTAATATGAAACTAGACAAGCGGGTTGTGGTAAATCGTCGCGTCGACATACTTAAACAAGAAGGCATAACCTTTAAAACAAATACCGAAGTCGGCAAAGACATCACCGCCGCTCAACTACGCAAAGATTTTGATGCAATTGTATTAACCACAGGCGCTACAAATCCTCGCGATTTACCAATTGAAGGACGCGATCTAAAAGGGATCCATTTTGCAATGGATTTTTTATCTAAAAACACCAAGTCGCTATTAGATTCTGAACATGCCGATGGTAACTTTATCAATGCCGACGGCAAACACGTCTTGGTCATTGGCGGTGGTGACACTGGCACAGACTGCGTCGGTACATCAATCCGTCACAACGCAAATTTGGTTACCCAACTTGAAATCATGCCTAAAGCGAACATCACACGCGCCGACAATAATCCTTGGCCACAATGGCCAAAAGTATATTTAATGGATTACGGCCAAGAAGAAGCGGCCGAAATACAAGGTGATGACCCACGTGTCTATGAAACAATGACCAAAAAATTCGTCGGCGATAAAGATGGCAACGTCAAAGAAGCACACACCGTACAAATAGAATGGGTCAAAGATAATAGCGGACGCATGTCTCCCAAAGAGATTCCTGGCTCTGAAAAAGTACTCAAAGCCGATCTCGTGTTTTTGGCAATGGGCTTCTTAGGACCAGAACATTTGATCGCAGAACAGCTCGGCATTAAGCTTGACCAACGCTCAAATTACGAAGCAGACTTTGGAGAATACACCACTAGTCTCGAAGGGGTATTCGCTGCTGGCGACTGCCGCCGCGGCCAGTCACTCATCGTCTGGGCCATTAGCGAAGGCCGTCAAGCCGCAAGAGAATGCGATAAGTTCTTAATGGGATCTACACAACTCCCATAAAGTGCGATCACATATTGGTACATTTCAAAGGCGAGTTAAACAATAGTTTAGCTCGCCTTTTTTATATTGATAATCACAATATTTTAATGATGCAACGTGACTATGTATACAACCTGTCATGTGACCTTAATGATCATGCTCATCATGCTCATCGCCACCTGGTGTTTCTTCAGGTTCCGGTGTTGTGCCAGTTAACCAATATTTTGCGATATACACCATGTCTTCAAAGTTAACAACGCCATCAATATTAATATCTGCCGGAATGCCAGTAGCATCACAACATGCTTCAACATGAAGGACCATATAGTCAACGGCAGTATCGTCTTGTAAGAATACATCAAGCTTACCATCGGCCAACTGAGCGAGTACTGAAGTCACTAACGCACCAGATGGCTCCAAATCGTCTAGATCTAACTTAAACACATTACTACTACCATTAGGCCAACTCCCTATAGGCGTGCCCCCAGGCAGCAATGGCAAATCTTTGATATATTTACCCCATTTAAAACCAGGATTCAAAAATTCAAGATTAATCGTATCATTGGTTGCCAAACCTGCATGGGCCCTTAACCCTATTTCAAGTTCTGCACTAATAATGCCACCAGGCAAACCTACAAAGGTATGCGCCATATAACGGTCATTTTGAATGCGGTCAAAGCCACGAAAAATACCGACAGGAAAATAGGTCACCATCGCCCGAATTAACAATACCGATATGATCATTATTCGTTCCCAACGAACCAATACCTGTCGTCCCCCGCACCTTGATTTCAAGATAAGCACCAACAACATTATTTGGTAGGCTACTAAACGTATGACCAAACCAACTATTTGGAAGCACACCACCGACACCTGGCACATCGTCATATCCTAAGGGGATACCAGATGCTGAATAGGTCGTAATGTAATTAAGTAACGGTGTGTTGGGGGTAGGTGGTGGGTCTAACCAAACATTACCAAAGTTATCTGCAATACCACCATCTAAAGAAAAATGTACCGCAGGTAAACCATTCTCACAGGAAACAGGTTCAATAATACATGGTATCGGAAACGGCGGTATCACAATCGTTGGGCATTCAATACCCGTGGGCGTCGCACAATCAGTGCCAACACCTTGGGGCGTACCAAATTGTGCCATACAATCACCAACTGTAAGGTCAGCACAAGTACCATCTGGTAAGCAACACGCCGCTAACGGATCTGGCAATGGACAACTAAAGCTAGGGTCTATACAACTCTCGCCAGGGTGTGGCGTGCCACCAAGGTCAAGACAGTCCCCTATTAACATGTCTGCACATGTTTCAACACCAACACTATTTTCATAACAACATGCATCTAAAACAATCTCATCTTCTGATGTTTTGATCTCAAAGGAGAGGTCTATTGAGTCGGGGCCAATGTCAGGCAAGCCACCATTACCGTTTGGGTGATTCGGTGGGTAAACAAGTTCCATTCTCATCTCAGGGGCCAACAATGGTGACATCATTACCCCATCATCATTCCAATGCGTTCTGGCAGTTTTCCACCCCATTTGGGTGGGCTCCCCAGTTGCACTATCAGTCGTTGTGACACGAATCGCCAACCAGTACACCTCTGGTGCATCTGGCGTCCCTTCTTGCCAGAATGGATCACACGCTAAATCAGCAAATGGCACTTCGGGTACCTGTTATATTGAGAGAACTGACAGGGTTCGAATGCGATAAAACAAATGCAATTGCAGCATCGATTAAGGGATACCCCCCCGCAAATTTATGAAAAACAGGGTCAGTACCAATGATAACGATATTACCATCAATGTATTGGGTCCAAGCAGATGCAATGTTGTCTAAGGCCGTTTGAATCAAAGGTGGTGTATTGCATGAAGGGTCACCTATAATCAAAGCTTGGTAGAGGGAAAAGTCAATGGGTGTATATGTAGACCAAACAGGCTCTGCAACCACATCAATATTAGTCGCTGGAATTCCTGCAGCGATTACCGCTAAATACTCTCGACTACTGTTTGCAGGGGTCGTTACTGTTTCTGCTAAAATAAGTACGCGATGTTCAGTTGCGATTACTGGTAAACACGTCAATAATATAAGTAATAATGCGCATCTATAATACATATCGTATTTTCTCCAAATTTATATGAAAGTGTATCTACACAATACACCTTATTTATTTACACAAGGTTAAAACAAAACTACAGAAATTTATATTAAAACAAGAAAGTGTTAATGATATACTCAAATCTTACCTAGAAAGGCAATAAAAGTCTATACCGCTTTATGACCAATACGACACAAAACCAACGTTTAAAATACGATAATACCGATTTTTAATTGCATTTTATCGGTTTTATGGGTACATTCTTCCCCTTACAGATAATAAATAACTTGGGTCACAAATGAATATTGTATTTTTAGGTAGTGGTGCATTTGGTGTCGATAGCTTGAAGTTTCTTCATGCTTCTTCACACGATATAAAAATGGTCTTTACCCAACCGAGTCGCCCTGCAGGGCGTGGCAGAAAGATGGTCGCCACACCGATAGGTCAACTTGCTGAAACACTCGGCATTGCATGCATTGAAACAGCTGACGTAAATCGTAACGAACATATTGAAAAAATAAAGGCGGCGAAGCCAGATATCATCATGGTCATTGCCATTGGCCAAAAACTGGGCAGCGAATTATTAAATATCCCCGACTGCAAAGTAATCAATCTACACAGCTCATTGTTGCCGAAATACCGAGGTGCAGCACCAATCAATTGGGCTATATTAAATGGTGAATCGGAATCTGGCGTTACGATTATAGAACTTGATGATGTTTGGGATGGCGGTAATATCTGGGGCGCACTTTCAACCCCTATCAAAAAATCTGAAACCGCCAGTGAATTGCACGACCGACTTGCACAATTGGGACCCAAATGCATTGAAGCGGTCATCGATCGCATCAAAAGTAAATCGTATACACCTGAGGCACAAGACATAAAACTTGCCACACGTGCGCCAAAATTATGCAAAGCCGATGGCGCTATAGATTTTTCTAAATGTGCCCAAGAAGTATACAATCATATTCAAGGCATGTGGTCATGGCCTGGTGCATTTTGTTTTTTTGCTTTAGAAAACAATTCAAAAGCACAACGACTAGCGGTTGCACGATGTGAACTCGCACCCATAGACAATACCGATACTGAACCAATAGATGCACCACCAGGAAAATTACTAGACGACATGACGATCGTTTGCGGTAGTGGCAGAATAAAATTCCTAGAAGTCAAACCAGATAACAGCAAACTAATGTCCTTTACAGATTTCACCAATGGCCGCCGCATCAACGGTGGTATCCAATTTCAAAATGGGTAATCATACTTAACCTCCAAACGTTTATAGGCAACATATACCATGGCAAAACCTTCAATTCGCCCTTTAGAAAACGATGCGGCAAGAAACATTGCAGTGAATGCACTTACCATACATCAAAAGAACAACACTTATATTCAAGATTGCCTTAACGACATCTTTAATACAGCTAAACCAACACCACAAGAGCGTGCCTTTGCTACAGAGCTTGCCTTCGGCACTGCGCGTCACAAATTCACGATTGACGCACTCATTAATAAATTCAGTGCACGTCCTATCAAAAGCATTGACACCGACATGTTGCATATCTTACGTGTCGGCATGTATCAAGTATTTTACCTAGATGGCCAACAAGATCATGCTGTTGTGTTTGAAACGGTGCAACAAGTAAAGCAAGTAATCGCTAGCCCAGGTGGCCACAAATTTGTAAATGCGATTTTACGCAATGCCCTGCGCTCACTTGAAAATGCCAAAACTTGTAGTAACTATACCAATCACAGAAGTGTGGTTTGGAAAACACTAAACCAAGCAGTCTTAATCAATGAAAAATATTTACCTAATAGCAAAACAAACATTGAAAAATTTTTCTCGGTAGCTTACTCACATCCAAAATGGATCATTGATAGGTGGCTAAAGTTTTATGGCAAATCAAAAACCCATTCGCTCTGTTTGACCAATAACGAGCGCCCACTGATTTCCATCAGGGTAAACACCCTAAAAATTAGCGCGGAAGATTACCACAAAAAATTAACTAAAATGGAGATGCCGTTTGAACAAATTGAATCTTCGTTTATTTTACACAAGTCAATCAACCCTGTATTATTACCCGGGTACGAAGAAGGTTTGTTCAGCGTACAAGATATCACCGCAGCACAACTCGCTGAAGTATTGGCACCAAAAGAAAATGAGGCGATATTAGATATGTGTGCTGCACCAGGGGGTAAGACATGTCATATTGCAGAATTGATGGGTAACAAAGGCGCAATTACAGCCACTGATGTTTCTCAAGAAAAATTAAATCCTATTGGTATCAATGCCAAACGACTAGGTATCAAAACGATTAAGACAGCACTTATCGATGACATTCCTGAAGGTGGTAAGCAAAAATTTGACGCGATATTAATTGATGCACCATGCTCAAACAGTGGTGTATTTGCCCGCCGCGTAGAAGCAAGGTACAACCTCTCGCCAGCGAGCTTAAAACAATTGGTTAAAACGCAAAAGCAGCTCCTAAAAAAGGCCGTAACACTCCTCAATCCAAATGGACGCATTTTATATAGCACTTGCAGTATTGACCCTAACGAAAACGAACGCCTTATCGCCGCGTTTTTGAGCGACAACGAACAATTTACCCTCACCCAATCACTACTGACGCTACCGCAAACGCAATACGACAAAGAAACAGCATCAACCAACTATTGGCAAGATGGTGGTTACCACGCATTACTACAGTCGTAATGCCGCATTTTCATATTTAACTTTTTTGTGATGTAGGCCGGGTCACCCCCCGGCACAAATTGTGACACAGTCTTAACGCCCTAGGTAACGTTCGTCTCCCATATTTCCCCTGTAACCGATACATATATTCCCCGCTGGTTTTTACTTTTTATAACAGGCAGTACATTGCAATCCCTTGCCCCTATTGTGCCGCATCCGTTCTGTAGTCCCAACCGCCGCCGAGTGACCTATAGAGTTCAATTAAATTGATAATGATTTTACCTTCACTTTGTGCCAATTCATCTTGCACCGTAAAACTTGTGCGTTGTGCTTCAAGCACATTCAAAAAACTTGTTAAACCGGTAGTATATAATGTTTGTACCAGCGATTCAGTTCTTTTAGCTGAAGCGACACTATGCGTAAGTGTTTCGTGTTTTTGATTTTCACTATTAAAAGCAGTAATGTTATTTTGAGATTGTTCAAGTGCAGATAATATTAGATGCTCATATTGATAAATATATTGCGCTAATATTGCTTCTTGTTGCTTGATGTTATTTTTTGTTCTGCTGCCATTAAAGAGATTCCATGAAAACAAAGGGCCCCATGCCGTTGCGTCTGCAGAATCGCCACTTATGCCATCACTGGTTATGGCAAAGGTACCCGAAAGACTAAAACGGGGGTACAACTCTGATGTGGCAACACCAATTTGCGCTGATTGTGAAGCGATACGTCTTTCAGCTTTGCGAATATCAGGTCGTTGCCTAATAAGGTTTGTAGCGAGACCTGAGGTCATTTCAGCAGCAACTGCAGGCATCGCATCTCCTTTATTAATCAACGGATAAAGTGTGCCTGGATGTTTACCCAACAATGTGCAAAGGCGATTAAGCACCCGCATTTTGTTTTGAGTGAGGTCTGGGATGAATGCCTTTGATCGACTAAGGTTGGTTTCTGCCTGAGCAACATCCAAGTCTCCACTGACCCCTGCTTTAAGTCTGTCTCGTGTAAGTTTCACAGCAGCCTTTTGAGTAGTGATATTATTGTTTGCATATACCATCCGTTGTTGTAAGGTACGGTATTGAATATAGTTAATAGCCACCTCACTATAAAGAGAGACTTTAACATCACGGTAATCTTCAATGGTTGCCTGCAGCGAGGCGTCGGCAGACTCAACCGATCTGGCGATACGACCAAATAGATCTATTTCCCAGGAACAGTCGATTGATAGATCATTGATATTAGCTTCTTTGCCATCATCATAGGGTGAAAAAAAGTTTTTATCAGTACGTTGATATGAACCGCGACTATCTAAAGTTGGTATTGCGGCTCCAGCGGTGATACCGCGTCTTGCGCGTGACGCTGCGATGCGTTCAATCGCTTCCTTTAGGTTTAGATTTTGGTCATCTGCTTGTGCAATGAGTTGATTTAAAATAGGATCATTGAGTTGTTGCCACCATGTATGCACTGACTGGCTACTGGCTGTATTACCTTGAAGAAGTGTCTCGTGCCAAACATCTGGTATTGTTGTTTCAATAGGCGTGTAATCAGGCCCTACTTTGCACCCTGTTATGGTTATAAAGAGCATGATAGTTAGAACAAAAAGAATCTTCGTGATATCATTGATTTTCATAATAATCGCATCCTATTGATTTTGGTTATTTCTTTATAGCATCATTTTCGTAAATTTGAATATATAATCATTGACATATTATATAGAAAGTCTATATATACTTTTATAATCATTTTTAAGCAATCTTGCTAGTATTAATTTCTCTATAAGATTTCGTTTGATGACATTACTTATTTATAAAGGAAATATCTGATGAATTACTGGATTAGCTCAAGTGCGACTATAATAATGGCCTTATGTATTCCGTTGGGTTGCAAAAAAGAAGTTGTTCAGGAAAAAGAAATTATTCGCCCTGTGCGTGCAGTGAAAGTTGGTGATCTTTCAGATTTTAAGACACAATGGTTTACAGGCGTTGCAGCGGCAACACAATCTGTAAATTTGGCATTTGAAGTACCAGGGATCGTCATTGAAAAAAGAGTGACTAAGGGTGATAAAGTTAAGAAAGGTGACATACTCGCTAGATTAGATGATCGTGACTTTGTTAACGATTTAAATGCAGCCAAGGCTGCCAAAAAAAGGGCCAACGTACAGCTTGACCGTATAAAAGTTGCGCTCAAAACAAACGCAGTGTCACAGCAAGATCTATCTGATGCGCAAGCTGTGTATGATCAAAAAAATGCTGTTGTGAATATAAAAGCGAAGGCTGTTGATGACACTGCAATCATTGCACCTTACGATGGCGTCATTGCTGCCACATATATTGATAACTATCAAAGAATCCAAGCAAAGCAAGATGCTATCCGCTTGGTTGATATTTCAAAAATTGAATTTGATGTCGATATCCCAGAATCATTAATAGCCATGGTGCCTAAACCGTCGAGCAAAATAACGTCGTACTGTCGATTTACCGCCCTAGGCAGCCAAGAATTTCCAGCCCATATTAAATCAGTAGGCACTGAAGCTTCTGAAGCGACGCTCACATACCCTGTGACATTGATTATCTCTCAACCAGAAGGTGTTGAAATATTACCAGGCATGGCAGGTGAAGTAAGGGGAGCGCCAGACCTTGTGGTCAGTAAAATTAAAGAAGCATTAACAGTGCCGATGGCGTCGATATTTGAATCAGATGGGCAATCATCAGTTTGGGTGATTGATGAAAAAACCAATCTTGTTTCTCGCAAGCCCATTGAAATCGTGCGCTTGTCTGCCTATGGCGCCTTAGTGAAAGGCATTACCGCAGGGCAATGGGTCGCAACGGCTGGGGTACATTACTTGAAAGAATCTCAGAAGGTCACCATATTAGCGTCTAATGCTGCCGGGGGAAAAAAATGAGTTTATCGCAAAACGCTATAGATAAAAAAACTTTGACCAACTTTACAATGTGTGTCATTTTAATCGCTGGTATTGCGGCGTTTTTTGGTTTAGGTAAACTTGAGGATCCAGTCTTTACCGTTAAGGTTGCGGTTGTGACAACCGTTTATCCTGGTGCCACAGCCGAAGAAGTAGAACTTGAAGTGACTGATCGCATAGAAAAGGTGATTCAGGAAATGCCGCAAGTGAAGGAAATAGAAAGTTTTTCCCGCGCCGGCATGTCTTTGGTCAAGGTATTTATTCATGCGAACATTCCTTCTGATCAGTTGCCGCAAGTTTGGGATGAGCTAAGAAAGAAAATCGGTGATGCCGCAGGTTCACTACCACCTGGTGTCAACCGCCCTATCGTAGGTGATGACTTTGGAGATGTGTTTGGTTTTTTGGTGGCTGTGGTCGGTGATGGGTTTAATAACAGTGCGCTTGAATCGCAAGTCGATGGCTTAAAGAAAGAACTCAGTTTGGTACCAGGCGTTGCCAAAGTATCACTCTGGGGTGTGCAAACCCAATGTATTTATGTCGACGTTGATCCCGTATCAATCGCCAGATTGGGTGTAACCAGTGAAGAAGTGTATAATACCCTCACCAAACAAAACGTCGTCGTCAATGGTGGTGGATTTGAAATACTTGGTCAAAGAATGCGGTTTGAAACTACGGGTGAATTTCAGTCACCAGAAGACATTGGGTCATTATTGGTCAAAGGACACAGTAACGGAAGCCATACTCAATTTTTACGTATTTCCGATATTGCCAAAGTGTCGCGTGGTTACATTGAACCCAAACAAGCAATTATGCGTTACAATGGTGCACCAGCCATTGCCATGGCAATTTCCAATACAATGGGCACGAATATCATCCACTTAGGTCAAGATTTAGAAGCCAAAATTAATGAACTTAAACATGATTTACCGGTAGGCATTGAAATCAGCAAGATATCATGGCAGGAAGATTCTGTCTCTGAATCTATCGAAACGTTCATGATCAGTTTAATCCAAGCCGTATTGATCGTATTGGTTGTATTATGGATCGCAATGGGTGGTTCTATGGGATGGGGTGCTGGCTTTCGTGTCGCCATTATCGTGGGGATTTCTGGTTTAATATATGTGATCATTGCATCATTATTGTTTATGAAGTTTTTTGACATCAACCTACAGCGTATGAGCCTTGGCGCATTGGTAATTGCAATGGGTATGATGGTCGACAATGCGATTGTTGTTGTAGATGGCATTATTGTGCTGATGCAAAAAGGGGAAGATCGGATAAAGGCTGCGATCAAAGCGGCAACTTTACCCTCTATACCTTTATTAGGTGCAACAATTATTGCCGTGCTCACTTTCTATCCGATTGCTGCATCTGACGAAGGGGCTGGAGAATATTGCGCATCTCTATTTAGTGTGGTGGGCATTGCTTTAATGATTAGCTGGATCCTTTCAGTCACCGTCACACCTGTGATGTGCATTGCGCTTTTACCAGAAATAAAAGCATCTGCCGAGGGTAGCGACCCGTACGATACAACATTTTATAAACGATTTACACGGTTTTTAAATTGGTCAATTAGATGTCGTTGGTTGGTAGTAATGATATTTATTGGCATGCTCGTTGGTGCAGTAGTAGGTTTTAAAAATGTAGATCAAATGTTCTTTCCGTCATCTGCCCGCCCACAGCTAATGGTAGATTATTGGGTACCAGAAGGCACTTCAATTAACAACACATCGCTCAATATGAAAGTCATTGAAGATAAACTGTGTGAACATCCAGCCATCGAATCTGTAAGTACCTTTATCGGTAAGGGACCACCAAGATTTTATCTCCCGGTAGAATCTGAACTGCCATATGAATCTTATGGTCAATTTATAGTCAATGTATACGACTACCATAATGTGCCTAAAATCATAGCAGAATTAGAACCATGGATTGCAAAAAACGTACCAGAAGCAATGGTATTAATGAAAAAATATGGCCTTGGCCCCAGCGAAACGTGGCCCGTCGATGTACGCATTAGTGGCGGTGCTATTGCAGATGCCAAAGTATTGCGCAGCTTGGCCAAGCAAGTTCAAGATATTTATCAAGCAAGTCCGTATTGTAAAGAATCACGTACTAATTGGCGACAGCGTGTTAAAAAAGTCGTAAGTGAATACGACCAGATCAATGGTCGCTGGACAGGTATTAATCGTGACAGAATCGCCAGTGCAACGCGAATGGCAAGCGACGGTCTTCCCGTGGGCCAGTTCCGAGAGCAAGATAAACTACTACCGATCATGATGCGTTATAATGAAGAAAAAAGAACTAATTTGGCCGGAGCCTTGGGTACTTTGCCTTTGCGACAACCAATGTCGACTGTAACAGTACCGCTAATGCAGGTTACACGCGACATCAAGATTGCATGGGAAGACCCGCTCATCTGGCGATTTAACAGGCGACGATGTATTAATATACAGGCGATCCCAACAGGACTCACCGCTGAATTTCGTGATGATGTCAAAGAAAAAATTGAAGCGATTAAATTACCGCCTGGTTATGAACTAATGTGGGATGGAGAATATAGAAGTTCGTCAGAAGCGCAGGCATCACTTATCCCAGGTATGATACCAGCATTTTTGGTTATCGCGATTATAATCGTTGGATTATTTAATGCCTATAAACCGCCATTAATTATTTTATGTGTTATTCCTTTTTGTTTAATTGGTATTACCTTTGGTTTATTACTGACAGGTCAACCATTTGGTTTTGTCGCTTTACTCGGTGCAATGAGCTTGACGGGCATGATGATAAAAAATGCGATTGTATTGTTAGACCAAATCAATATCGAAATCTCCGAAGGCAAAACACCTTATGATGCAGTAATTTTATCTGCACTTTCAAGGTTGCGCCCTGTGATGCTCGCAGCTGGCACAACAGTACTAGGTGTTGTGCCATTATTGCCCGACGTTTTTTGGAAATCAATGGCAGTGACTATCATGTTTGGTTTGGCTTTTGGCTCGATTATTACAATGGTGTTAATCCCAGTGCTCTATAGTTGTTTCTTTAAGCTTAAAGTACCGCAAAAAAAATAGACGCGAAAATATAATCTATCATAGTAGTCATAAATAATGAAGAAAAATAGGCAGACATATTTAGCAGACCGCATAAATTGCAAATATAGTCAATTGCTTGGTTTTTTAATATTAGTTATGTTTGCATTTTCTTTACCAATCACAGCTCAATATCGGAATATATTGCCGATACTATTTGTATTAGGCATTATTCCTGCTGTACACATAGTCTTACCTTATAAAAAATTATTACTCTTTATGTTGTTTCCAATATGTTTAATTTCTCTTAAATTAGTAAATGAGTTCATGTTTACCGAACCCAATGGCATAATTAATGGGACCGTTTTAGTTCTGAATGTTTTGTGTTTATTTGTCGCCATTATTGTTTTAATTTCAGACATGCGAAACGAACAAAATGTTACGTCTGATACCATTAAGGGCGGGATTTCTGTTTTTTTATTAATGGGCTTTATGTGGACTTGTATTTACTATCTCTTACAATTGTATGGTACATCGCAAGATGTCGAAATCTTTACAAACGTGAATAGTAATAATAGTATGAATAGTTTATTTTATTTTAGTTTTACCACGTTAACCACATTAGGATACGGAGATATCGCCCCTGTATCAAACGCGGCGCGTTTATTTGCTAATTTAGAAGCGATTGCCGGGCAAGTTTATTTAGTGGTTTTTATCGCAATGTTGATGTCACGACGGTTGCGCAATGAAGCAAATAAAAAATAATATAGCATAAAGATTATAACTGCAGTTCAATAAAAATATATAAAATTTCACCAAGGGATTTTACAACAGGACGATATCATGAAGCTTAATCGTAAGACATTTATGTGGTTTTTACTGAGACCTTTTGCATGGGGAGAGTTTGCTAAAATGATAAAGCTGGCTATCACTAAGCGCATCAATCCGGTCGAAACCAGCACTAATTGGTGTAAACAATACGCCAAGCGTATAGAAGATGTTGTCATCACTATAACCGGTAAATACGAACGCATTGAAATTGACAACATTCACGATGCTGCAAATGGACAACTGTTATATAATATCGCAGAATTTATTTGCGCCAAGCGAATCATTGAAACAGGCGTTTGTCGAGGTGCCTCTTCAAAGGTGCTATTAACATCATTGCAAAACAGAGGCGGTCATTTGATCAGCACTGACATTCCAATTCCCCAGCAATGGATTGAGCCTGGCGAACTTGTCCCTGAACCACTCCGCAAAAACTGGCATATTATTAACCAGCCCGACTCTACGGCATTACCAAAGGCATTAAAAGAGATGCCAGAAATTGACATGTGTTATTATGACAGCGACAAAAGTTACAAAGGCAGAATGTTTGGCTATGACTTATTATGGCACGCATTAAGACGTGATGGCATCTTTGTTTCTGACGATATCGATGACAATAATGCGTTCAAAGATTTCTGCGAAACAATCAATCAAAAACCATTAATCGCTGAAAGCGGCGGCAGGTACGTTGGCGTTATCATTAAGAAAAACTAAGCATAACAACGTAGATGCTACATCACATACCCCCCCCAATAAAAAACAAGGTAATCATCGCTGCCAGCGGTGATCGTGTAAAGTTACGGCACTTGAGTTCAGTTGCAATTTGAGATATTACTTCGTTGCCGCTGCTTACGACGATCACACCATAAGCACAAATGATCTGTTTTGTTTAATTTCCGCTTTGGCGGAAGACAAATTGCCCGTAGGCGATTTGGGGTGCGATTACCTTTGAAAGACGACGTGACTTGTTTCGTCAGTACGTTACAATACATAACCAAACGCTTCAACAGATTCACCTACGGCGAACTGATGCGTTGAAAGTTATTAAACCAGTAGCTATGACTTGAAAAATAATTCGTTGGTGAAGTAGGCCGGGCTTCACGTATATTAACATTGCTCATATTTGTGCCGGGGAAAGCCCGGCCTACTTGAAGAAAAGAAACTTGCTACTGTAAACTGCAAGCGTCATAACCAACCAATTCAGACGGATGGCCTGTGGCCACCGCTGATTTAATGGTTATTAAGTACGTAATCAGGCCACCCTGGCCTGCTCGTCACAAGTAAGGCACCGAGGGCGACCTTCAAATTGTAATACGGTTAAGTACCGCAGTTGTT
>Ga0255039_10000201_pt1 | contig 19615 bp, 18 predicted proteins | sample BC1_12_1_MG_FD_181713 | JGI IMG/M metagenome (GOLD analysis project Ga0255039, IMG submission 181713) | Seawater microbial communities from Strait of Georgia, British Columbia, Canada - BC1_12_1 | ecosystem: Environmental > Aquatic > Marine > Strait | place: Canada: British Columbia | collected... | reverse complement strand
GAGAGCCAAAGTTCTTTTGGATTGACAGATAACCTGTGCTGCCCTTGTTATTCTTTGTTGCATTTCGATCCTCTGATTCTAGCCCGGATATTTCATGAATTGCCTGCTGCGACCGCGGATATGGCCGTCCTCCCGGGCGTCCTCGGGTGTTCAACCCTGCGACGTACCGTTCAGGTACGCCTCGGGTCCACCACCCTGTGGGTGCCCGGTGGCATACCCATCTTCACGGTCTCGCGACTGCAATTCACGAAACATCCGGGCTGGGAGTTTGGATGTGGTGCTCGGGTCAATAGGTAATGTGTACTATGAGGAACAGTAAATATCTAGCGTTAGTTCCACGAGTGGTTTCGCGGGAGATCTTTTGCTTGCGAAATGTTTTCAGCTCCGGTAGGTTACCATGGATTGAGACAGAGAGGAGTTAGTAGCCGGTGGCCAGCAGGCGTAAGGCCCAAGGCTTGATGCATAAAGTTCAAAGGTTTCAGTGTTCCCGCCTTCGCCTCAAGGGCTTCGGCGCGGCAAGCAGTGTTCCCCGCTGCCGCTTCGCTTCAGACGGGATCTTCGACAGGTTTCAGCTTTTATGTTTTTTTCCTGACACCTGACACCTGACACCTGGAACCCTGAGACTTGGTGCTTGGAGTTTGGAATTTTACATTAGAAGGGAAGTGGAAATTTGCACACATTTCTAGAAAACTGCTTGGTGTCGGCTCTGATAGCGGCCAAGAAGGCTGGAGAAGCGATACTTGAGGTCTATCATGGCGAAATTGACGTCTCATACAAAGAAGATGATTCACCCCTGACTCTCGCTGACAAACGTGCTCACAGTGCTATTGCAAGCCATCTATCGTCGGACTCCACAAGTAACATTCCCGTCCTCAGTGAAGAGGGGAAACATACTCCATACGAAGAGAGAAAGGGGTGGGAATATTATTGGCTCGTGGATCCTCTGGACGGGACCAAAGAATTTGTAAAACGGTCAGACGAGTTTACCGTGAATATAGCGTTAATTAAGAAAAACAGACCGGTGTTGGGCGTTGTTTCCCTCCCAGCTATAGGCTGTTTGTACTTCGCCGCTGAGGGAATTGGTTCTTACAAGTTGGAGGATGTGGGGGCAATCGGGCGACTAGTGGCTGGTGCGGGGGAGTTCTCTGATGAAAACAAACCACTAAAGTCTTTGATTGAGGTTGCCATTAGACTGCCCGTACAGCAGTCTTTCAAGAAGTCTCCGGACCAATTGAACTTAGTTGGGAGTCGTTCGCATGGCACAGAAGCACTTTCCGACTTCGTTGAGAAAATGAAGCAGCAGTATAAAAAGGTTGATTTTGTTCCTGCCGGCAGTGCCCTTAAACTTTGCCTTGTGGCTGAAGGCAGTGCTGACTTATACCCTAGATTCGGCCCCACCATGGAGTGGGACACTGCGGCCGGCCATTGCGTGGTGGAACAAAGCGGCGGAAAAGTGGTGGACATGGAAAAAAAGGCCCCACTTGACTATAACAAGAGGGATCTGCATAATCCTTACTTCGTCTGTATTGCAGAACACTTCAGAGAAGTAAGCTTGCCGCTTTAGTCCATTTGACCCTGATTCGCAGATGATCTTGAGGAGTTAGTACATTGGTGCGTCGGAGGATGATATTGTTTTTCGCCATGGCCTTGGTGGCGTTTGTAGCCGTGGACTGCGCCAGCGGCAGCAGCAAGGATAGACAGGGTGGATCAAAGAAGCGAGCCTCTTATATACCTGAGGAGATCTCAGCCAATTTGCTCCCTACTATGGCTGTTGGAGTGGATGAGTGTTACGTCTTTGTGAGACCGGATGGAGATGCACCCTTTTTTGGCCCCCTGAGGAAAGGGGAGAACATCAAGAAAATAGATGTTGGAAAATCCTGGATTTTGGTCTGGACCCCAAGACTCCGAATCTCCGGTTGGGTCAGGAAGCACCAAGTATACCGCATCCATAAGGATATTTCACACAAGGAGACCATTCCCACCAAATACCTTGCCATCCTGCACATCCTGAAGAAACGGGTGAATATTAGGAAGGCGCCTTCAACCCGGTCTCGGATTGTTTACAAAGCCAGGCAGCGGCAGGAATATCTGTTACTGGATGCAAAGAGGGGCTGGTATCAGATATGGGTACCTCAGGTGAAAAAAAGGGGTTGGGTTGCGGGGAAGTTGGTTGTCAAGCAGCACAGAAAGTGAGGCCTCATACAGGATTTTCTAGGTTATTAGTTTTGACGCTATTCTTGTGGTTCGCTGGACTATTTCTTTAGCGGTTGCCTCGTCCCTTTTCACGATACCTTCTCCAGCCTTGATCTCAATGCGGGTCAATTTAGATGTGATTCTTTTCAGTTTTATTACAACTTCGAAATCGTCCGCCGTGGCGAAAATCTTCTCCCCATTGCCGTTTTTTTTAACCTTCTCCACATCGATAACCATCTTGCACAGCGTTACCAGAAGGGCTTTTTTCACCCGGTCGTAGTCATAAGAGACCGTCTCAGCAAATGGGGTCGATCCGAAGTACTCAGCGCCACCGGCAACGCCTGACCCTATAGTGCCGAGAGCGCCTATTGCCACAGCACAGCCGCTGAGCGCAAACAGAAGAAAAAACCCCATCATCAGGGGCCGGATTGAGCTTTTCCTAAAAATATTCATAGACACCGTTTCATTGAGCATAAGAGATTTGTAATTGCCTCTTCGAAACTGAATAGAGCAAGCAGTGTGCCAAACGTTACTGGAACAATTAATCGTTAAATATCAATCTCTTATATAAAAGGGCACTCTCAGCCTCTCAACAGGTACAGCCGGAATGAGGCCAAGAGTGCCCATTTGTGTCACTCAGGTTTGAAGCAGAACTCGCTCTCCCAAGATTGACGGCTTTGTAAAAAGTCCATCTGCTGTGTTGCGCTTCATCTTTAGTCATTGCGGCGTACCTGAAAGTACGCCTCATTCCTAAAGATTTGCGCGCCTTGCATCTGAAGCTTTTTACTGTGCCGTCAAGATTGGGAGTCGATTCAACCTTCGAATATGTTTTCCAGCCGTTCCAGATCGTTGACGATTCGCCAGTTGCCGCCACCTGCCTCAACACGCGCTCTCCAGTCTGCAACCCGCTTGTAGTATTCCCGAGGATCAACGTTGTCGCTACGCAGCTTCGTGACGTTTAAGGCAACCACATTGCAACCATCCACCTGGATGGGAAAATTGCGGATGTGCCCTTTGACCAACTCTTCTTTAAGATCTGAGAATATGAGGATGTACTTCTGTCCCGCTCCGGCCTCGTTTAAAAACTCCACTGACTGCAAGACTCCGCCGGTAATGTCCGTGTAGGCACTGCCTTTTGCAGTCTGTACGAAGTTGTCGATTTGCTGTTTGAACAAACGTTTCTGTTGGTTTGCCACCGATGGGCGCTTGTCAAAGGTCATTTTGGCCACAATGTCCTTTTCACTGAAGCTTCCACTGTCAATGCGTGCCACCGCCATACTGTCTCCGGGTTGTAAAGTACCAAGGAGGTAGTTGATGATCGCTTCAGCTCGCTTCAACTCCTTCGTATAGGTGCCCGAGGTGTCCAGAAGCATGTACACCCCCCTGGAATGACTGGTGGTATCAGGGCAGCCCCACAGAAATGGTAAAAGAACCAGTATTAGGGCTAGATACTTTTTCATCACTACACCTCCTCCTCTATTATGATCTCAGTTGGATGTTTCTTGTCCCTGATCAGATTTTCCACCCAGAGCGGCGGAAAAATGAACAGGTCGTAAATATTCACCAGCAACTCGCCACAATAGTGGCTGACGTTTCCCAGCAAGCGGAGGAAAAAGGAGAGCCAGCGCAAGACTGCGACTGCTATAACACCCAATACAGTGCGGGAAGACTGAACAAAAGACTCGAGCGGTATGGCCACAAATGTCAGGGCAAAGGGCAGAACAAAGCCCATTACCATCTGGCCCACAGTTGGAATCCAGCTATTCACGGCAGCACCAGTTGCTTCCACAGCTGCAAGTGAGTGTCTCAAAGCCTGCATATCTGCGGCGATCTGATCTCGCATGAACGCCAGTGCGGACTCGACGCTTGCCAGGACAAACAAGATGCTGAAGGTAATCCAAATCATGCGAGTGCGCATCTTGTCATCCATTTGACCTATAATCGGGAACAACCTGGTAATACGGAGTGATTCCATCAAGTAGAGGCCCATGGCAACTTCAACCAGAATGATCACCAGGGCGGCAACATTGGCGGTTTTGAAACCGCCGATATAACTTCCGCCTCCAACCATCTCCGACATGGGAAGAGCAATGAGGTTGAAGTTAATTACTGCACCCCCTATGGCGATGAGCAGGACGAAGCCGGAGATAAAAAACTGGGTGAGGGATGAGGCAGTTAACATTCGCGCTGCCTTGTCAGTCTGCTCCCGTATTTCCTCGTATTCAGTCATCCGGTTGTCGATTACCCTGGCACGCTCGTGTAATCCAGTTATGGTCTTGCCCACTTGTTCAAGGGTTTGAGCCATTCGGCGCCAGTAGGGCATCATTTTCTTCAAAAGATTGTGACGTACAGCTACATTCTTTCGATGCTCTTCCAAGGTGGTCTTGTACTGAGAAACAGTGGTTTTATGTATTTCAGTTAAAATGTTGGCAACCGTTCCGTCACCTTGGGAAGGAAGATTTGCCACCGCTTCTACTGCACCTACCCAACTAGGAGGAGGAGGAGGAGTCTCAGAGCTTTCCCTATAGTCCTCATCTATTTTGGTAGTTTGATCCGACAGAGCACGGTGCAGGGTGGGATAACCACTGAGGTCCCTCTTCACCACCGCATCGACACGGTAAAATTCTCTCTCGATCAAGCGCTCCACCGATTCTATTCCGGCGGAGAGCGAGACCTCTTTGTTGCGCTGCGCCAGTTTTTGCTCAGCAAGGATTAAAGATCGCGACATTAAACGGAAGCCATTGTGGATAACTCGGGCCAAGGAGTGGATTGCTCTGTGGGCAGGGGTGCGCGCCAGGTAAAGCAAAACAACCATGACCACAATCCAAATGAGCATGGATAGGACTGGGGATCCCGGCCAAATTAGGAGAAGTTTTGTGAAGGACATGGGAACCTCCTCTTATTTCACTGCGTTGGATTGGGGGCTAATGATGTATTGTGTGTTTTTTTGTACGTCCGCATACACAATTTATCCTTATACCTTTTATGGAGAATGAGGCTCGTCCAGCCCCGCTCTCCACCGGGACGGGAACCTCCGGCTCTACTGTTCTGTACAGGTCCTTATTGTGTGGAGTTACTCCACATCACAAGCCCAGTGATTATTCATCGTATAGTGCAGGTAACAGCAAAATCCATACCAATAGTGGTTAATTGAAACACGATAGGATTTGAAACCTCTCTGCTCTTCTGCAAACTCCGAGCCCTGTTGCCTTGGAGGAATGGAGTATTGGAGTTTTGGAGTGATGCTTTCATACCTCTGATTGCCGTCTGGGTAGTGTGGGTTAAAATAATGAATCACCCCCTGGGCAGAAGTTTTAGACAAAGTAAAATGTGCCATTGAAATCTGCTAGTGAACTGTCTTATAAGGGAGAGCGAGTCTTCGAACGAGCTAGTTTCCATCCGGAAACCACTCCATGTCATTCTGAGCCCTTCGACAGGCTCAGGACAGGCTCCGCGAAGAATCTCCGCGGATTTAGTAACTATGAGATTCTTCGTCGCCTTGCTCCTCAGAATGACACCCATAAACGCGGTTTCCGGATGGGCACGAACTAGGAGGAATTAGGCATGCCAAAAAATGTTGTTGTTATTGGTGCTGTTGCTCTCGGACCGAAAGCTGCTTGTCGCTTCAAGAGGTTGGAGCCAGATTCCAGAGTGGTCATGGTGGATAAGGATCACCTCATTTCCTATGGAGGCTGCGGTATTCCCTATTTCATCTCCGGTGATGTCAGCGACCCGGGGCAACTCCAGGAAACTAGCTTTCACATGCTCCGGGATAAGGAATTTTTCCAAGGAGCCAAAGACATCGAGGTTTTGACCAACACCGAGGCCCTCAGCATTGACCGCCAAGAGAAGAAAGTTCATATCCAGAATCTAACAACCGGGGAAGATACCACCCTACCCTATGACAAGCTTGTGCTTGCCACCGGCAGTCGTCCCAGGCGTTTGGACATACCCGGAATCGATCTGGAGGGAGTTTTCGCCGTGAGCAATATGAATGCGGCCATTGCTATTAAAGAGAGAATTGCAAGCGGCCAGGTCGAAAACGCGCTCATCATTGGTGGAGGGTTCATTGGTTTGGAGATGGCAGAAGCTCTCACTGATATGTGGGGCATAGAGACCACGGTGGTGGAGATCACCGACCAGCTCCTCCCAGGTTTGGTCAGTAAGAACATGGCCAAGATTGTCCAACATCACATGGAAGAGCAAGGAGTCGCTTTTCAGCTGGAGGACAGGGTTGAGCGTCTGGAGGGAAACAAAAAGGTGGAGCGAGCCATCACCACTGGGGGAATCATTGCAACAGATATGGTAATCGTTGCGGTGGGAGCTGAACCTAATTCTGACCTGGCCAGGGCTGCTGGTTTGGAGGTTTCGCTCAGGGGCGGCATCGTGGTGAACAGTAGAATGCAAACGTCCGATCCGGATATATACGCAGGTGGAGATTGCGTGGAAGTGACCAATTTGATAACCGGCAAGCCCGGTTACTACCCCCTTGGTTCCATGGCCAACCGACAGGGACGAATCATTGGAGCCAATCTTGCCGGGGGGAATAGTGAGTTTCCCGGTGCCGTGGGAAGTTTTGTTGTGAAAGTGTTTGAGTTGTCTGTTGCCGCTGCTGGATTAAGTAGTGATGTGGCACGCAGTGAAGGATTTGATGCCATTAGTGCTCTGGTAATCCAGTTTGACCGGGCTCATTTTTACCCGGAAAAGGATCTTATGACCTTAGAAATGGTAGTGGAAAGAGGTACCGGCAGGGTACTCGGGATCCAGGGCGTGGGCAATATGGGTGACGGCACGGTTGGCCGGATCAATGCGGTAGCCTCCATTCTTAAATACAACCCCACCACAGAAGATATAGCTAACCTGGAACTGGCCTATTCTCCACCATTTTCCGCGGCTATGGATATTCTAAATGCTCTCGGAAACACAGCAGAGAACATTTTGGCCGGGAAGAACAGGGTTGTGGATGTGGATGATTTCGATGAACTTTGGAAACAAAGAGAGAAAGGCGACGTGGTTTTCTTGGACTGCCGCGGCTGGGGGAATGCGGAACCTTTTGTTGAGAAGTATTCGGATCATTGGAAAAGCATTCCTCAGGATGAACTGCGGCTGAGAATTGCGGAAGTGCCTAAAGACAAGAAGCTCGTGCTGATTTGTAACACCGGCGTGCGTTCCTATGAGGCTCAAGTAACTCTGGACCAAATGGGGATAGGCGACACCTGTAACCTTCAAGGTGGCGTGGCCGCTCTGAAAAAATGGGGACTGGATCTCGTATAGTCAGTAGTCAGTGGTCCGTCGTCCGTGGCAAAAGGCAGAATAGAGCAAAGAGCATAGGGAAATAATTTCGGATTGCGGATTGCGGAATGTGGATTTTTTCGGAATTACATATACCCTGTAACCAATAACCAATAACTTATAACCTATAATTAATAACTGTATTTTGCATGCTGGAAATTGCCTTACGCCTTGAGCCTTACGCCTTGTGTCTTACTGCTGTGGGAGCGGCTTTCCAGCCGCGATTTCTAAAAGGGGAAATCTAGTTGTTTGGACGACAAAGTGATTTTGAGATAAAGCACCTTCAATCCGGAGGAATAATCACCAATTACTACTGCACCTCCGCCTGTGGTCATTGCCTCTATTACTGCAGTCCGCGGTGGAAGAAGGAATACATTGACAGGGAGACCCTGATAGAGGTTTTAAAAAAGATCAAGAGCCTCGGCTGCCGCTCTGTCCATATCGGCGGCGGGGAGCCGTTTCTCAACCTTACTGGACTGAAAATGGTTGTCGAAACAGTTCACTCCTTGAAGATCAATATTGAGTATGTGGAGACGAATTCTTCCTGGTTCAAAGAACGAGAGTCTGCGATAGAGACTCTCTCTTCTCTGAGAGAAAGGGGCCTTTCCACTCTGCTCATATCCATGAGTCCATTTCATAACGAACACATACCCTTTTATAAAGTCAAAGGGGTAATAGAAGCTTGCAGAGAGGCTAATATAAGCGTTTTCCCCTGGATATCAGAATTCTATCCGGAGATTGCTGCTTTTGACGACCGGACTACTCACACGGTTTCCGAGTATGAAGAAAAATATGGGGACAATTATCTCTCAAGGATTCCTTCGCGGTATTGGATACATTTTGGTGGAAGAGCATTAAAGACCTTTGCCAGAGTTTATGGAACGAAAAATTACCAGGACACTCTTTCAGCAAACAAGGGAGGATGCAGGGAACTCCTGGACGTCAGTCACTTCCACTGCGACCTATATGGAAACTATATCCCGGGACTCTGTTCTGGTCTTGCCATAAGATGTGACCATGTCGGCACTGCTCTCTCCCAAAACGATTATCCCTTCTTGACCACTCTTTTCCGTGAAGGCATTGGTGGTTTTGGGGATCTCGCCGCCAGCAAATATGGCTTCGAACCTTCCAGGGAATACATGTCCAAATGTGACCTCTGCTTTGACATCAGAAAGTACCTGGTTTTGCAGGTAGGAGTGAGCTCAAGAGAGCTGCAGCCCAAGGGCTTCTATGAAAACGGTTAGGGTGGGAAAGGGAGTTTGGCTTATGGGCCAAACTGACTTTGTCCATTTCGCCAAATTTGGTGATTTCACAAAACGTATTCACCTTAGATCGCCGCCTCTAACTGATTGTATTTATTGAGTTAAATTGCCTTATATGTTCCTTGGCATCATTCCTGCCTATGTCAATAGAACAGTGGTTCAAAAACTCCTTGTCTTGCTCTAGTTTTATGGCCCCTGCCCCCATCAGAGCCGAGTGCGCTGGTGGGGGCTCCCCTTTTTAGACGGGCAACTCATAAGATTCTGCAATTTGCATTCTGCAATCGACAATCTCAAATCTACAATCCCTCCCCTTCCCCCCACGCCTTTCGACTGCGATTGATCTTCTTCCTAACCATTGCCCAGGTTTTTGTCGTAAGGAAGGACTCAGGCCAACGATTCACCATACGTTGGAACATTTCAAATGGGACGGTAAAGGTAATTTCGTCGGTCTTGAGGAATTTTCGGTCGGAAGGATCCCAACCCCCTAAAACCGCCTTGAGTTTGCCCTGGGCCAGATATCGCAAAGGCCAAGTGACAATATTGGAACAGCCGGCACCAAAGGGCGAGTACACGGCTTCGAAATCATTGGTAACAAATGTGGCCAGCTGGTTCAGACCTGAAATTACTTCCGCTCTCGCAAAAAATATCACCAATTCCGGCGGGGTTTCTTTCTTGAATTGAGTAACGGGAGCGAACACACAATAGCGTGCAGGGGCCGGGGGTGGATCTATGGTGTTAAAAAAATCTCGTGTCACCTCAGGAGATTCCAGGTAGTGCTCCCCTTCCATTTGGTCAGGTATGCCAGTGGAGACATAATAGGTAATGAAATCTAACTGGGGTTTCAGAAAACCCAGGTAGAAGGCACCGCCCAGACAACCGAACCGCTCCTTGTCAAAGTAGGCTGCGGTTTTTTTCTTGCGGGCACGCCAGATATTACCGATCACACAGGAGAAATTTCCAAAAAGCGCTCCCCAATCGACTTCGCCTCGGGCCTCCATTTCTATGGTGGGTAGAAGTCCAGATTTGGGCGCTATCCCCTTCTCGGGTTCCCCATCGGAGTAGTACATGCCCATTGGTTCCTCGTCGAGTCCAAGAGCCTCCAGGAAATCCTTGACATCACTTGTATTGACTTTTTCTGACATCTCATCTACTCCTAGCCAATCCTCCCTCCCCCCTTTATTAAAGGGGGGTCGGGGGGGATTTTAGATATGGCATTATGTATATAATGTCATTTACGCTTGCGTGCTATACTCCAGCGGGAGATGGAATAAACTGAACTTGCTTCTCCGTCTCCACTTTGCCATTTTCCAAATAAGATCGCAAGAAGACACTAGGAGTAATGTAGCCTAAAAGCCAGTTCATATCAGGAAATTCAAAGTTGCTGGTTGGAACAAAGGGAAGACAGGAGTCTCAGCATATCGCTCTAGAAAATGTCGGGCTCGACATCCCGACTGTATTCTACACCAGGCATGCCGAAACCGTGATGTCTGAGAAACTCCTGGCGCAATCCGTCAATATCTGCAAGCTGAGACAAATTTTCCGTTGTCACCTGTTCCCACAGTTCGGCTACTTTTCTCTGGACATCCTGGCGCATTTCCCAATCGTCCATGCGGATTCTGCCCTTGTCGTCTAATGTGGGAGGGCTGTCTGTAAAAAGAAAATCGTGATAAAGTCGGTAGATCTGCTGTATGCAGCCCTCGTGCAGGTTCTTTTCTTTCATAACCTTGTATAAAAGGGATATGTAGAGGGGAACCGCCGGTATTACTGCGCTGGCCCTTGTTACCAGTGCTTTGTTGACACTAATGATAGCCTTACCCCCAAGTGGTGCCAGAACCTTATTGATCTGATCGGCGCTGTTTTCCAAATCCTCTTTGGCCTTGCCAATTGTCCCATCCCGATAGATAGCTTTGGTAAAATCTGGACCAATATAGGAAAAAGAAATGGTGAGGAAGTTCTCCGCCAGTACGCCGCCGTTCTGGAGCATTTCAACCCAGAGTCTCCAATCCTCCCCGCCCATGACTTTTACTGTATGGGCAATCTCCTCCTCTGTTGCCGGCTCCGCGGTTATTTCATTTACCTGGCCGTTGAGGAAATCTACCGTCTTGGAGGTTAGCTTATTTCCGATGGGCTTGATGACAGTTGAATAGAGTTCCCCTGTGTGAGGATCCATTCTCCTTGGTGCAGCAATACTGTAGACGAGAAAATCAACCTCTCCGAGGTTTTCTCTGATAATGTCCAAAACCTGTGCTTTAATCTCTTGTGAGAAAGCATCTCCGTTTATGTTCCACGCCTGGTAGCCTTCTGTCTCCGCTTCTTTCTTAAAGGATTCAATGTTGTACCAACCCGCAGTACCTGTTCTTGATTTTGTCCCAGGTCTCTCATAGGCAACACCGATGGTAGAAGCGGTTGAACTGAAGGTGGAAACTATTCGGGCGGCAAGGCCGTAGCCGTTTGAAGCGCCAATCACGAGAACTCTCTTCGGACTTTCAATTCTGTCGCCAGCCTTTACATAGTTGATCTGAGCCCTAACCTGAGCCGCACAACCCAAAGGATGTGCGGTCACGCAAATATTATTGCGAATTTTAGGTTCGATAATCATGGTATTCCAGCCCGCATATGGGCTAAGCTAATAATTTCTGAGCCTTTCTCATTGCCTTGCCAATAGGAATTCCCTGCGGGCATCTATTTTCGGCCAGGGAATAGTCGATATTTCCAATTCGCTCACGGATATCAGGTGAGAGTCTGGCATATAAAGACCTGGCGCGATCGTAATCATCATAGCTTTGATGGTACATCAAATAGCGCATGACATCAGCAACTGGAATATCTTCGGCCAACGCAGTTTGGCAAATGTTGCTGCAGCCCGCGCAGTAGTTAGAGGCGGTCTCCCGGGCGTACTGATCCAGAAGGTGCAGATCCCTAGCAGAAAGACTCGTTCTGCCCATTGCGGCCGCAACGTTGGACATCAGGATGGTAAGATTCGGCATCTGTGAACATACGCTGGCTATGTTGGGATTTTCCCAGACAGCCTTGAGTCTGGCCTGCTTATCCGTGAATCCCTTTTGGATAAAACTATCTACTAGTTTGGCTGCACTGGAAGAGCCAGAAGACCAACCCCCCTGGGTTTTCATGGCAGTTAAGCCGATGCCAGCTTCGGTGCAAGCCGCTACCGCCTCTTGCATTTTGCTCTTGCTCATGAGCCTGTAATTGTAGGTCATCATGATGCCGTCGATCCAACTCAGTTTGGCCGCTTCCAGCATACATTCTTCCATATTACTGTGCGTGCTAAAACCGAAGAATTTGATCTTCGCCTCGGCCTTGGCCTTCTTGGCCCAAGCTCTGGTGTCATCATCGAGCTCGTCAATGGAGCTAATTCCATGGACGAAGTAGAGATCCACATAGTCTGTTTTCATTCTTTCCAGGGATCTGTTGAGCAATCTAGTCATCCCCCCCGGATCTCTTGCATCAGATTTTGTGACCAGAAATATCTTCTTGCGGGTTTCTGGGTATTTGCCAAAAAACTTGCCGACCCCTCTCTCGCTTCTCCCGCCCTCGTAACAATCAGCGGTATCCCAGTAGGTAACGCCCCATTTTACGGCTTGTCTGAGCAGCAGCTGATTGGAAGGAATATCAAACATGCCACCCAGAGAGAGGATTGAGACGCGTGCTCCCGTTTTGCCGAAAGTCCTGGTGGGGACCACTGCGAGCTCTGTGCCGGAGCTTTCACTGATCTTACCCACTGTTTCGCTTGCGCCCAAAAGAGAGCCTGCGGCAGCCGCCCCGGCTGTTTTGAGAAAATCGCGCCGCGAGAGGTAACTTCTTTTCTTGGACATGTATTATTCCTCCATCGCGCCTAGCGCAGATTGGTCAATTAGTCAAATCGTTAAAACCGTTAAAGTCGTCTATCACAGAGGTCAGAAGTCGGAAATCAGAGATCAGCTTTACCCGTGACCTCTGACCTCTGACGTCTGATCTCTGACCTCTGATTACTGCCAGCTGCGCCCTGATCTAGCTACTTCTCAGTAACAGAGATCTGCCCGGGCTTCTGGATTCATTCTCTGCTGTGACCCTTATGGCTCTCTTGCCACTAACTGGACACTCATGTTCGCAAATACCGCAGCCGATACAAAGGTTCAGATCCACATGGGGGAGTTGGAGCCTCACTTGAATTTCAACCTTACTTCCAGGTTCTCTATACAAAGGCCTATTATCGGCGATGGTCACGCTGTCGCTGGTGTTTGCAGAAATTCGAAAAAGCTGTTTTCCATGCCGATCAGCCGTCTTGATGTAATAGTCACCTGTGGAGAATTGGTCCGGCTGTAGATCGCTCTCAGCAAATTCCAGAGTTTGCTTATCAGCTTTCAGAATGGTAAGAACACCACCTCTGATCGTGCTGTAGTGTTCTCGGGTAAAGATTGCCTTTGGGCTCACCGGGCAGTTCTCCTGGCAGACAATACATGGCCTGTCCATGGCCCAGGGCAGACAGCGACCCCTATCAACAAAAGCCGTTCCCAATCGGATAGGACCTGCCTGGGCGTATTCTTTTCGACCAAGTTTCTCTTCCAGGGTGATAGGCCTGATCGCCGCGGTGGGACAGATGTGTGAGCAGGCAATACAGTTAAGTTGGCAGCCGCTGGTGCCGATTCGGAAGTTCAAGATAGGAGACCACAACCCCTCTAGGCCGCTCTCCAGTCCAGCGGGGTGAATGATATTGGTTGGACAAATTCGCATACATTGGCCACATTTGAGACATCGGGCCAGGAAATCAGGATCGGCTAGGGCGCCAGGAGGACGAATAACTGAGGGGGGAAAGTTGGGACCTACCAAACCACTCAGACGCACTACTGGAATGGCCATTGCCCCTGAGAGAAAGGAGGCCAAAAAGCCCCGGCGGGAAAGATCTGGCAGGGTTATCTCTCCGGCTTCAGAAGGAGCAGTGCGGTAACTGACGATACCATCTTGACAACTTTCCAAACAGTTCATGCAGAGCACACATTCGCTTAGGCGGATCTTGTCGGTTGGTTGACAGGCCCCCTCGCAATCGGTGTCACAGAGCTGGCACTGGCTGCATTTATCCCCACTTTTTCCTATTCTCCAGAGCGAAAACGTCCCGAGGACACCAAAAAGGGCTCCCAGCGGACATATGAATCTGCAGTAAAAGCGAGGAACCTTAAAATTCAAAAAAACCGTTGTGAGAAAAAGGGCGCCGATCAACAAGCTGCCTTGGTAGTAACGCTGGCTAGCTGAAAGCCTCTCTGCAAGAGGCAAAAGAGTAAGGTTTATTGATCGATGGAACAGAGGAATTGGGTCCAGGAGGCCGGTTTGCAGGGAGGCGACAATCAGGTTTTCGGCCGGGAGTATCAGACCGAGTCCCAGCCAAAGCCCGATAAGGGAGAATAGAATGGTCATGGCTTTCTTTGGGTTGGGCACGACTTTGAGCAAGGAGAGCAATGCCAGACCTGTTAAAACAATTATCGCGACCACCATAGAGAGCTTGGGTCTGTTGGGCACAATTCTGAACAGACGACCAAGCAGGCTGGAGGCAGCCGCTGTGAGCAAGAATATGAGAAGGTAGTATTTGATGGACTGGCCGGGGTGGTATTGGTTGAGGGCAATTTTCGCTGAGATCCTTTTTCTGCGTTTACTTAGATAGCCGACGAAATGGTGCAAGGTGCCAAAAGGACATACCCAACTGCAAAAGAATCTACCCAGAAGTATGGTCAGAGCCACGGTCACCAGCGCCCACAAAAGACCCCGGTAGAGCGACTGGGTGCTGAGCATGCTAGCCACTGCGACCAGGGGATCAAGTTGAAGGAACCAGTTGACCGGCCAGCCCCGCAGTTGCCACCACTGCACCCCTATAGTTGTGACAATGCAGAACCAGATAAACAGCAGGAAGAAGAAGACTTGAGATATGCGTCTGACCGTTACAATTCGCATTGTTCAATCGTTCAAATCGTTGAAGTCGTTGAAATCATTAAAATCGTTAGAGTAGTGATGTCGCGGCTGGAAAGCCGCTCCCACAGAAGTTTTTCAATGTGGGAGAGTGTTACCCCTGTTGTCTGACCTCTGACCTCTGCGGCGACCTTCTGTTCGCTGCCTGCCTCCCTCCGTCTGCTATCTGCTCGCTGCCAGCTGGTAGGGTTCTATGACAGGTTCACACGTCCTGGACTGAGTGATTCGTAATCTGCCGTGCCCAGCCCCGCTGCTTCTGCTTTAACGATATAGGGAAGTTCCGCTACGGTCTTTCCCAGCAGGGTCGCGCCGAAGGCGTCAGCCGCCACCTGGTCGGTACTGACGATCATGGTGTTTGTCTGTTTCAAATCAGCCAATGATCCACCGGTGGGGCCATTGGCAATCATGGTTGTTGTGCCGTCGAGGATGACCAGAGTGGGTTTTACCAACATGGCCAATTCTGTAATGATAGTATTGATATCTTGATGAAAAATGTTGCGTCGCCCGCCCAAAAGGCCATACCAGTTCTTCATGGTCATGGAAGCACCGCTACGGTGGTGATCCTTGACCGGAGCGATGCCGATCACCTTGTTTGTTCCCAGAAATGGCTCCCAGAGGATTGGCCAGTTTCTTATCAGGGTTCCGTTTGGAACCGTAGTAGGTTGGAAAAGGCGTGCCCTGGGCAGCAAGACTTTTGCCCCCTGCGAACGGGCCGCTTCGGCAATGCCGGTAAGGGAAAAACAGCTTGCCGGATCATTTATTGGGTTGTCGGTGACCACCACAGAAGATGCACCAGCCCTGTAACACAGACGGACTACTTCAGCGGTCAATTGTGGATTGGTTGTTGCCGAGAGGATTGGAGGGGTTGCAAAGGCAGCGTTCACTTTGAGCAGCACCCGGTCACCTTTTTCAATAAAGGTTTCTATGCCGCCGACCCCCTTGAGCGCTCTACTGAGAGTCTTTATGCGGTCAGGGCCGGTTATGATGCTCATCCTACCTTTAAGGTCAGGGATGGAGAAATCGGGCAGTGTCACCAGATCTTTTTGATTCGGGAGCGCGGCGGGACCGTTGCTGTCATAAAGCCAATAACTCAGGGAGCAAGCAGTGGCAATGGAAATGGTTCCCTTGACCAGGCGCAGGAGGAAATCTCTCCTGTTTGTCTTGTTGTTCTCCTGCTCTTGGTTCACTGGCCAGCCCCCGCCAGGTTTTGTTTCAACATAAAAGCAAGTTCCTCAGCAGTCTTTCTATTTTCTGCACCGTGGACACCCGCCAGCATAACACCTTTACTAAAAACCAGTTCGAAAGTGTCCATAATTTCCACAAGTTTGGCTCCGGGGATGTCCATGCTGGTTCTTACCTCAGCGCCACCGTTGGCCAGAAGAAAAGAGGTGTAAGCTGTCACGAGTTCGGCGGCCTCGGTCTGGCTTTTTCGCTGAGATAGAAAGGCGGTGAGCTCTGTGTCTGCCATAACATATTGGGCCGTGAAAATTGAATCGAACCTTTCAAAGCCGAAACCATCGGAAGATAGAAGTGCGATACTGTCTTCGTCGAGATGCTGTACTGGAAATAATGCCAGCTCTGTTATTCTTTCGCGGCTTACTGAAGTTTGGCGGATAAAATTTCTCCCGAAAGACAGCATCAGTTCCGTCATCCTCTCCTGGGGAACCGAAGAAATTATCTCAAGGTAATAGGAACCGTGAACAAGAAAGAGCGCGTTTTCCGTCTTGTACGAAAATGCGCTCAAGTCCAGTTTTTCGGCCTCAAATCGGCGCTGCAAACTGTAAACGGCGAAAGAACCACGGATGGATCCCATGTCATAAACAAACGTTTCCATCCAGACCCCAGGTTCATCTCTTGTGGCAAAACGCTGACTGGCAAGATTGACGAATCCGGCTGAGAGATAAAGCTCAGCCTTACCGTTAATCTTGTCGGAGAGGTTTTCAGGCCCAAAGACTTCGGGGGGAGTAAGCGGGGTCAGCCCATCCGGGACGAACTGGATAAGGTCCCGTGGAGAACTGGTGAGAGAAGACGCTTGAGAAGGACTTTCTGTTTGCAGTGCGCCAGGCTTGAGGATTGATTGTTCGTACCGGGACTGTTTGAGGAAGATCCCCCCGGCGATGACCGCCAGAACAAGTAGAATGGCATAGCCAACCCAGGTTTCAGTCTTGCTAACCGTTCGAGCCATCCGATTTCCACCGTGATGAACAATCGGGCTGCAGTGCATTGCGCCTAGAAAGCCGCTCCCACCGGAGATGCTCGCCTGATACCGTCTCCGTGTTCTTGCTTGCGGACATAGGTGATGAAGTCTTCAACGCTGGTCAAAGAAAAGTCCAACTCGTTGCCGTAATTCCCCAGAAGGGAGGCATGATGAGCATCGCTGTTGCAAAAAGTCATGATTCCCCTATCAGCGGCGACCTTTCTTGCCCTGATTTCAGCCTGGGCGTGCATGTTACTGCTGGCCACCTCCATACCATCGGGTCTTACATGTTTCAACCAGGATGGCCGGGTTTTATCAAAGCGAAAAGGATGGGCCCAGATGACGATGCCGCCAAGATGGCGCACAAGCGGGATTAGATCTACCACAGAGCGCCAGCCAGAAAGGTTCCCATTTCCAGGATCGGGCAGGAAGGCCAGGAAGTGTCCCTCCGGGCAGGAGTACTCGATTCCTCGCATGATGGTTAGCTGTGGAAACCTGAGCTGCAGTTCCTCTATGTCAGTCAGAGGCCACCAGACGTCGTGCTCGGTCAAAGCTATTCCAGATAGTCCCGCCTCAACAGCTTTGAGACACATTTCCTCCGCGGAACTTATGGAGCAGTCCGAGTACTCACGGGTATGAATGTGGAAATCGTATAGCATACAGCCGGTCCGATCCGTTGCAAAGATTTGTGGATGTCGGGCTCTGTTTACTGTTGGCCCCTGAGATGAAACCTGCAAAAACGCCAGAAGGTACTTGTACAAAATGGTGAGCAGAAGTTTAACAGTTAGCAGCAGGAATGGCTAGTGGGTGAGAAAGGTTAGGTCATTCTTGCATGAACAGATAGGCTGCGAGATTAGAAGTCAGAGGACAGAGGACAGCTAACTCTATGCTCTATGCCCTAAGCCACAATAATGTCTTCTAGCCTTCTCTTGGGCACGTGGTGCAGCTCCTCACTATCGCGCCAGTACTTGATGTCACCCTCCGGTCCCACAGTTTCGAGAACAACAGTCTCTTTGGGCTTGCCCAGCGCTACAACCAGAAGTATCTCGAAATGATTAAGGATGTTGAGGTTTTTTCTGAGTCTTTCTCGGTTCACTGAACCTATCATGCAGCCACCCAAGCCTTTTTCAACCGCACCCAGTAGGATGTTCTGACACGCTATTCCGTGGTCACAACCGAAGGACTTGCATATGCGGGTATCTCCCAGCACAATGATGTAAGCTGAGGGCCGCTCGCCTTCGCTTGGGCCGGGCCAGTCCTTGAGGTAGCCGGCCCAGGCAAGATTTTTAAATATTGTGTCATTTCTTTCGGGTTCATTGGAGAGCATATATTTGAGTGGTTGTAGATTGCCTGCCGCTGCCGATAGTCTCGCCAGGTCCACCAACTCCTTTAAAGTCTCGAGTTCGATGGTGTGGTCCTGGTGAAATCGTCGATAACTTCTAGTCTTTTCTATCAGATCCCTTATCATTGCAACCCCCTTGGATGGTTGGATGGATGATAGGATTAAACCACAAAGGACACAAAGAACACGAAGGATTTTTTTAGAGTGTGATTTTAGGTTTTTTTGTGACCTTCGTGATCTTGGTGGTTCTTGTCGCTACCCGAGAATTAGAGCCCCGAGTATTGCATAGGCAAGGGCCGGCAAGAGATTTCCGGTTCGGATGGTCTTGAGCTCCAAAAGGTTGATACCTATGCCCAGAATGAGCAGTCCACCCGTCGCCGTTACGGCGTTCAGAACTTCGGGGCTTTGAAGAAATAACAGTTGTGAGGCCAGGAGTGTTATGGAGCCTTGCACCACGAAGACGGAAAGCGCAGAAAAGGCAACTCCCAGGCCGAAAGTAGATGCCAGAGCTACTGAGGCAACGCCATCCAAGAGAGATTTGACGTAGAGGGTACTAGGATCTCCTGCAGTGCCGTCTTGTATGGAACCAACAATCATCATGGCCCCAACAAGGTAGAGCAGCGAGGCGGAGACAAAACCCTGTACAAAAGTGGAAGAGTTTGCACCTGATCGTGTTTTTAGCCATTCCCCTACTCTTTCAATGCGTTCCTCTATGCGAAGGACCTCTCCGGTGATGCCACCGAGCAAAAGATAGCCGATGGGGGCTATCATTTTTTCACCGGAAAGTGCCATTTTCAACCCGATAAGTAGCACCGAGAGACCAAGAGCTTGCATGAGAATGGTCTTTATCCTCTCAGGCAAGCGTTTGCCGGCAGAAATCCCAACTGCACTACCCGCCAAGACGGCTCCGGTATTCACTATGGTTCCGATCAAACCTCGCTCCTATCACGCTCAATTTATCGACTTTTTATGACATCGTTAGTTTTTATTCGTGTTGCGGTAATAACGCTTTCTTGAAACCGACTCCCAAGTGACGAAAGAAACAGGCGATAACCTATAATAATTATGCCCGGAAGACCAGCGCAAAATGCTCACCTGGTCTAGCCCGGATATTTCATGAATTACTTGCTACGACCACGGATATGCCGTCCTTCCTGGCGTCCTCGAGTGTCGGTCCCTGCGACGTACCGTTAAGGTACGCCTCGGAACCAACACCCTGCGGTTGCCAGGTGGCACGCCCATCTTCGTGGTCTCGCGACAGCAATTCATCAAATATCCGGGCTAAGATCTCGTGTGTTCGACGAAAAAATGATTATATTGACGGGATAACTGAAATGAGCGGTTCTTGGGAGAAGTGGAAAATGATTGCTGTGA
>Ga0255039_10000199_pt1 | contig 19755 bp, 16 predicted proteins | sample BC1_12_1_MG_FD_181713 | JGI IMG/M metagenome (GOLD analysis project Ga0255039, IMG submission 181713) | Seawater microbial communities from Strait of Georgia, British Columbia, Canada - BC1_12_1 | ecosystem: Environmental > Aquatic > Marine > Strait | place: Canada: British Columbia | collected... | reverse complement strand
AAATGTGACGACATCATCATATACAGCGTCTTGATCAGATGCGATGCTTTCCCAAAAGGTGATAGCGTTATCAAAATTTTCTGCTGATGGGGCATATTCAAGCCCCTTTAAGTACTCAAATGTCACAGCATCAGGATTGATGTAACCGCAACGTGCGCCACCTTCGATGCTCATATTGCAAAGGGTCATACGCCCTTCCATTGTCAGATTCATCACTGCTTCACCGCTATATTCATACGCATAACCGAGACCGCCATTAACACCAAGCTTAGCAATTAAATACAAAGCGATGTCTTTTGCTGTAACGCCATCTTTCAGAGCACCATCTACGACTACCTTTCGCACCTTTGGCTTACTCATTGCCAATGTTTGTGTTGCAAGGCAATCTTTCACTTGGGTCGTACCCACACCAAATGCGATAGCGCCAAAAGCGCCATGTGTAGAGGTATGGGAATCACCACATATTATTGTCATACCAGGCTGCGTCAAACCAAGCTCTGGGCCTATAACATGAACAACACCTTGGTTCTTGCCATTAATGCCAAAAAACTTAATGCCATTCTCTTTGGTGTTTTCTTCAATAGCGACCAACATTTTTTCTGCCAATTCATCTTTAAACGGGCGTGCCTGATTTGTTGTCGGCACAATATGGTCTGCCGTTGCAAACGTACGTTCAGGAAACATCACTGATAAATTATTTTCACGCAGTGCATGAAACGCCTGCGGACTAGTCACCTCGTGACATAATTGCAAACCGATAAACAGTTGATCTTGCCCTGTTGGCAATGTGCATACTTTGTGTAAATCCCAAACTTTGTTAAACAAGTTGTCACTCATAAGAGAGTACCTTCAATCAATAATTGTTACTATTAATACAATATTACCACCAGGTGGCAATGCTACTAAAACCCTAAATTATAAGCTCAAATCATTGTGTCGTCAACTTAATTGTGAATTTATCAACCACACTGATGGCGCCACTGTTTCGTTTTCTAATCCAAAATTTTTTAATGGTTCTACAGGCAATATTTTACCCTTTAAAATAGACTGGCAATGCGCTTCACGATGCTCTAAAATAACAAACTGAACATTAAATAATTATAAACTATTTAATTATAAATACTTACAAAAAAGTGATGCGCAAACCATTGTCTACATTAAAGCCTAAATCAAAAATAAACTTAACTGGCGACGGTGATATTCTGTTAATCTCCTGCTACGAATTAGGGCAACAACCATTAGGGGTTATCGCCCTTGCCAGTCGCCTGGAATCATTAAATTATAAGCCAAGTATCGCAGACTTGGCGATAACGCCCATCACCATTGCACCAATTTCAACAGCAAAGCTTATTGGCATTTCAGTGCCAATGCTCACAGCACTGCGACTCGGGTGCCTGGCATTAAAGACGATCAAAAAAATTAATCCAAACTGCCATGTTATTTTTTATGGACTATATGCATCACTGAATAAATCATATCTCAAAACGCTTGGCGTTGATGAATGTTATGGCGGGGAATTTATTGAACCATTTATAACAGAGATGAATGCATTACAAAACATTACGACCAAAGCACCTCCCCAAGGCGACAATAAACCGACCGTCGCATACAATCGACAAGCGTTACCCCCACTAGACCAATATGCTAAACTGATTTTAAACAACAAACAATATACCGTTGGACACGTTGCTTCAACGCGAGGCTGCAAACACATGTGCCTACATTGCCCTATTACCCCAATATACAACGGAACATTTTATGTGCACAAAGCACCAGAGGTGATCGAAGAAATACGTAACCTTGTTGCCGCAGGCGCCAAACATATTACATTTGGCGATCCAGATTTCCTAAATGGCCCAACACACGCCCTACGCATAACCAAAAGCATGCATGATAATTTTCCTGATATCACATTTGATTTTACGACTAAAATTGAGCATATTTTAAAATACCCCAAACAAATAGAGGCATTGAAAGAAAACGGTGCATTATATTTAATCTCAGCCATTGAATCGTTTAATGATGATGTCTTGCAAAATTTAAATAAGGGACATACAGGCGCTGATATTCACAAAGCACTTGATTTTCTCAACAATATTAGCTTGCCATTGCGTCCCTCATTAGTGCCATTTACGCCATGGGAAACATTGTCGAGTTATAATATATTACTCGATACTTTAGCGAACCGAAATCTCATTGACCAAATAGAACCTGTACACTTATCCATTCGATTATTAATACCACCAGGCTCTGCGCTACTCGAAAACGATTCGATGAAGCCATATCTAACAACACTCGACCAAGAAGCGTTTAGTTGGCAATGGCACCACCCTGATCTTGCCATGGATCAATTGGCAAAAAAAGTTGCAACAGTTGTCGATAATGACACAGCATCAGGCACTGACCCATTGATTACATTTGATTCAGTACGCGCACTTGCCAAGGAAATGTTTACTGGTAAACCGCAAAAAAGAATCGAGCGTGTCATCGATATTGCACGCCCTAGGCCGCCACGTCTTACCGAAACATGGTTCTGCTGTGCCGAACCTAACAAACAACAATTAAGTGCCTTTAGCGTAAATGACGAAAATTGTTGTCATGATTCCAATGTTAACGGAACTAACTGTTGCTAAAATGCCTATTTTTCGTATAATTAGTTTATGTTTCGGAAACCTACAGCTGCGATCGGCTGCAAAAGATTTCTACTGCGTTCTCGCAAAAAAACGTTCCTCGTGGGCAATAAGCCCACTGCGGGCGTTTTTTCACTCGGGCCTTGAAGAAATCTTTTTCGCTCGATCTCGCAAACTAGCTTTCCGAAACAGATACTAATTAACAAAGTAAAAAACTGAATAAAGTATATTTTTAAGGATACAACCACATGGACCCAATGGACATTAAAATTCAAGCCGAACCAACATCTGGCCACGACGAAGAATGTAAATTTACCATTGATAGACCCATCTATCCTAATGGCGCTGTTTTTTTTGGCAATCCGTCAATGGCTGCTGGTTCACCACTAGCTGAAGTACTATTTGGCGACGAAGACCTCAACCTGGCGACATTGTTGGTTGCAGAAGATAAAATCGTCGTAAATCTAGTACAACGCCCTGGCATCGATTGGCGCACAGAGGCAAAAAAAATCGCAACACACATCAGAGAACAAATTTGTTCGGGTGAAGCAGCGATCAGTCCAAATATCAAAGAAGCGCTACCGCCATCTGAAGAAATTAAAACGGCAGTGCAAACGATTCTCGAAGAAGAAATCAACCCTGCAGTTGCATCACACGGCGGATTTATCACCCTACTTGGTGTAGAAGGCAATAATGTCTTTATACAATTAGGTGGTGGCTGTCAAGGGTGCGGCATGGCCAATGTTACACTTAAATATGGTATCGAAAAGGTCATTCGAGAAAGAGTACCTGCGGTAGGTGAAATATTAGACTCCACAGATCATGCAAGTGGCCGCAATCCATTTTATCAACAATCAAAAAAGTAACAACTACGCCTAAACGCATGCAACGACTATTACTGCTGATACCTACCACAACTTATCGCGCAAAAGCATTTGTCGCCGCCGCAGATAACCTATCCAATGTCAAACTCACAATGGCATCAGAAGAAGCATCAGCCCTTGCGTCGTTATGTCCCGAATATTTAATCGAAATTAGTTTTAAAGACCGAACCTTAGCATGTGAACAAATCTTGGCTTATCACGAGAATTACCGTATCGATGCGGTAATAGGCGTAGACGACACTGCTACTTTACCGGCAGCATGGGTCGCTGAGGCACTAAATATTAAACATCATACAGTCAATGCCGTTGTTACGACACGCAACAAAGGTATCATGCGCCAAAAACTATGCGCCGCAGCAGTTGCCCAACCGCAATTCCAACTAATCAAAGTTACGACGCCACCAAACGAAACCAATTTAACAATACCCTTCCCATGCGTAATTAAGCCATTATCACTATCTGCCAGTAAAGGTGTAATGAGATGTAACAACATTAATGAACTGAGGGAAGCATACCACACATTGATACAAATACTTCAACAGTGTAAAAGCGATGATACGGACTATTTGATCGAAGCATATGTCGATGGGTGGGAAGTCGCTATTGAAGGTATTATGCATAATGGAAAGCTAAATGTATTAACCATTTTCGATAAGCCGAATCCCTTAAAAGGGCCACTATTCCCTGAGACAATCTACCTCACGCCAAGTGAACTGCCTACACAAAGACAAATAGAGATAAAAAGCCTCACTGCCGATGCAATGCGCGCTTTAGGCCTTACCGACGGACCAATCCATGCTGAAATACGTGGTAACGATAGTGCGTTATGGTTTATCGAAGTAGCTGCCCGTTCCATAGGTGGCTATTGCTCAAAAGTGTTACATTTTGAGCATAACCGATCACTTGAAGATATCATCATTCAGTGCGCCCTCGGCGATGATTGCCATGCCGTGACGCGTGAAAAAGCAGCCTCAGGGGTCATGATGATACAAGCGCCCAAAGCAGGCTTATTTAAGGGTGTTGATGGCATCGAAGCTGCAACCGCTATTTCAGGCGTAACCGAGATATTGATTTCGGCTCACCCCGAGCAACGCTTAACACCATTACCAGCAGGCTCATTGTATATTGGTTTTATTTTTGCCAAGGGCGAAACCCCAAAACAGGTTCAAAACACCATTGATATGGCTTTTAAACACCTTGTCATAAATATAGAATAAGATTGCTAGCCATAGCGAATATGTTAAAATAAGCAAATCAACATAACAGTGTTGTCGAAAATAAGAAAATATAAGCAATTAAGGATAAGATCATGGCGTATTCACAAACATCAGAGATGATAAAATCAAATCTGTCCCTCGATAGCAATCCTATTGCCATCTCTTTTACCGACGACTTACCTAGTGGAATCAAAGACTTTTCCCAAAACAACAGTGCTGTTGCTGCAGGTTGTATGTTTTGGCAAACAGCACTCACGGAACCTTTTGCTACCTCAGCCAAGGATCATGCCGGCTGTGCCGTAGGTCTTTATACACATAACTTGGGTTTCGACACCAACACAAAAAAAGACTTAGATGACGCGCTCGGCGTTTTTGATGCACTCAATTATGTCAAACCTGAAGATGTTTCTAAAATTTCAGCCATGCAAAAACAATATAAATATGTCGTTTACGCCCCACTACATCTTGCAGTGCTCCCCCCTGATGTTGTATTATTATTTGCAGTGCCTAGTCAGTCGCTTATTCTAACAGAGGCGGCGGCAATGGTGGACGGTAAAAGCCCCCTAGCAATGGGTCGCCCAGCATGCGGGGTAGTCCCCGAAGTGATTAATAACGGTCGCGCCGCCTTTAGCTTAGGATGTTGTGGCGCAAAAGCGTACGTCAATACTTTCGGCACCGAAGTCATGCTGTTTGGCATGCCCGGGAAAAACATAGAGGCATACGCAAACGCTATTGAAACGTTTAGTAAGGCAAACAAAACACTCTCTACATTTCATCAAATAAGAAAAAAAACTTTCGAGGCAGGCGAAACACCTTCTGTGCAAGATAGTTTAAATGCAATGCGTAACTAAAATACTTATTTAAATACGAAAAAAACCTATTCAAAGAAAAGAGTTATACATGATAACAGTAGGCATGAATTACAATGTTATACCAGGTAAAGAATCTTTATTCGAAGAAAAATTCGCTTCAGTTATAGATGCACTCGAGGCGGCGACTGGTCATACCGAGTCTTCTCTATATAAAGATGTAAGTAAACCACAATCATATTTGATCATATCAGAATGGAGTGATCAAGAAGCATTCATGACGTTTATTCATTCTGAAGATTTTCGCGCGGTTACCAACTGGGGCAAGGAAGAAATCCTCGCTGGTCGACCTGCACATAAAGTTTACAAACATTAAAACGTATTCTATGAAAGATTTTATTATGGCAAATAAAAAAGTAACGCTTGTCGCAAAAATCAGTGCTAAAGCAGGGCAAGAAGATGCACTCAAAGCACATCTCTTAAATCTTGTGCCACCAAGTCGTGCCGAGTCAGGATGTATTAATTATGATCTTCATCAAAGTATCGATACCCCTACTGAATTTATGTTTTATGAAAACTGGACAAATCAAGAAGCACTTGATTTTCATAACGGCACAGACCACCTAACAACTTTACCCGAAAAAATTGGCGATCTCCTGGCTAAAGATGTCGAATTATTTTTTTACAACATGCTTAGCGAGCCTGCGTAGCAAACCAATTTTTCCAACGGTACATTGACAAGCGTTTAAGGCAATATCAAACAAACCAAACACCGGTAATAGCATTATGCAATTCGCATCAAAAATTTGTTTAACATCTATTTTTGCGTTCTTGGTCATCGGCTGCCAAAAAGAACCAAACACTACGATGACAGAGGAAAATAGTGCCCAAACAATCACACACTCCGAAAAGAAACCACCACCTACAACCAAGACCAAGGTGGCAATCTACAACATTGCCACAAAAACAGTCGAGCAAGTAGATTTCATCAAAAAAACAGACCAACAATGGCAATTGCAACTCTCAGACGAGGCGTATCAAATCACACGTCGTAAAGCAACAGAGCACCCTACGACGGGCAAGTATAATAAAGTTTACACACCGGGGCATTATACGTGTAAATGTTGCGATACTGCGCTTTATCACTCAGCAAGTAAATATGATTCACGCTCTGGTTGGCCTAGTTTTTGGCAACCGATCGCTGCAGAAAATGTCAAATCTGTACCTGATAGTGACGGTAGAAGGGTCGAAATCGTATGCGCTCGATGCAATAGCCACTTAGGACATATTTTTAATGATGGACCACAACCTACAGGCAAGCGCCACTGCGTAAACTCTGCCTCATTAAAATTCATCGCCGATTCACAGGATAACGCGAGATAAAAATTGACAATTTAGGTATCTTCATGCTATAAAGATACTTATATATTGTAATATCAACAAACACGACTTGTTTGTATACTTACATCTTTACAGCAAAGGAAAATAATATGTTTAGTTCAATCTTAGCGGCAACCATTCTCGGATATGCAGTACTTTCACTTGGCCTACTTGGCGTAATCGTTTTCTATTCACTATACAAAAGAAACCAATAATTCAATAGTCCGAGGCAATTATCTTCCGCGAGCGCTTAGTGTGACTAAAACGATTCGGGGTTTACACAATGGGCAAATTGCTCTAGAGGACACCCTTCACATTTTGCCTTAGGCTTGCAGTGATTTTTACCTACTTGCACAATCAAAGCATGAAATTCATTAAACAAAGCTAAATCATCTGGTAAACACCCTTCAAATAATTGCTTCATATCATCATAACTTGCTTCCATATCAATTAAACCATGCCGAGTAAGTATCCGATGCGTATAACGATCAATGACAAAAGTCGGCTTATTAAAGGCATAGAGAATAATAGCATCTGCCGTTTCCCGACCAACCCCTTTGATATTAACAAGCGCTTCTTGCAATGCATAAGTATGATATTGCGCTATTGCCTCAAATGAACCATCATGCTGTTCACAAAACCATGCAAGCAAATTCTTCAGGCGCTTTGCCTTTACATTAAAATAACCCGCAGGTTTAATTAGTGACGCCAAAGATGCTTGTGATAATGCATGCAGTTTAAAAGGATCCATGACTTCGGCTGCCTTTAAGTTCTCAATCGCCTTTTCAACATTTTTCCAATTTGTATTTTGCGTTAAAACGGCACCAACCATTACTTCAAACGGGTTGTCTGCCGGCCACCAATGCTGCTTACCATAAGCCTTTGCCATAGCATCATAAAATTTCATTAATATATCGCGTGTTGGTGCCATTGATTACCTATATGTTGCATCTTATTAGAGTTACTATATAATAATCAAACTAAAGTTCTCCGTCAATGAGTAGGTGTTTCACAAAAATTAGAGTTTATCCAAAACAATGTCATTATCATTTGAAAACAATAACAATCCAGGATTATTCAATTTTAACGAAGGATCTTACCTTGATTCTACAAACAAGCCCCTCTATTCCTTGACGTTCTTAATGCCTTTTATCCTTATTTATGAAATTGGCACCTATTTTATTAATACAGACCACCTCGCACTAACTCAAATGCGCGTCGTCACTTTTACCTGGCTACAGCAATTTGCCCACTATTTTGGCATGCATCAAAGATTAACACTTGCCTTTCCAGGCATGGTTGTCATCGTCATACTATTTTGCTGGCATATGGCTAGTCATTTTCCATGGAAGATAAATGTTAAATGGTTAGGCGGCATGGCAATCGAGTCGCTTATTTACACCATTCCACTATTTATCATTGGCATTGCAATGAAAAATGCGATGCCCCCACCTAATACTGCATTAGCTGCCCAAGCAGAGTCAGCCTCATATTTGGCAAATATAACTACCAGTATCGGCGCAGGGCTTTATGAAGAATTGGTCTTTCGCCTTATTATGATTGGCTTAATCATCATGCTACTTGAAGATGTCTTAAAAATGAAGGCAATGCGTGCAATATTTATTGCAGTAACCTTTTCTGCGATCGTATTTTCACTTCATCACAATTTTGGTTTTTCAGGAGATGGTAAACTTACAATGCTCGAACCATTTATGTTTACCAGTTTTGTATTTAGAACTATCGCCGGCGTTTATTTTGCACTGCTCTTTAAATACAGAGGATTCGGCATCATCGCAGGTACACACATGGCATACGACATCTTAACGTTCACCATTGCCCGCTAAAACAAACGACATCAAATACCACTAACACTACACATTGATAACTTTAAATCAGTAAGTTTTAGGCGTTGAGCCAAGAATCACCCACAAATATGTTTGAGGAGAAAATTTTATTGCTTATAATTCGGTGATTTCAGATCGTGTGATTCGAAATAAAGCCCTTCAGGAGAATCGATGCTATAACTAATTGCGCTACCGAAGTATTTCTTGATATTCGCAAAATCTGGCAAAAGCGCTGTATCTGCATAACTCGATACCAAAGCCCAACATAAGTCACGTGGATTTGCACCAGATGCTAAAGCACCGGCGAAGGCAGCCCCAAAATTATTATCACTCACTGCTAACGGTTTACTCTTTTTCAATAATAACCAAATATTATTTTCATATGCCACTTGCATGTTGCTATAGCCAAAAGCTGAAACCTCAGAAGGTAAATATGATGCCGCATTTTTATATAGCGGGTCATTACTTAATGAAGACTTTTTACCTTTATTCGCTGCACGAATATAATGTTCAAGATTATCTGTCAAACCGATTACTAATTGATTTTTGCATATCGTGAACCCTAAATCTTGAGATGCTTCGTTATTATTCTTAACAAGTATGTTATTCATAGTAGTAATAGCTTTACCAATGCCTGGTACAATATAAATAACACTATCTAAGAAAGCCCTTTTGGCTTGGGGATTTCCCCTTGCAAGAAATACTTGGTGTATCCTGCTTATTGCCTCTTCAAGTGGTTTATCATTTGCAACGCCAAAGCCAAGCGCCATTGTTTTATATGTTATCTCAACACCCGGTGTTGCTTTGGCCGCAAATGTTACTTCAGAAGATAAATTATTAAGGATATCTGACTTCAAATTAACAGGTGGCTTACCATCAGGTTGCCCTGTCGCCATCAACATCATATTCGCTAAAGCAGCTAAATCTTGATTTGCAATGGTTTTAGCCATAATAGCAATTTTACGGTACATTTCTGAAAGATTATAATTAACGATGCCAAAAGAATAAACATCTTTGGTAATCATACTATTTAACACCGGTTTTTTATTCTCAGGCATCAAAATAGATAGAATGCCCGATTTAGGACCGTCAATCAAAAGCATTCCCTTTAACGTAAAGTTTACTTTTTTGTCGGTGGGTATTTCTACCCCTGCGATAAAACCAGTTAAATTACCTAAACCGCCAATGAGCAATGCTTGCTGATACTGCATACTAAACGCCATATCATTTTGTGCAATAGTTTCACAAGCAGCTTTGATCGCAACACCATTTATAAACATCAAATCAGACACTTGTCCTATTTTCTTATGCGCCTTACGGTAGTGAGCTGTGTTAGCCAAGCTCTCTTTTAAATTGGTTGTATTCCCTTTGATTGCATTATTAATTAATTTAATATCAGATCCAATATAAAGCCGTTCTTTCACGAAGGCATAATGAAGAGTATTAAACATTTCATTTTTATCTGCAGAGGCGTGCAAAGAAGTGAACGATATACCTCTAACTTTTTTAACAGAAATTTTTTCATTATGCTCCTTCTTATATTCTCCTAAAAATGCGGAAATTATTTCTTTGGCCCTCAAAGAATCACTACCAAAATCTATCCAGGCAATACCATCAAACCACGGTTGTAATGATTCCGAATTATCTTCATTTTGTACCATTTTTGTCTTCAAAAATGTTGCTAAAGCAATTTGTCCTGAAGGCATTGGTAAGTCTTCTAATAGCTTACTGTCAATTTCAAGTTTTGCGGTTATTGATTTAAACATATCAGCTTTGCTTTTATCCAAAGCATTTATACAACTATCAATAAATGGTTTCATCTCCGACGACTTAAATAAATGATAATAACTGGTCTGTTTGCATTTATTATCCAAAGCTTTAGTGTCATGTATGGTTGCAACAAAGAGTGTGTCTGCTGGTAATTGCTGCGCAGCAGTTTTAGTTACACTTTGCGCGTAAGGTGAAAAACAAAAAATCAGTAGCGAAAAAAGAAGTGCCCTTGAAATGTTTTGAATAAATGACATAGTTAACTTTCTAAAGATATGATAATAATTATTTGTTGTTATTATTTATTGTTATTATTTATTGATACTATTTATTGATACTATTTGTTGTTATTTGCGGTAACTTATATTCGAGTGCAGTGTCGTAACTTAACCGTCTCATCGGTTGCAAATATCTAAACCCAGCATTAGGATTATCTTTATCAAAGGCGTAAGCATCACGATTAAGAATAAATCGCTTAACCACATCTATTGGTATGGCAAAATTTAATCCATTCAGATATATATACCCTTGACTTGTGACACCAATAACTTCTCCTTTAAGATTAAACAAAGGGCCTCCTGAGTTACCTGGATTAATTGCTGTTGTTATTTGAATAAACAAATGCCCGCTAATATTCCTATTGGTCGTAGAGATAATACCCTGACTAACAGTACGTGTTAAACCCAACGGATTTCCGATAGCAAAAACCTGCTCACCTGTTTTGATTTCATCTATATCGCCTAAATACACATACTTAAATTTTGTATCAGGCGCTTCTATTTTCAATAGTGCCAAATCTTCTTCTGGATTCAAGGCAATTATTTTAACGGTGTCAAAGTGTTCCTGTAAATACCCCTTGTCGGTTTTATTGAAAATCACAATGCCAATCTTGATTTCCTTTTCTATCACGTGATAATTGGTAATCAAATAACCATCACTGTTAATAAGAAATCCGGACCCACGACCATTAGGTGTAGTTACCATAACAACGCCTTGCCCATACTGCTTGGATTGCGCTCCTATTGTGCCCCATTTTAAATCTTTGGATTTAAATAAACGCCATTGTGAATCTTTTTCATCAGCTGTTAAAGGAAAGTCGCTGTGATTATTTTCCGCTGAATTTTCATTATTATTGTCTTCTTCAGCAATCTGTTTAATAACTTCATTACTCGGTAAAAACATGGTATTAAAACCAAGATCAATAACAATGCCATGTTCATCTGATTTAAGTATTTTTCCTGAGATTTCAGCGCCACTTTTTAAAATAATACGATCACCAAATGATGTAGTTGACATCAAAGTGAAAAAGCATAATAAAGCGAATAATATGGTTTTTATTGACAAAACATTACCTTTTCTTATTCAGAAAGCAGTTCTTAACACCATGAAACAAGACGCCAAGTACCTATAATACGGTATTATATAAATGTAATTTTTTTCTATTCTAAGTGTTTGCATTTCATTCCGCAAGGGCATATTATAATATATTAAGTATAAATACTTATGTCATAACAAATGGATAACCATCGCGACTATATGGTTAAAATAATTTTTTACGGATGATTCAAATGAAAAAAAGACAATGCTACAGAAATGATAAATGGATTATTATTTCCATATATATTTTAATCCCCTTAATGTTTTCAACTAAAGCTTCAGCCACGCAGAATATAGCCGACCATTTCGGATTTAAAGATATTGAAATCCTTAAATTAAATTGGTCGCTATCAAGACCTGTTATTTCCGACCTTAACAATGATCAATTAAATGATATTATTGTAGTCAATAATCGGCAGTCTAAAATTGAACTTTTACTACAAAAAACACCATACGACAAATTTGACATTTTAGCGCTCCCTACTAACGCCAAGGATATTAACGACTTATACGACGAAGGTGAATCATGGCGTTTCAAGCGCGTGCCATATTATCTCTACGACAAGGTAAACAGTTTCATTGCTGCAGATATAAATAACGACGAATTTTGCGACATGATATTCTCTACAAAAGAGGGTTTGTCAATTGTATTGCAAAACAAACCAAAGAGAACTACAACAACAGAAACTAACAGTATCGCTATACCCACCTGGTCAAACACTGAAACCTTTGAGATTCCGTACATATTTTTAAACAGTTATGCTTTAGCCATTGGACATCTCAATGGTGATACCCGTATAGACATCGCCGTTTTGACACATCAAGGTTTCTCGATATTATACCAGAATAATGATGGCAAGTTTGATAAACCTAAACATTTTGACGCAACAATACCTAAACAAGCTGGCCTTGAAATATTAGACCTCAACCAAGATAGTCGTGATGATATCATTATTTTAGAAGCAAATTCAAAATTTCCAGTTATAAGTTGCTACCAACAACCTAACCACCAACTCGGTCCGTTCCATAAATATGAATCCACCTATGCAAACAATTTAAGTTTTGAAAAATTAAATGCTTCATCAATTAAAGAATATTTTTGTACTATTTCATCAAAAAATGGCCAATTTAAGATTTATGATTTTTTACCTAACCGCAAAAAAGCGTTTCCTAAAATCATTGAATTTCCCTTACCAAATACGACGTCAAGCCAATTGAGAGATAGTGTCATTTGCGATATTAATGGCGATCATGTCGATGATATAGTAGTGACTGACCCTGGCAGAGCAGCTTTTTACTATTATGCTGGCAATAAAAAGAATGGCTTACAAAATGCGGTTCGCTTTCCTGGCTTTAAGGAAATGTCAACAATCTTGGCTGCAGACATCACAGATAATCGACGCGATGAATTAATTGTATTAAGTCAAAAAGAAAAACTTATTGGCATTTCGTCATACAAAAATAAACGATTACACTTCCCTTCATTTGTCAACATTACCGACGACCCCATTATAATGACATTAGCTGATATTAACCGAGATAAAACAAAAGACTTAATCTACGTCAGTTATAATGCGGCGTCTGACGACAATGCATATACACTAAGAACCATATTAAACATCGGTCGTAAAAATGCCAAAGATGGTCCTGAAATTGTTTTAGATATCACCGATGCCCCACTATCTATCATGGTCGCAGATATCGACAGGAACGGCCATCAAGACTTCCTACTAACCCAGCCATATGAACCTTTACTATTGATTAGACAAGCAAAAAAAGATAATTATATCATCCAAATATCGGAGGGCATAAACAGTGGACTTGTTTCAAATTTATCACCCAGTGAAATTACAATCTCAAAAAACAAGCCTAAGCATCACACACTTTTAATTGCGCAAAAGAATTTTGTTAGAAGTTTGTATTTCAATGATAACGGCGGCTGGCAAGTCGTTGATCAATACCCTTGCGATAAAAGTAATACCGTGCTATCCTCACTTGCTATGATTGACCATAAAGGGGCTAAACTCGCCATGTTTGACTCCTTTAATAGTCAATTACTCCTTTTCAAAAAACCGTCTATAAACGAACCATATACATTATGTAATGAAGTTAAAATTGAAGATATAAGACCAAAAAGAATTTTAGCTGGAAATTTTGGACCTGGCAATGGTAGTCACATTGTTATTGCAGATTCAACAAAACTGTCAGTTGTGGCTGTTGATAGTCATGATCATTATTTTAAAGAAATTGCTACATTTGAAACAAAAATAAAGAATGGTCGACTTGGCGACTTTGCCGTCGCCGACATGAATAACGATGGGCATACTGAAATCGTTCTTTCTGAATATTTAAATAATCATGTCGAAATAATTACATTTAACAAAGACGAAAAACTTATATCTGCATATGCTTTTCAGGTTTTCGAATCGCCTCGTAGTTCTAATGAAGACAAATCTGCTGAACCTAAATATGTTACCCTTGGCGATGTAACTGGCGACGGCCTTACAGACCTCATAATAAATGTACATGACAGATTAATTATATACCCACAAGATGCCAAATAAACATTATCGTAACTATTTATATTAAATCAGCAAGCATCCCATATAAAAGTACATCACCCGCAAATGAACGGTATTGTAGCAAAAACGCCTCTATAATTAACATATTCGCCCCCCTATGAGAAAGCTGTTATTAAATCATATTACACCCTACTTGCCAACACATGATTCCCCTAACATACTAGCTTATATAAAGTCTTAGTATATTCTAAAATTTCTTTTGATGTATATGACAATAAGGTTGTTCCCCCTTTTTGTCATAATAATCTTGATGATAATCCTCAGCTTCCCAAAATGTTTCCCCAACAATTACATTGGTGACAACATTGTATCCTTTAGATTTCAATATCATTATTAATCCACTAATGATACTTTTTTCAGTTTCATTTTCACAAAATATTGCCGATAGATATTGCGGCCCAATGTCTGGCCCTTGCCCATTGCCTTGGGTTGGATCGTGAATTTCGAAAAAATATTTTACCAAGGTTTTGTATTCTACTTGATTCGGGTCGTACGTTACTTCTACCGTTTCAAGGTGGCCTGTATTACCTTGAATAACCTCTTGATATGTTGGATTCGATTTATGACCACCCATGTATCCTGATACCGCAGATACAACACCTAAATGATTCGCAAAAAGATGCTCTACGCCCCAAAAACATCCTGCAGCAAAATAAGCTTTCCTGCCTTCTTTGGGGATTGCTATTGCTGGCTGAAATGATAACGATAATGAATTAACGCAGTGCCTGATATTCTTTTTTGTAAATTGTTCACCTTCAAAAATATGCCCTAAGTGCGCATCACAATTGGCACATAACATTTCAATCCTTCTCCCATCGGGATCACCTTGCCTTCTGATAGCACCGGTTATTTCGTCATCAAAACTTGGCCAGCCACATTGGGATGAAAATTTATCCTCAGAGTTGTAAAGTGGCTTATTACATTGTTTACAGTGAAAGATTCCCTTTTGGGAAAAATTATTGTACTCACCGCTAAAAGGAGCTTCGGTACATTTGTGAATAATGATACGTTCTTCTTCAGGCGTGAGCTTGTTGTAATGTTGGTTGCTCATAATAAAACCTATTATTCTAATGGCATCTAATTTTATTTTGGTGACAAATTAAACTAGAGATAACTGGCCTACACATTGAATAGAAAATGCACGACGTCGCCGTCATTCATAATGTAGTCTTTTCCTTTTGTCTGCATTTCGCCAGCCGCTTTGGCACCTGATTCGCCTTGATGTTCGACATATGCTTCATACCCGATCACCTCAGCACGAATAAACCCTTTTTCAAAATCTGTATGAATTACACCTGCACATTGTGGTGCAGTCCATCCTTGCCCAACTGTCCAGGCACGTACTTCTTTGACACCTGCGGTAAAATAGCTCATCAATCCAAGGGCATCAAAACCTTGGTGTATGATTTGTTTGAGACCACTTTCTTGAACACCCAAATCTTCTAAAAATTCTGCACATTCATCAGGTGCCATATCAACCATTTCTTCTTCAAGTTTTGCACAAATCTTTACCACTTTAGCATTCTGACTTTCGGCAATTTCACGAAGCGCTTTTACAAGTTCATTATCTTCACTCAACGTATCTTCATCGACATTGGCTGCATAAATAACTATTTTAGCAGTAATAAATCTCATTTCTTCACACAATGCGATATACGCTTCATTATCACGATCTTTATATTCACTAATTGGTTGTTCCTTTTCTAACATACCTTTTAATGCTTCAGCCACAGCCATCGTCGCTGGATCTTTTTTACCCGTTTTAGCAAGTTTACCTAAGCGTTCTATCTTCTTCTCTAATTGTTCTAAATCAGCGAATATCAACTCAGTATTAATCACATCGATATCTTTTTTAGGGTTTGGTGCCCCATCGACATGAATTACATTTTCATCTTCAAAACATCTCACAACATGGACCAAGGCTGACGCCTCACGAATATTTGCAAGAAATTTATTCCCCAGCCCCTCTCCCTTACTTGCCCCTTTAACTAGCCCTGCAATGTCAACAAATTCTACTTGAGAATGCATAACCCGCTCTGGATCAACAATTTTAGCAAGATGATCAATACGGTCATCAGGCACTGGCACATTTGCCTTATTTGGCTCAATAGTACAAAAAGGATAATTCGCTGCCTGCGCATTCTGCGCACGCGTTAATGCGTTAAACATCGTACTTTTTCCTACATTGGGCAACCCAACAATTCCAATACTTAAAGCCATTAAAACCTCTATAAAAAAATGAATCTGTTTTACTAAAATAGGTCATCAACATCTTAACAACACATCTTTAGCTAATAATCTAGACATTAATACGCGTAAGATTGTACACAAAGCGTCCAAAAAAATCAATACTATATGCATTTGCTACAATGCAATGCGGCATCGATTCCTTTGACTTTTATGGTATTTGAGATATGATGCGTAATATTGCACGTACGTTACTCTTAGGTGATTTTTGGCATGACACTACAAAATCAATGCATAACGCCACGACCATATGTAATTGTCTATGATTCTACCTGCCGGTTTTGCTCACACTTAAAAGATTGGATTTTAAAACGCGCTGGTAGCAATGCGCTTGAAGCTATTGGTAATCAAGATCATACTTTAATTGAACGGTATGCGCAGCTAAGCATGGTAGATCTTCAAAGTCAAATGGTAGTCATTTTGCCTAGTGGGCAATTAAGTGTTGGCGCAGAAGCAGCATATCACATTACCACGCAACTTCCGTTTTATAAAAACTTTGCTTTTTGTTACTGGATACCAGGCCTACATCTTTTTTGTAATCTTTTATATAAATGGATAACAAAAAACCGTCACAATTGGCGACGCAATTGTGACGGCTGCAATAAAACAAACTAACTACTTTTTGTGATTCAAATCACTACCTAGTTTCTCCTCTAGACGATACATTCATTCACAAAATACTTTTAAACATGATCTAACTTAACAAGGTCTCGCGCTGCGTGAAATGCAAGTGTAGATTCTGGGTCTAACTCACATACGGCTTTCCATGTTGCCAAAGCCCTATCAACGAGCCCCATGTTTTGTAATGCAAGGCTTAAATTGTCTTTGACATTTTCATCTGAACCTTTCACATCTTCCATTTGAAAATGTTCAACAGCCAGTGCAAATTGAATTTTATCACAATACATCAATCCCAATTTATAATGCACGTTAATGTATTCATGATTGATTTTCATTGCAGTTTTAAGATGTTCTAATCCCTGCTTAACTTTACCTGTAATTTGTAAGGCAATGCCAAGCTTGATGCGACACTTTTGAAATGATGGATTTAATTCTAAAGCTTTTGTAAAATGTTCAATCGCTTTTTCACTATCACCAGTGCTTCTTAACAGTAAACCATACCGATATCGCAGATCTGCTTGCGCAGGGTTCTTTATTACCTCTTCATGATGCCGTTGAATTTGCTTGGCGACCAAATCTTCGCTACTAGCTGTATCACCTGCGCCATATGGGTTATATGGTGTTTCAAAATCATAACCATTATTGCTTTGCGCTTCAGATAATTTAAGTTGAATACGTACCACTTCAGAAAACAACAAGTTTGTATTGGGTTCCAAAGCCGCAGCTAATTCTAACGTTTCTCGGCCCATATCAATATAACCGGCATAATGTTGCGCAATACCTAACCCTACATAAGAAGTGATCATTTCATCGTTAATTTCAACAGCTTTACCTAGAAAATGAGCAGACTCAAGATAACGCTTTTTGCGTAAATGCTGGGTGCCAATTTTAACAAGCCCTTCTAGATAGCCAGGGTGAACTTCCAATGCTTTATGATAATAATTTATAGCTTGCTCGTCATTATTGAGCCTGCAATATAAGTCACCAACCCTTACATAAGTATCAGGAAATTCACCTTGTTTTTCAATCACTTTTTTCAGTTCACATATCGCATCTTCATACTGTTCTTCTTCAATCAGCGACTCAATATAGTCATCACGCAGTTCATAGTTGTCGGGTTCAATCGTTAATGCCCGTTCAAATGTATCGATCGCATCAGAGAACTTACCGTTTTCCAATTGTGTTTGCCCTAGAATAATATAGTTCCATACAACACCAGGATTTTCACTTCGTAATTTTTCATATTGCGCTTGTAATGCCTTAAAATCTTGATTATACATAGATATGGCACCCAAACGATGCATGGCGTGAATCATTCTTTTAGATGCAGCCTTTTCATAATAATCAATGGCCACTTTTAATTCACCTAAACGTTCATAACAGTAACCAAGACCAAAAAGTATACGTGGATCATCTGGGAAAATATCATATGCGTCTTGTAATTTTATAATAGATTCATCAAGATAACCAGTTGTGCTACACAATGAAGCCCAAGCCAAATACGTATCTAAGTGACGAGAATCAGTTATTAAAATTTGGTCAAACAGTTCTTCTGCTTTATCTGTAGCGCCAGCTGATGCGTAATGTACACCAAGTACAAAAGCAAATGCTAAATCTTCAGGACGCTCATGCAATTGTTGCTGGTAATGGGAAACTTCATCTACAGATAATTTCCTACAACGTGGCAATAATAAAGACATTAAGCTTGGCTCAAGCCCTTTGCCTAATACTTCAAGAATGTTACTCATTATTTTCTCCATATAACTTCTAGCATGTTATGACAAAGTATGTCATTGATTCGTTATGCTGCGCATTCCATGATGTACATGCTTCACCCCTCATATCGACGAAGAATATTAGTCACTTAATGGAAAATCCCCGCTAATCATACTGAAAATCGACATATTATAGATGTTGCCTATACAACCCCTACATCCAGAGTACAATACCAAAAATCAAGTTGATTCGTCATAATTGTGACGATTATGCAAAATATCAGATGTTATTTTTTTTTTTTAGATATGCAAGTTATGGGACGCCTAGAGGCTTTGCATTTTTAGGCAACATACAAATTGCAAGCATATATAAGCTGGCCTGCATACATACCGAAGCGCTATAATTAAGTAAAAACGTGACGCTTTCAGTGCCTTCAGTGGCAAAAAAAAGGGTATATGTAGTGATGTTACCAAAGCTACCGCTGTATTATAAACACGCTTTTGTTACCAAAAAAGCGTTTAGCCACTGAAGGGCACAGAAATGCACGGATAGCGTTTCGTGAAGAGACTAATCATAGTGGTATAATTATGTTGTGCGATTTTCAAATGGTAAGGGTAGGGAAATCGTTACCATAAACATTAACTTACACCCATAAAAATAGTAACCAATTGGTCGCATGGG
>Ga0255039_10000196_pt1 | contig 20071 bp, 30 predicted proteins | sample BC1_12_1_MG_FD_181713 | JGI IMG/M metagenome (GOLD analysis project Ga0255039, IMG submission 181713) | Seawater microbial communities from Strait of Georgia, British Columbia, Canada - BC1_12_1 | ecosystem: Environmental > Aquatic > Marine > Strait | place: Canada: British Columbia | collected... | reverse complement strand
ATCTTCGCTTTCGTAAGCCAGTCGACGAACCACTTCTCGTGGTAAGTTCCTTTGTTCTTGTTACGGTTTGCCATTTGTCCTCCTCATAGCAATGAAGGCAGACATACCAATGCTTCTCGTAAGTAGCTGCGCCATTGTTTTTAAGTATTGCAACGAACCAAGTGGTAGTGGTTTGACACGCAATGCAATCAATCGCGCTTTTTGACTTCGATGTCATAGCCTAAAGCATCCAGCCAACACATCAGCATGAATCCAGATGGGATACGCTTCTGTGCTTCCCACTTGTGGATCAGTGATACAGTGCATCCGATTTTATGAGCTAATGCTTCTTGGCTTAAACTTAGCTCGTACCGAGCGTCGGTTAATATCTTTACCAGAAGATCGTAGTCTTTCGGTATGCTCACGGGCTTGTTGTATCGAGTGAAGTTCTTCGATAGCATTGATTACTTTCACTGCGGTATCGTATCTCAGTTCGGTGTCTCCGTTTATTGATCTATAATAAGTAGACGTTGGAACGCTGGCTCGTTTGAAAGAGGTGAGCAGAGAGATGTCTGTTTCCTCTGCTCTATCTTGTAGGTGTTTTAGATACGACTTCATACTGCACTAATGCAGCAAGTTACTCATCGTTGTCAAGATCCTCTGGTTCTATTTCAATCTCACAATCACCGTTGCAATTAAAGCAAGTGTCTTTGTACTCTTCTTCGTAGCCTACATCGACATCGAAACCTTGCCTAATAAACCTAGTGTAAGTCAGAGTGCCATGACCGTAGCACTCTGGGCATTCAATATGGGATGTGGTCATCAACATCTGGTATGTCATGGTTGTCCTCCCAAGCTTTGGTTGCACGTTGCAGAAACTTCTCACGATTAAAACGTGGATTAGTTTTCTCTAGCTCATCAGCTATTGAGTGTAGGTGAGAGGGCCAACCTACCATTGGCCCAATCGTGTCTGCAATAAATTCATAGTGTTGTTTACTCATTCGCATTTTGCATCTCCTTAACTTTACGTTTCAACGTTGCGAGCATTTCATCTAACTCTGCTAAAAGTTTCTTCATGCCATCTCCGTCCATTGTTTTGATTTCATTGCGCTGGCAATCTGTAGTTCACGATTGTATTTAGCAATCTCTGGTTTGCGCAGATCTTGTGTGTGCGTAGCCCAATAAGTAAGGCAGTTGTATAGCGCCCACTTATTGGAGCCGAGGCTGCTGCGCTCGTCGATCCAAATACTTAGCAAGTTTTCCAGTTGCTTTTCGTTGGTCTTGGTGACTGACTGCTGGCGTGTGAATGCTTTGCAGACAGTCTTCTTAAAGAAGTTCTCGATCTGTGGTTGCTCTAGCTTGGTGTGCATCCAGCTTTGCCAGACATCCTTGCGAGATTGAAAGTGTTCAAGGCCATTGATTACCTTGGCTGCTGCGCCTTCGACGTTGATCGATGCAGTGTGCTTGTATCTACTGCGCGCTACTGTGTCCGGTGTGGTGCAACCATTGAGGCACCATAGCCGTAAGCCATTGGCTTGCTGAGAGAAAGACCAAGATGCATCGTAGCTATTGAAGAAGCTGACTCTGAACTTAACGTAGTCACCGACTGCTGGTTCAACAGTAAGATTATTAAATAGTATTTCACCTCTTAGTTTGCGACCGTCTTCAAGCACATCGACGCTGACTTCATAATCGTCTGATAGATCTGCTGTCTTGATCCCATCGAGAACTGAGTTGACTACATCATCGTGCGATACAATCTTGTAGCGTGAACCATGTACGCCTAACACCTGATCGGTGTCGGTACGCACAACAGCTTGATGACCAGCAATGATATTGCCAAGCTGATCATGGATTGGTTGTTGCTCAACTGGAAAGTTGAAGTCGTTCATTGAGAAATGTTTCATGCTATACCTCCTCTAGTTTTGCATGTATTTCTGCAAAGCATGTTATGATTTGCCTTAGTGAAATGGGCCGTCTGAAATCTTCAGCCACGTCTAAGTTTGCATCAACAAATGAAAAGAATTCATGAAGCAATTCGATGTCATCTTTTACAAACATTACCGACACAGGTAAGTCTGCATAATCAATATAGTTGAGTTTCATGTTAGTTCTCCTTATACGTCTATAGTTATAGTTGCGTTGTTGATCTGCTCATGAATTAAATCAACAAGCTCATCTGTATAATCAGATATATCCCAGTCCTTTGGGCTTTGCTGATGCAGTTCTTCGCGCACTACTTCACGAATGTATTGCACGATCAGTGTGTTTAATTGAGTTGAATTAAGATCCATATTAGTTCTCCGTTGGTTATGTCCTGCATTATTGCAGTGACAATAGTTAAAGTCATTAGTTACCTTACGTCACTTTGTTGAGGATATAAATCTTCATAATGCATATATCTCTGAGCTATTAGCTGTAATCTTTTAAAGACAGCTTCATTCTTTTGTAGCTTTTCCAATGTTCCTAAAGCTCCATTGCATGAATCACATAGAAGATGTCGAACAACTTTTATTGAGGTGTCATGCTTATGGTCTACAACATATCTAACATGCTCATTGAATGGACGCTTACATCCATCGCAGCAATATTCTTGCCACTCTAACTGAGCATCTATCCACCTTTGATCTATGCCATAGCTTTGCTTTAATCTTTGAAACTTCTTTTGAATTGGCGTGCTTGGCATTTACTCAATCCTTTTTTGGTTTTCGTTTTGGTTTTACTTGTGGCACTTCGTGCTGGTGAATGACGCATTGTATTTCGCCATGAATTAGATCCGAGTTAAGCTCGACGTAACGGTCGCATTCTTCTGGCGAAGAGAATGCAACGAACGCAATCCAAACTGTCTTGAGCATGCTGTCTCCTAAGTTAGCAATGATAAGCATAGAAACAGTGCCGCGAAGAGCGACACTGCTGTGATGAGATCGAGTGGTGTTGGCATAACACCTCCTGTTGTAAACAAAGAAATAGGGCGACCGTTAAGCCGCCCTGATGGTTAACCCAAGATGCGCTTGAGTTCGTTGGCATCTCCAAGTCCATCTGATTTGTAAGTGCGCTTCGGCTTGTGCGTCCAAACTTCGCCTTGTGTTACCTCGGTGTAAACATTCTTGTCTGCTTCGTGACGCTCTTGAAGCTCTGCTAACTCAGCCTCCATCTTGCGATAGAGTGAGATCTTCTTGCCGATGTTAATGTCAACAACTTCCTGTCCTGCTGATTCAGCAAGGGCTGCAAGCTCGTTCTTAGTTACTGACATTTGCTCTGACTTCCATTCGATAGAATTGAAGCTGGTGTAGCAAGCATCTCTGGCAATACTTATGCGAAGATATTCATTGTGGTCACCTTTATGATGGTTAATTACCGCTAGCTTGAGATCGAAAAGTGTAGGTGTAGCGTTCTTCTTAGTCATGTCTAGTTCTCCTGTGATGTGGTGCGAGGACTATCCCCGCACGGCGACTTGAAGCACGGAGCAGAAACGCCCAGAGGCGCTTGCAGTTCGCAATATCCGAGGAACGAGTGTTGTTGCGAACTGTTTCTGCCCGATGCTCAACAAAGACGGGCAGGGGATAACCGCAGCCTCCACTCACAGGGGAACGCCAGACATGCCTAAGACAGGACGATGCGCCTTAAGCTTTTCGTTCTCAGGCTGGCGGTCTTTTAGTAGGCATCATTTTTAGAAGGTGGACCGCAATGAATACGCATAAGTATGGTCAGAGATCTTGCTGCCAGCTTTGGTTCTATTGGATGGCAGTCTGAGCCAGTAACTAAGGGCGGGCTTGTAGCCGAATCAGCAGGGCAGGGAGATGTTGCCATCGGCAAGTCACTCTATGCAAGATGGTGAGTTAGCGCTTCAAGTGCTCACGGAGTAGACTGTTTGCATCGGGGTGACGCAAGGCTGGGCGCATCAGCTGGAGTGTGCTTGCACGTCAGATGCGAGGAGATGCCTATGAACTAGCGTGTCTTGGCGTCACCATCTAGGGCGCTTAGCGGTTGTGCTATTTATGGTGTCAACTGGAATAATCAGGTGTGACGTAGGGTAATTAGTATAGTTACGTAACGTCACTATTGACAAGCACTGTAGAAATAGTGTCCTAATGGGGGGAGAGAGGGAGAGGGGGGCTAGTGAATGAGATATAAGCCCCAATGTATAAACAATCCTTCTTAATGATAGCTTGCTGCATCTAGCAAACACAGACGACAGCAGTTAGCTATATGTTAGTCACTGCTGAGAAGAAGGATTGATATGGTTCCTGCTAAGAAGTTAACTGATAAACAGGCTGCGCTGGTGGATATAATGGTAGCAAAAGGATTGCCTCCTGCTAAAGCTGCCATTGAAGCTGGGTATGCTGAGGGCAAGGCTGGATACGTCTCAGCTTATAGAGCTTTGAAGACAGCCCATGTGCAGCAGTACATGATGCAGCGAATGAATGAGGAGTTTGGGATTAGCGCTACTCTAGCTGTTAACACAGTGCGTAGGCTGTCACAGGGTGCTAAGTCTGAGTATGTTCAGCTTGAAGCTAGTAAGGATTTATTAGACAGGGCTGGCTACAAGCCTATAGATAGAAGCCAAGTACAGGTGGCTGGTGACATCAAGGTGAGCATAGATCTAGGGTAATTCGTTGCTGGCTATGGTGTGGCAGTGGGGGTAGGGGGAAAAGTTAGCTAGTCAGTTACTGTAATAGTCCCTCTCTCACATTATTAGCCCTAAAGGTTTGTGCATTGTCAGTTATATTTTTTTTAGTGTAGGGGTATTTCATGAGTAGGTATAAGAAGAAGCCAGAGGCACAGCCACCGCGAGCAGATATGACTGTTGTGAAGGCTGCATTGAAGAGTGTTGGATATGGTAGCGAAGAAGTATCAGAATCCTGAGGGCGGCTTGAATGCTGCTGGTCGCGCTTATTTCAAGCGGAAGGAGGGGTCTAATTTAAGGGCTCCTGTTAAGAAGACTCCTTCTAAGGAGAGTAAGGATTTTGGCCGGAAGGTTTCTTTTGCTGCTCGGTTTGCTGGCATGAAGGGTCCGATGAAGGATGAGAAGGGTCGCCCTACTCGAAAGGCTTTAGCTTTAAAGGCTTGGGGTTTTGGTAGTGTTGAGGCTGCTAGGAATTTTGCAAGGAGGCATAAGAAAAGCTGATGTGTTTTGGTGGTGGAGGTAAGAGTGCTGATCAGATGTATCAGGAGATGAAGCCAGAGGCTAAGCCTTTGCCATCTTTGAGAACTGAGAAGGTTGATCGTTCTGAGCAGATGTTGGGAGATGTTCCCAAGATGCGGAAGGGAATGAAGCGTAGAACTTTATTGGGGGGTTATTAATGCCACAAGGTAAGGGAACTTATGGATCTAAGGTTGGACGTCCTCCCAAGCAGAAGCCAAGTGGAAAGAAGAAGTAGTGGCTGAAACTGTAGAGCAGCGTTATGACCGTCTTTCTAAGGAGATGGCTAAGTTTGAGGAGATGGTTCCTGACGTTGCTCGAGACGAACCTGATGCCTCTTCGTCTGACAAGATGAAGCGTAGATATGTTAATAAGACGCGCAAGGCTGTAGAGTATTTCCGCGACAGGCATCCTAAGTATAAGAGTTTATTAAAGCAGCTTAAGTCTATTGAGGCTAAGTGGGATAAAGAAGGGAAGCATATGTAATGCCCAAAACAGAATCCGGTCGAGCAAAAACTCTTATTAAGAAAATTGACAAAGAGCTTTCTACTATTCCCGACTATAAGTTTGGTACAGTAGAGAAGGGCGCTGGTTTTGCGGCTATGTCTGATGCTGTTACTGCTCTTCGTCGCGGCATTCGCGCCCTCAAGGGAAAAGAGTCTAAAGAGTCTTTAGTTAAGAAGCGTGAGCGAATGAAGTCTTTGATTAAAGAGGCTGAAGAGTATAAAGGCGCAGAGGTTATTAAGGGGACAAGAACAATCTTGTTAAAGTGATGGCAGTTAATGAAGCTGGTAACTATACCAAGCCTAAAATGCGGAAGTCTTTGTTTAACAGAATAAAGGCTGCTAATGTTCAAGGTACTGCTGCTGGCAAGTGGTCAGCGAGGAAAGCGCAACTTTTAGCAAAGCGGTATAAGGCTGCTGGTGGAGGATATAGATAATGGCTCGCTTAAAGACCCTTTTGAAGCGCAGAGATCAATTAATGGATAAAATATTTGATCTTGCTGAATCAAACTATGAAGAGCAGCAGCAAGATTTAGCGGCTAGAGATTTTGATTCGCCCCCGTCAAGGGCGTCTAAAGAAAGAAGTAAAAAGCTTGTTATACTTAGAAAAAGAGAAGACGCATTAGACGCTGAGATAAAAAGAAAGAAAGAAAACGAAGAGAAGAAAAAACAACCCGCAAGCAAAGTTAAGCCTCGTAGAAGTGGCGGCGCTGGTGGCAGAATGATGATGCCTCAGGAATATTCTAAGCGTTCTTTGTATAAACCTAAGACGAACTAATGAAAGCTCCGCAGAAGTCATTACTTAACTGGGGCAAGCAGAAGTGGCGCACCAAGTCTGGCAAGAAGTCTAGTGAGACAGGTGAGCGTTATCTTCCTAGTAAGGCTATCGCTGCTCTTAGTAGTTCTGAATATGCAGCTACAACCGCAGCTAAACGAAAGGGTAAGGCAGCAGGTAAGCAGCATGTGGCTCAACCGAAAGCTATTGCCAAGAAAGTAAGGAAGTACAGAACATAATGGCTTGGTACACAGCAAACGATAATAAGATTTACACAGGGCCGACTCACACATTGGGCGGTACAACTTACTCTGGGGCTACTCGAACTCCTTCTTCGCGGCGACTTGTTGAAGGGCCAGACCCAAAGCCAGCACCAAAGAAGAAAGCTGCTAAGAAGTGAGCTTTATAAACACGATTAAACAAGAAGACTTGCAGCTTCTTCGTGGCATTGTACGCAAGGTGCATCTTGCTTACGTTGTGGAGAAGTTTGGTCAAAGCAGCCACTTGGTTAGTGACTCTGCTTGCGATAAGCTGATTGAAAGCATTGCGCCTGAAGTAGTGGAAGAGATGATCCGCTTTGGAGTCAACAAAGGTTATAGATGATTAACTTTAAGTACAAACCCGATGGCGATGTACTCAAGACCTTTATGAAAGATGATACCTTCTTTCGTGGCGTAAGAGGCCCAGTTGGTTCTGGTAAATCGGTTGGCTGCTGCGTTGAAGTGTTTCGCCGCGCTATACAGCAGAAGAAAGGCCCAGACGGAATACGCAAAAGCCGCTGGGCTATTATTCGTAATACCAATCCACAGCTTAGAACTACTACTATCAAGACTTGGCTGGACTGGTTTCCGGAATCAGACTGGGGCAAGTTTACTTGGTCAGTGCCATACACCCATAGGATTCAAAAGGGAGACATAGATCTTGAGGTTCTTTTCTTGGCTCTTGATAGGCCCGAAGACGTTAAGAAGCTTCTTTCCTTGGAGCTTACAGGGATCTGGATCAACGAAGCTAGAGAAATTCCTAAGAGTATTATCGATGCCTGTACGATGCGTGTTGGCCGCTTTCCTTCTATGCGTGATGGTGGGCCTTCTTGGACTGGCGTTATTGCCGATACAAACGCCCCTGAGGAAGATCACTGGTGGCCGATTATGTCTGGCGAAGTTCCAATCCCAGATCATATTCCGCGTGAGCAAGCTAAGATGCTGGTCAAACCGGATAACTGGTCTTTCTATACCCAGCCCTCTGGGATGGTTGAGAGGAAAGCAGAAGACGGAGAAATAGAAGACTATGATCCAAACCCAAAGGCTGAAAACACAAAGAACATGCTTAAGAGCTACTATCCTAACCTCATTCGAGGAAAGACTAAATCATGGATAGATGTTTATGTGATGAACCGATTGGGTCATATTCAAGACGGAAAGCCTGTATATCCAATGTTTGCATCCGAAGTTCACATAGCTCAAGAAGAAATACCCGTTGCTGCAAACATGCCAGTCTATGTTGGTGTGGATTTTGGTCTAACTCCTGCTGCGGTCTTTGGTCAAAAGGTAAGGGGGCGGTGGTTTCTACAGTCAGAAATTGTGGCGGTAGACATGGGCATCGTGCGTTTTGCCGAGGTTCTTAGAAATGAACTATCCACTAGGTTTGCTGCTGCCTCTGAGGTAATTATTTACGGCGATCCTGCGGGTGATTTTAGAGCGCAGACTGATGAATCGACTCCCTTTCACATTCTGCGCGGTGCTGGCTTGAAGGCGTTTCCTGCGCCTTCCAACTCTGTTGACCTCCGACTAGAGTCGGTTTCCTCCCAGTTGACGAAGATGGTCGAAGGTAAGCCAGCACTACTAATAGACAGGCGCTGCCCTCAGTTAATCAAAGGGTTTGAGGGCGGCTATGCCTATAAGCGCATGGAGGTAAGCGGCGAGAGATACGCAGATAAACCAGATAAGAATATGTTTAGCCACGTTCATGATGCGGCTCAGTATTTGTTTTTAGGTGCTGGTGAGGGAAGAGCTTTGATGAACAGCCAGAAGCCAGCCAAACCTGTGGTTGCTAAGCGTAACTTTGATGTATTCAGTAGAGGTGCAAAACAAAGAAACAAACCTAGCTTCTGGTCTAGGCTGTAGTTTTTTGTGCATTGATGTTTGTCGCCTTCTATGCTTACGAGTAAGAAACAAAGGAGATTGATATGTGTTTTGGTGGTGGCCCAAGCAAGGCTGAGAAAAAGGCTGCTGCTGAGCAGCGTGTCGAAGCTGATTTGGCAAAACAAGAAGAAGTTAAGAAAAAAGCAGAAGCAAAGCGAGAAGATATTTCTGAGGCTATAGATAGAAGAACTCAAAGACGTGGTATGCGTGGTGGTACTGGTAGACGTTCTTTGTTTAAAGCCGGTGGCGGTGGATTCTTGGGTAGGTTTGGCTAATGGCTGATATAGCAAAGCAATATATTCAAAGTTATCAAAAGGCAAAAGCCTTTCGTGAGAACTGGGTTCCGTTGTTCGAGGAATGCTATGAGTATGCTTTGCCTCAACGTGAGTCATTTTACTATGAAGAAGCTGGACAGCGCAGAGATGACAAGATCTTTGATGAGACTGCTGTGGTTGGTGTGCAAGAGTTTGCTAGTCGTTTGCAGTCTGGCTTGGTTCCGAACTTTGCGCGTTGGGCTGATCTTATGGCTGGCAGTGAAGTGCCGCCTGAGCAGCGTGAGGCTGTAGATAATGATCTCGATGAAGTAACCGAGTATGTATTTGAGGTTCTTCAGAACTCTAATTTCAGCCAAGAGGTTCATGAGTCATTCATGGATTTGGCTGTGGGTACTGGTGTCTTGTGCGTAGAAGAGGGAGATGCAATTAATCCTGTAAATTTCTCAGCTATACCGCTTCCTCATGTAGTCCTTGACACCGGTCCCGATGATAAGATCGATCACGTCTATCGTGAGCGAAAGAAAGTTAAGTTCGATCATCTTCCCATTATGTATCCCAAGGGAACCTTTGATCAGAAGGTTACTTCTTTAATGGGATCTGATCGTGAAACGACTGTGCTTGAGGTTGTTTGCCGAGACTACAAGAAGAAAAACGAAGAAGCTTACTTTCACTATGCAATCTGCATGACCACTAAGACTTTGCTTTACGCTAAAGAAATGACTGGTCTTGGCTCTAATCCCTTTGTTTGCTTTCGTTGGGGTAAATGCGCTGGTGAGATTTACGGACGCGGCCCACTTCTTAACGCCCTATCTGCTATTAAAACTACTAATCTTACTATTGAGCTTATTCTTGAGAATGCTCAGATGTCTATCTCTGGAATTTACCAGATGGAAGACGATGGCGTAATCAACCCTGACACGATTAATTTAGTGCCCGGTTCGATTATACCAAAAGCTATGGGATCTGCTGGCCTTCAGCCTATACAGGCTGCTGGTCGTTTTGATGTAGCTCAGCTTGTTCTTAGCGATATGCGTTTGAATATTAAACGTGCGCTATACAATGACATGCTTGGTAATCCTGATAGAACACCTGCGACTGCAACTGAGGTAGCAGAACGCATGGGTGACTTGGCTAGAAGAATGGGATCTGCGTTTGGACGTTTGCAAGCAGAACTCGTGCAGCCCGTACTTCAACGTGTAATATACATCTTAAAGAAGCAGGGCCGCATAGAAGTTCCTACAGTAAACGGACGGGAAGTAAAAGTCCGTTCTGTGTCTCCGCTTGCACAAGCTCAATCAAATCAAGACATTTCAAGTGTTGCTCGCTTCCTTGAATTGGTTGGTGGAGCCTTTGGGCCAGAGATGTTGCAGCTTCTAATTGACGGTGAACAAACGGCAATTCACCTTGCGAAAAAATTTGGTGTGCCAGAGAGCTTGATTCGTGACGAAGAACAGCGTAGACAAATAGCTGCATTAGCGCAGCAAATGGCGCAACAACAGCAAGGACAGATGATTGCCGAACAAGGTTAATATCGGATTAGATGGAATCCAAAGGGGTTCTGAAAAGGATGTTCAAATAAGTCAGAACATTTCTGAGATATTTAATACTTCTACGGGCAAGGAAGTTCTTCGCTACCTGCGCTCTATTACCATAGAAATGGTTAATGGGCCTAATGTGACTACGGAAGAGTTGCGACATATAGAGGGCCAGCGTTATATCGTTGGCCTAATAGAGCAACGTATTGCACATTCACATAGGAGTAAGAACAAATGAGCGAGAGCTTGATGGAAGGCAATGAAGCGCCAGCAGCAGAAGAGCAGCGTGACTTTGTTGTAGCGGAAGACAGCCAGCCAGAGCGCCCTGAGTGGTTGCCTGAGAAGTACAGCAGCGGTGAAGACTTAGCTAAGGCTTACAAAGAGCTTGAATCAAAGCTGGGAAATAAAGAAGAAGACATTCGCAATAAGCTTCTTGAGGAAATACAAACAGAAGCATTTGGGGATCGGCCTGATTCTGCTGGTGATTATCAGCTTCCTGATATTGTTGATGATGACCTTGCTGTAGATAATGAGTTATTACAGTGGTGGTCAGAGCATTCATTTGAAAATGGTTATGGACAAGAAGAGTTCCAGAAGGGCATTGAGATGTATGCTCAAGCCATTAATGGAAGCCAACCTGATCTTGAGGCTGAAGCTTTAAAACTTGGCGACAATGCAAATGACCGCATTCAAGCAGCGTCTATGTTTGCAAACAAGTTTTTCCCTGAGAAATCTTTGCCAGCTATCGAGCGCATGTGCGAAAGTCATGAGGGCATTCTTGCTCTTGAGGCAATTATGGAAGCAACTAAGGATGGATCTTTTTCTGATGGTGCCCAGCCAACAGGTCAAACAACTCAAGCTGAATTGGACCAAATGATGCAAGATCCTAGATACTGGGATAAGAATGACACTGCTTATGTTAAGCAAGTAGAAGAAGGCTTTAAGCGTCTTTATGGAGGTTAAAATCCTCAAGAGGGGTAAGTTCTACTTAACCCCTTTTACTCTTGACCATATTGATGAGGTTGCTGCCAATCTAAGTCATGAGAATATAAGAGAGCTTAAAATCCTTGGGCACTTGGATATTAAGCAAGCCATTACAGAAATGTACGAATGCTCTGAGTGTTACTTAGTTCGCAAGGAGGGTGAAGTATTTACTGCGGTTGGTGGCCTTTGGTATAACGAAGACCAAGATTACCCGCAGATGTTCTTTATGTTTTCTCATAGAATTAAAGAAAACTTTACATCTATAGCTCGTGGCTCAAAGATGTTGCTTAATTATTTAGAGCAAACGCAGCCTCAAATGACTATGACCATACTTGCTGATTATGAGATTATGGTAGACTGGGCGGTGTGGCTTGGCTTTGAGCCGGTAGGTGTAAGCATATCACCTCCGCATAAGTACGTTGATTTTGTGCGTTGCAATCCAAACAAAAAAAGTGTTTACGATGGGGAATTACGGCCCATAACGCACTGAAAGGCCCGAGAGGATACCCTTGTTGAAGTGAAAGAGTGGATACCCGTTGGCAACTGTAACTTCAAAATAGGACTGTAAAATGGCTAATACTATTGACCAAGCTTTTATCAAACAGTTTGAATCAGAAGTTCACATGGCATATCAGCGTATGGGTTCTAAACTCCGCAACACAGTACGCTCAACCAATGTGACTGGTTCAACTGCACGTTTCAAGTAATTGGAAAAGGCACTGCATCAACTAAAACACGCAATGGCGATGTTTCTACAATGGAACTAGCGCACACCAATGTCGAAGCGACTATGGCTGACTACTATGCAGCTGAGTATATCGACAAGCTGGATGAATTGAAAATCAACATCAATGAGCGTCAAGCTGTAGCGCAATCTGCTGCTGCTGCTTTAGGTCGCCAAACTGATGCTTTGATTGTAGCAGCTATGGATGCTGGTGCTAACTCAACTCAGATTGCTGATACAAGTGGAGCGCTTGGTAAAGCAGACCTTCTGACTTTGTTCCAAACATTTGGTGCAGAAGATGTTCCAGAAGACGGACAGCGCTACTTGGCTATGTCTCCTGCTGGATTTGCTGACTTGTTTAACATCAATGAGTTTGCTTCATCAGACTACGTTGGGGCGCAAAGCCTTCCGTTTGCTGGTGGCATGACAATGAAAGAGTTCTTGGGATTCAAGATCTTTTCAACTTCAGCAGTAGCTGGCGGTAAAAACTTTGCTTACCACGCTCGTGCTGTGGGCATTGGCATTAACTCTGATGTTCAAACCGAGCTCAACTATGTACCGCAGAAGGTAGCGCACCTTGCGACATCAATGATGTCTATGGGTTCTGTCGTTATCGATGATGACGGTGTATTTGAAGTTCTCGACAACAACTAATAGGAGGGGGGCGAAAGCCCCCTAACTTCTTATGCCAGCAAATACAGCAATCAAAGTATGTTCCCGCGCATCTATCCTAATGGGTGGCTCTCCTATCCAATCGTTTGACGAGGGTACGGTAGAAGCTGATGTAGTTGACGCTGTATATGAGGATGTTGCTCGCGCTGCGCTAACTAACTCAAGATGGCGTTTTGCTACCAATCAACAGCAGATTAGTAGACTCGTAGCGGCACCAACGGGTCGATTCGATGCGGCTTACCAGCTTCCGTCTGATCTTATTATGCTAAGTGCTGTAACAATAAACGATGAGCCTATCATCTATGATACTTATGGAGATAAGGTTTATTGCGATGCTAACGAGACTGAGGTTCTTGTAGCTGATTATATCTTTAGAGCAGACGAGGCTTACTGGCCTCCTTACTTTACAATGGCTGTAGAGTTCCAAGTTGCTGCCATGCTTTCTATTTCAGTTGCGCGTGATGCTCAGCTTGCTTCCTTGATGGAGCAAAAAGGTGAGCAGTTTTTAATGAGAGCGCGTAGACTTGATTCACAACAGCAAACAACTAAAAAGCTAAACACTTCGAGGTTTATAAGTCAAAGGCGTAGCTAATGCAGAAAGTTAGAGTAGCACAGAATAGCTTTCAATTTGGCGAGATTAGTGACTCTTTGATAATGAGAACCGATTCTCCTGTTTATTCTGCGTCAGCGCAGCATGTGGAGAATATGGTAGTTACCGCAGAGGGTTCAGTAAAAAAAAGATTTGGCCTAAAAAACCACCATGACTACAGCATAAACTATAACAGCGCTTATCCAGAGCAATCTCATTTATTTAAATTTGAGTTTGATGATAATGAGTCATACATTATATCAATTGGTCATGAAGAAGTTCGCTGTTTTTTCCTAGATAATTCTGGCACTTATACAACAGCTGGCAACTTGTATTTAGTGGAAACAATTACTCAAGACACAAGCAGCAACGATTTACCATTTGATCAGGAGTATTTACAAGAATACACTGTTGCTCAGTATGGTGATGCAATGTTTATTTGCCATCCCTTGTTTGCTCCTCGCATTCTAACCAGAACTGCATTGGATGCTTTTGAGATTAGCGTTTATAGCTTTGATGCTCGTGCTGATAATAAAATAACCTATCAGCCATACTCTACATTCCAAGACAATGGCGTAACCCTAGATCCATCAGCAATAAGTGGCAATGTTACGCTTACAACAAGCGAAAACTACTGGGTGCCAGATCATGTTGGCGTTACTGTTAGGTATCATGAGTCTGAAATTTTAATAACTAATTATGTATCAGCCACTACAGTTCAAGCTAGTGTAATTGATACCCTTAAAATACGCTTATCTGTTTTGAACCCGTTAAGAACGGCTGATGGCTCAAATCTTGTTGAAGTTAGTCACCTAAATCATGGCCTTAATGTTGGTGATGCCATTACAATTGAGGGCGCTAGTGCAACAGGTGGAATTAATACTTCTCAATTAAATGCTACTGATCAAGTTAGAGAAATTATAGATGAAAATACTTATACTTATCAGGCCGGAGGCACTTCAAATCTAAGTGAGGATGGCGGCGGTAATGTTAAAGTAGTTTCTCATGCTCCTATTCGGGATTGGGACGAGCAGTCTTGGTCTGCTGTTCGAGGCTATCCTGCTGCTGTTACCTTTCATGAAAACAGATTGTGTTTTGGTGGAACGATAGCAGAGCCAGACAATATTTGGATGAGTAAGATTGGCAGCTTCTTTAACTTTGATGTTGGCGAGGCTGCTGATGATGATTCAATTCAACTGGTTGCTGCAACGGGTGATGTAAATCAAATCAGATATTTAGTTTCCAACCGTGACTTGCAGGTTTTTACTGCGACTGGTGAATTGTATATACCTACTTACTTAAACCAAGCCATTACTCCAACAAATGCTCAGATAAGAAAGCAAACACCATATGGCTGTGAATTTCTTGGCCCTTTATCAATAGATGGTGCTACTATCTTTGCTGAAAAAGGTAAGAAGGGAATTAGGGAGTATCTTTATACTGAATCAGAAGAGGCTTACACATCAACTTCTATATCCGCTATAGCTTCACACCTTATAGATAACCCTAAGTATTTATCTGTTGTTCATAGTGGATTTGGACTACCGGATTCTTATGCTGCAATAACGTTAGGTACTGGCGACATTGCTTTATTCAGTTCAAACAGAGCAGAGAAGAGAGCTTCTTGGAGCAGAGTAACAACAGATGGTAATTTTTCTTCTGTAGCCTCTATTCACAATCGTTTGTTTGCTGACGTTTGGTATGATGATAAGTTGCAGTTATGTGAGTTTACGGACGAGTCTGGCTTAGATAATTATTTAAGTGCTACATACTTAAACACTAGCTTTGACGTAACACGAATAGAAGCTACGATAATAGATGGCTCTACTAGCGCAAAAATTAAATTTTATGGCGGTACAGAAGCTCAGCGCCCAGATAATAAATCCTTTATTATTCTTACTGGATTAACAAATTCTGCTTTCAGCAATCAATTTTCCGCAAAGGGTATATATCTTTCAAACCTAAATGACTCGCCTAAAGAATTATTTACAAGAGGTTCAAGCACTATTGGATCTACCACTACTTACTTTGTGACTTATAATTATACACTTGGATATACACCTAGCAGTGACTCTACGGTTGATTGGACTTCTGCATCTGGTGTTACTCTTTTTCCCAAAAGAATTTTGAATGTTGGAACAACTTATTCTTCTGGTGATACGGTTGATTTAATAAAGACTGATAATGGAAGTACATCTTATTCAACAGCAACTGTTTTATCTGGTGATACAAACTACATTGATTTGCTGACTCATACTCCTGATGACAATACAAAGGCATATGTAGGTAAGAAATTTGACATTAAGCTTGTGACTAATCCTGTTGACGTTTCTGCAGGAAATGGCCCTGCTACTGGATCGCTTAGAGGAATTACAAATGTTGTTGTTGATTTGAAGGGAACTAGCTCTTTAAAAATTAACAGTAGGTCAGTTAATGTTTTTGAGTTTACTGGCAAAAAAGAAATAAGATTACTTGGTTACAGTAGGAATCCTCAAATAACTATTGAACAGGATTCTCCACTAGAACTTCAAGTAAACGGATTAGTAGCGGAGTTAATAATCTAATGTTGCAACTTATTGGCGCTGGAATAAGTGCGATTGGACAGATAGCTGCCGGTCAAGCTGCTAAAGAATCTGCTGATTTAAATGCATTTAACATTAAAACAGATAAAGTTTTAAATGAAACTCAAGCAATGCAGCAAGCTAGAGCTAGAAAAGAAGAATATGATTTAGCCACTTCTGCTAACATTGCTTCATTTTATGCTTCTGGTCGGGATGTGGGCTCAGATAAAAGTGTTCAAGCCTTTCTTGAAAGACAGCAGGAATTAGTAGGGGATGATCTTGGCCGAATTGCTCGTCAAAAAAGTATGAATGCAATGAGGTCTGAAATGCAAGCAATGGCTGAAAAGCGCCGCGGCAGAAACGCTTACACCTCTTCATTGTTTAATGCAGCTGGAACTATGGCTCAGGGCATTTATGATTATGGAAAAACGTCTGCTACTGCTGACGGTGGAGAAAACTAAATGGCTGTGATTAGACAACGAACACAAGTATTTAATCAGCCTGTAGGTGTTGTTCGCACTGATGCTGGAAGTCAAGATATTGGTCGTGCAATTAGTAATGTCGCCTCTACGTTTCAAAACATTGCCTTTCGTGAGGCAGCCGAGGATGCTCAAAAAAAGGGTATAGAGATTGCTGAGGCTGTTGAGGAAAAGAAACTAAGGACTATTAATCCAGAGACTGGTAAGCCTGAGGCATTTAAAGCGCCTAAAGGATTTGGACGTATAGCATCTGCTGCATATCAAAGTGTTATTAATAAAAGATATGAAGACTCAATTGGTTCTGAATTAAGAATCAAAGCTCAAGAGATTGCCTTAAAATATCAATACGACCCTGAATCATATGATGATGTAATGAGTAATTACATTGGTCAAATGTCTAAGGGTGCTGAGGGAAGATACAAAACATTTGTTGAAACAACGGGTGCTAAATTCTTAGCGCTTACAAAGTTAAATATTCAAGAGCGCGTTGCTACAAGATCTAGACAGAATGCAGCCAACTCTATCTTAACTGGTCTTAGCGCAAGTCAAGACGATGCTTATAGCATTGCTCGCGCTGGTGGCTTTATTGCTCGTGAAAGTGAAGAGGTTAGTGAGGCTCAAGCAATACATGATAGAGAGTTTGCAAATGCTCAGAACGGTGTATCTTCTTCGCTTCTAAAGGTTGGCGCTGATCAAACGGCTTCACGTCAACTTAAACAATCTATTGCATTAGGTGCTGTTGAGTTTCTTCTTTCTGGCACTGCAAACAAATCAGAGCGAAATGCGATTGATCTTGCTATACGAACCCGCGGTAATCAGATGTCAGGATTGCCAAAGGGCTTGCGGGAAGAAGTTAAAAGTCTTTTGGCGTATGTTGAGCCAGCAAATATAGAAGCGGTTCTTAGACATAGCTCGGTTGTATCTAGCGATTACAATGCTGTTGAGCAGGATCAAATCCAGCAAGCGTCAAGCTTAGCAAAGTTAAAAGCAAGACAGGTAGAGCTTACTTTACCCGATACTATTGATACCCTTCTTACTACATCTAGTCTTAATGCGTCTGATGCCTTTGCCTCAGATGAAGCTTACTCTATACAAGCTGGCCTTAACTTAACAAATGATCTGTATGCAAATGTTCAGTCTAAGTTAGATCAACGTTTCTTATCTGATGAAAGCTATAGCAGATCAGAAAGAGAGGGTGACTTAAGGGATGCTCGCCAGAATCTTCTTCGCCCTTACTTAATTCAAGCGGCTGCTGAAGGTAATGTAGAAGAGTTTCGGATTGCATTAGTAAGCAATAATCCAGAAGACATGAGCAAGTTGTCATTAAAGCAGCGCACATTTATTTCTGAGATTTACAACACTGACTTTTTTGATCCCAATGAGGACACTGGGTTTGCTAGAGAAGTTCTATCAGCAAACATTAATCAAATTAGAAAAGACAGAGATAGAGATAACTTACGTCTTGATATTTATAATTCAGTAACAGAGGCCGCAACTGCTGCTGAGTCTGGCGCTCTTAATGATAAAGAATTTAATTCATTAGTGACTAGAATTAAAGGTAGTGTTGGTCCAGATGGCTTAACCGCAGATAAGGCTGCATCTGAATTAGCTCGTTTAAATAAGTTTAGAGCCTTTGGTGAGGTCACAACCTTTGCCGCTCGCGCTAACTCTCGCAGCCTTAATAATCTTGCTGCATATATAGACAGCCGAGGTAAGCGTGAAGGCATGCCAGATAATGTAGTCGCTGCTGGCAATCGAATCTTAGAAACCACAGATGACGTTGATGCTGTCGTTAGTAAAATTAATGGGCTTAGATCTACAGTAGCTTCTGAAGAAACACAGATGAAAGAAGCAATTGAGCTTCAAAATAACTCTATTCGTATTCTTGCTGGCGGTGGAAATGCTAACGAAAAAGCTGACAGAGACATTGTTCAGGAAATTCTGGACAATGCTGACATTGACTTAGCGCAGTTTGATCAGCTTCCCGATACACAACGGGCTGCTGCGCTTTCTATAATGAGAAGCGCTCCACCACAGGGATTAATAACTAATTTAGATAGAATTAGTTCTGGATTAAAAGTTCCTAATGCAGAGCAGTATTTAGATTTGTTTTCTGTTTTATCCAATACTCCCACTGGGACTGGCACTTTTGTTAGTACGTTTGGGGATTCAATAAAAAATCCTCAACTTCTAACTGATATACATGAAATAAGGTTGATTACTGGTCAGAGCGTTAATGAGATTGCAATGGACTTAATTGAGAGGCAGCGTGATCCTAAGTCTAAACTTAATATGGATGTGGTTTTAGATAAGATGACGCCAACTGCATATGCTCTAAATCAAGTAGATGATCCTATTATTGCTGAAGAATTAGCGTCTGTGGTTGAGTATATGGCGCTTACTGGAAAAAGTGCATCGCAGATTAACTCTGTGTTAAGATCAACTGTTAATAGCAAGTATGCAAAGAGCCGTTTTATTGCTGATCCGCGCTTTCCTGCTGGCTCAATCAAGAGATCACGTTATTCTTTACAGGCTGTATTTCCTGAAAAAGATGATCGGAATGCATTTATTACTAGAGTAAATGAGCAACTTCCATCTGGTTATAGTCTTATTCCAAACTTAGATGCAGATGAAAAACGTGTAATGCTTGTGCCCGATGAAAGCACTGCTGGCTTAAATTACTTTGCTTACTTTGTAGATGAGGGGGAGGAACTGCGCCCATTGATTATTGAGCAAGATGGTCAACCTATGTGGCCTACATTTGATCGTAGTGACATTGCAGATCATATGGCTAAAAAAGCAAGTGAGCTTGATGCTAAGCTAAAAAAACAAGAGGCTAGACAGCAAGAAATATTTAAAATGCAAGAGCCTGATTACATCGAAAAAAAGTACGAAGAAATTAATAAAGGTCTCTTGGAATGAAGAATGGGCTGACGGCATTAAGAGAAATTGAAACAGGGCAGGGAGTAAGACCTTTGCCCGATGTTTCTTTTATGAGGACTGTTGGCGCATCACTAGCTTATAAGTATGATCCATTACTAGACAGAGCTAAGGAAACAGCTCGCTTTCCTTCTTTGCCTCAAGATGGATACAGGGCAATAGACAATATTCCTGATGATATGAAGCAGTATGGCTCGACATTGCTTAGAGCTACAAGCCAACAGCATATGGAGTTTTTGGTTCAAAACTTAAGAGATGGATTAAAGACACGCCAAGATCTTTCTAGATCAGGTATTATACCACAGTTTGCTGCGGAACTGTTTGATCCTATTAACTACATTGGTATTCCGTTTGCTCGTGCTGCAACCTTTGCTGGCGCTGCTGTTAGAGGTGGTGCATCTACCGCTGCTGTCGTTGCTGGTCAGGAGGCTATTCGTTATCCGCTTGATCCTTTAGCTACAAAAGAAGAGGCTGCATTAAACATTGGTGCTTCGTTTGTTCTTGGCGGTGCTATTAGTGGCTTGGTCACAATCCCAATGCAAAGAAGGATTGCCGCGCAGAAGTCTGCTGAAGAAGAGATAGCTAATCTGCAGAAACAGATTGAGCCAATAGAAGGTGAGCCTGTTGCTGAGATAGCACCAAGCCTGTTTACTGACTCATGGCTATACAAAGGAGTAACTACTCCTATGAAACGTATTCTTACTGATGACAGCATCCCGAACTCAGTTAAGTTGCGTACACTCAAAATAGCTAACGACTCTGGCATACTGC
>Ga0255039_10000195_pt1 | contig 20109 bp, 15 predicted proteins | sample BC1_12_1_MG_FD_181713 | JGI IMG/M metagenome (GOLD analysis project Ga0255039, IMG submission 181713) | Seawater microbial communities from Strait of Georgia, British Columbia, Canada - BC1_12_1 | ecosystem: Environmental > Aquatic > Marine > Strait | place: Canada: British Columbia | collected... | reverse complement strand
ATTTGCCTGTACTGTAAACTGAAGAACTTTGTCAAAGTTATCTCCATCAATAACAGAAACAGAACTAAACCATGTAGAATCATCTCCAGTTGGAGAGTTTAAGAAGTTTTCGTCCCAATCTCCTAAGGTACCAGATCCACCCGGTACTTTTACCTTGTACTCTGTTGAAGATGGAGTACCACTATTATCTATCAATGGAATTTGGTAGTCTACGTGATCGCCGTTGTCAACCTCAATTTCTAGGTTATTAGAACTATCAGGTTGGAACTCAAAGTAAGGTGCCGATGATTGCTGTATTGGTATTAGTTGATTAGCAATAGCGCCTGGTTGATTATTGTATTGGTGAAAAAAGTTTAAGAATACAGAATTGCCATTAGGGTTAGCGTCGTTAGCCGCTTGAAAAGAGTACGAAACAGTATGTGTATAAGATTCTCCACTAACCTCTTGTACATCTCCTATAGTTATATTTTCTTCACCAGTGATAGACGCTATAGAAACACCTGGTAAATCTCCAGTTGCCAAACTACTAGTTATTTGTATTGTACCTGAAGTAGCAGACGTAGGAACTACAACTGACGTAGGACTCACTGTTAATGTGTCTGTAGCCGGATCGTAGCCATATTGATCTATAAAATTAGTATCTGTTGCCACTGTGTCAGAGTGAGTCATAGTTAGGGTAGCTCTTCTTGGATTATCACCAGACACAGAAAAGTCATTTACGTCTAAAACAACATTTACCGCATATATACTATTTCCATCGTTGTCAGTGTTTGATAGTATTGGTGTACCAACAGTTGCCCAGCCAGATCCATCTGTATACGATATAGCGGCTGTCGGAGCTGTTCCATTAGTAACAACATTGAAAGTTATCTCTTGAGTATTGTTATCCACTGGATCAACTGAGTTTAAAAATACATTTCTAGGATTTGGCATATTTTATTGTTGAATTTCTATGTAGCTTCCAGACTGTTGCACTACTGTTAGTGTTACTGTGTTTTCTCCCGTTTGATTAGCAGGCGTTATTGTTATATCTCCACTTCTCGAAGCACCAGTATTCTCTAACAATGTTATAGTAATACTGTCTACGCTAATGAGATCTATAGTAATCCAAGATTCAGCTTCTACCGCCGTTGGAATACCGTTTATTGTATTAATAGGTATCACATACGTAGTTGCAGTGTTAGGTCTAACTATAGTATCAGAGTTAAGTGTAACAGAACTTCTCGACACTTGTTGATTATCAAAACTTAACTCATAATTAGCAGAAGAATAAATATTACCATTTATACCATAAATAGCGTTTGGATTAAAAGAAACATTATAAGATATAGCTGTTGGCAACCCATTTTCATTAGTAATTATATTCTCTCCCCAAACCTGTGTTTGAAATTCTATGCCTTCGTTATTAGGTTCATCAGAAGTTAGTATTGGCTCAGGTAAAGCGCTATAAAAGTAACCATCTACACTAGACAAGGCTACCTGAACATTACATAGTAATGTAAACGCATTTTCTGGAATAGTTCCGTCTATTAAGTAAAGCACTAAGTTAGATTGATTTATCGATAAAGTGCTGCTTACTAGTGGGCTTACTTCACTTATTGTTACATTCTCCACGCTCACGCCGGTTGGCGCTGCTGTATTATCTACATTAAATCGCAGGCGCATTCTAATTAAAGTATTCGCTTGCTCTAACTCTATTTCATTGAAATTATCAATAGTTATGTTTAAGTCATTCGTTAAAGTCTGGCTAATACTATTTATAGTTACTGAAACAGAATTACTTGGAGTATTTGCAGTTCCAACGTCAGAAAAAGTTATTGACGACAAAGGAGATATAAGATAGTTAGTTATGCTTATGCTTGTAAAATCAGAAGCACTAATCGAGTAGCCAGGTTTAGGAGATATAGTAAACGTACCTAACAATCCACTTGGAGTTGTAGTTTGATTCAAGTATTGAAAGCCTGGTGAAGTGTAAAAGTCTGTATCAGGAATATCTACCGTTATACTATAGCCTAGCTCAGGCGTTGTACCTACGACCGTTGGATTACCAGACAAGCCTCCTACTCCTTGAACAGAAAATTCTCTAGTGTCTATATTGTTTGCAGCAGTACCAGTAGCGCCTCCGTCAGCAAAGTTTACAAACACAGTTTCTGTTCCTTGTATACTATTAAAGAATTTATCCTCTTTGTTTATGAAGTAATCAATTTTACCGGACTGACTATTAGTATTTATACTTTCTACGTACCAGCCATTGCTAGTGGTAGTTTTTGCTTCACTACCTTCGTAGCTCATAGCTCTCCAACTCTTAACTACTTCAGGGGAGTCATTGAATACAGGTGAAACTGTAGATGCGGTTTGAACATTATAGAACGTATTTCTATTAACGCTTTCTACGTGATGCAACCAAAGTCTACCTACTTTAAAAGTGTAATAAAGATTGTTCATTGTTAATCCAGATTCTGGTATAAATGACTTGAAACAAGACCAACCGTTAGCAGGCTCTGAAAAAGTAACTGTATTAACGTTTTTAGCAAAGTAAGGGTGTACTACTTGGTGCAATGTAAGATTGTATTCATCTTTCCTTCCGTCGTATGTACCGATAGCAGCTCTAACGTTCTTTAGGTTGTCATAAAAGTAATCTCTCATTCCATAATCAGATATAACCGTAATACCATCGTTAGAAAGCCTTAAAACAGCTCCTCTAGTTGTATCAGTAAAGTATATTCTTTGTTCATTTATGGCAAATGACTCTGGATTGTTTGAAATGCCATACTCACCGCCTCCGTAAACTAGCTCAGAGCCAAGCACTCTATTTTTAAATTCAATTACATCAGCTGTTCCGTCTGCTTTGTAAAACTCTGATTTACCAGACAATAACCTAAGTACTCTACTTTGGCAGAATATAATTAAGTTTGTATTACTTAAAAAAATTTTTTGAACAGACCCATAGTTCTTATCGATTTGTCTTTCTATAGACTGACCAATTAAAAATTCATTAAGTCTATTTACTCCGTTTTGCTCATTGTAACCTTGAGAGTGTATTAAAAAATTGCCTTTAAACTCCTTCTTGTAGTCTTCATTTTCTAACGAAGCTTTAAAACCACTTATTTTACCTATAGGTGCATAAACATGTACAGAGTCGGCTCCAAAGTCTTCTCTTATAGTATCTGATTCAACACCATTACCAAACGCTATGCAGTTGTAAAAGTCTAAAGATGAAGATAAGTTTAAGTCATTAAAATCATAAACAGAGTGTGTATAAGGATTTACATGTAGGGTATCGTCGTTATTTAAACCTTTCTCTAGCCTAACAGTAACAAAAGTGCCATCTGGTCTATTAACTCTTATATGTAATCTAACTTGACTTAAAAATGATCCTCCATTAAGTATATTAGTTAAGTCTCTATCTACTTGTATTCTACAAAAAGCATCGGTACCACTTTTTTCAAGTATTTGTTTTCTATTAAAGCAGTTTGCACCTCTAACGCCTATCACAGTAGCTCCATTTATTTTCGACTGTATAGAGCTGATAACACTACTGCTAATATTGCTTGCAGAGTCTACCTGTAGTGTAGAGCCTATCGGTATGTAGTCTTGAGCGTTTTCTCTTGTCAGTTTTATTGGGTGTGCTTCTGATGCCTCGTAAAATATACCAGAGTCGTAGAGCTTGCTTGGTGATCTTTCGCTAGTGAAAACAGCTCCGTTAGTGCTAGTAGATAAGGCATCAAAATCAGTGCCTAAGTATAGCTGAAACTGATCATTGTAGTCAACTTTGACAAAGAATCTACCTACAGCTCCATCCGCAGATGCTATTATTGGAGTATCATTTGCCGCTGTTGGTATTTGATCGCTTATGCTTAATACTTTAAACCTAGCTTTAGAATCAATAACCCTAACAGTTGAGTTATGCTTCTTTTTCATTATTAAGAAATCACCTTCGCTGATTTTATCTACATCAGACGAGTTGAAAACAAGCCAAGCAAAGTTATCATCATTGTTAGAATAAGACTCGGACATAACTAGATTGTACTCTCTGTTCTCTACTTCTTTTACTACATACTTGTAGTGCGTTGCCCAAACTGGCGGTGTATTAATAGGTGTACATGCTATCCTATTTACAGATATAGCGTCTTGAACTTGCGTTTGTACCTTGCTAGACTCGTTTGTTTGAACTACAGCTTGTCTATTGCCATCCGTATACATTATACCGGTTTGATATGTTTTATTAGACTTCACAGACTTAAGTCCTTGTGCTAATATTATGTTTTCTTCTACTTCTGGCGAACTAACAACATTGAATGTGGCATTTTTAACTGTCGCATAGTATGAACTTGGACTTGGCCACGAAAAAGTAGCTCCAATAGTTCCGTACTCTAAGTCCGTGCTCATGCTTTTGTACACGCCCCCTGGTGGGAAAGTTGTAAAACTTGAGTAATCATCTACAACAATTCTAACTTGTATCTTTTTGTTTTCTGTTAGTGGAACTTGCCATGTAAAGTTAACTTCTTCAAAATCCGATGGATAAGACAAATTGACCGTAAATGCTTGTCCTTGCGGAGAATTTGACAAAAATTGATTACTAGAAGGACCACCTGACAACTGCGTAACTTCATCGTTAGTTAAGAATGCGGCAGCATCTACGTCATACAGTCTTAAAGCAACGCCTGGTCTAAATATAACAAGTCTATCACTGGCTTGACCGGTACTATATGTAACGAATCCACGGATAGCCTTGTAAATCAACGTGTTGACACTTGCTTTTATAATGTATGTTCCATCTTGAGGCGCTGTGTAAAAATAATTTCCAGGCGTGTTAGTAAAGTTACCCTGTGGATCAGAAGCCTCGTAGTCAGTTCTAAGTGGACCATTGTATAAGCTATTACCAACACCACCTTGGTTTACTATTAAAGGCTCTGACTGAGCGGTAGTTATATTGTTATTAGATAACTGAGTGGCACCTTGGTAAGGCGAAGCAGATACTACTTCAGTTATAATATTCACCTTGTTTAAATCGTAGTTTTGAGTGTAATTACCATATATTATTTTGTTACCAACTATTTCTTGAGCTCTAGCCGTTATAGGAACAAAGTCTTGATCTCTAAGCAGTTGATCTGTTGGTATTGCTCCACCAAAAGAGTTGTCATCTATACTTACAAACCCTCCGTTAGCCCAAGCAGTATCGTTAATATCAATGAAAGCTACTGACCAAACACTTTGAGCATCGTCATTTACATCCCTTGCTAAAATTTCTACCGCTACAACATCTTCTGGGGTAGATGGAGTTACAAAATTAGATACGTTTACAATCCTAGTTATATTAAGCATTCCGTCATTAAAGCCAGTCAAAGCGCTATACTGATAACCATCAGCAATAAACGCTGAAGTAGAATAAGGCGATATTACAGAATACTCTCCATCTGTGTATTTATACCTGTAAGCAAAATGTATAAACTTGTCTTTAAATAAAGAGTCAACTTCTTCTACTACCAAAGAGGCAGACCAAACTTCAGCTACTTCATTAGGATCGTATCCTTCAGGTACGGTTATTTGCCTAAACAAACGCTTATCTATTGTATCTGTACCTGCGTTATAAGGTGGTATTAATCTAAAGTAAACAACAGTATTAGAGGATTGTCCTATTAATTTAATCTTGTCGAACGGTTGCCAAGCTACGTTGTCGATAAGCGAGTCTAACCAATGGTCCGTTCCAACAGGAAATATATTTCCACCAGGTCCATGCAAAGCAAAAGGTCCAGCTACTGGAGATGCAAACTCAACATATTTTTTTACTAAACTGCTCGTTGGTCCATTTCTTAAAGTAGAAAGAGGTTCTATCTTAGGTGAAGTTGAAGGTGTTTTCTTTATAACATTAATATGTTCTTCTTTAAGCCAACCTCTAAGGAATTTTTCTTCTCTCTGTGGAATCCATAATCTAGTATGTTCAGCAAGTCTAGAACTACCAGCTATTCCGTTTTTTATATTTATTTTTTTAGGTTCATTTCTACCGTCAGTCCAAAGTAATAGATCATCTAACACGTTTATACCTGTTATAAGTGTAGTTTCACCATCTAGACTTGGTGTAAAAGAAACTTGACCGCTACTAGCCACTGTTGTAGCAGTCTCTTTAGTTCCAGTGGAAAAGTTTAATATTCTGTCGGAAGAAAACCTTATTATAGTTCCAGCAGCTATATCAGCTGCGTCATAATCGTCTCTATCTTCAGCAATGCCAATTAAAGGTGTTATAGTACACTCCATTGTTCCATCGCCACTATCTGCTATTGATAATACTCTTATATCTGCGCTGCCCCATAGGTCATTACCAGCTACGTTTATTTTTTGAACACGCATCCCCACTCTAACACCAGTAGCAAGATAAGTTGGTTCATCTGGAAAACCTCCAACAACACCTGGTCTAAAAGAGTTTGCTACTCTACTTAAACCAGTTATAGTTACTGCTTGTCCATCATTAGTATACTCGAATGTATTAGGTATTTGCTGAGACGTATACATATCGTTAACAACTACCTTTTGCTCGCTTATATTTCCAGACTCATCTTGTTTGTACTGCCATATAGTGTCACACTTGTTACCAATAAAACCTCCATTTGCATGTTCAGTTAAATCATAAGTGTTTGCTATAAAACTGTAGAATAAATTGTTTTCTTCGTCTTCAACACTACCAACTGCTAGTGCGCTGGAGGAAAAGTTTATGTTGTCAACTTGACTATTACCTCTTAAAGTTTGTACTGTTCCAACGTTTGATCCTTCTGAGCTTACTATTTCTACGTTTAAAGCATCTCTATACTCTCCACTAGGAACAAGTCTTTCGTCAAAATCCTTGTTCATTTTTCCTTTAAGGAAATTTCTTTTCATTTCAGCCATGTACTAGTGTTTTATTTGCTTAGACTTACCTCTTAAAACCTGTGTAATTTCCTCTATCTTAATATTAGATAATCTTAATTTTGCGTTTCTTTTAGAAGCTCTAGCTTCTTTCTTAAATCTACCTATAACATATTCTGGAACATTAGCTCTTGTAGATAATATTGCTAATGCAATTTGCTTGTACATTGCCTCCTCAGCGAACTTATGCACTTTCATTTCAGCGTCAGTACCAAGACTATCGCTTATGTATTTTATCAATATAGTCTCGCCAACTAAACCTGAGCTAAAGTGTACTAGACCTTTTAATTCGTCAATGTAAAAAGATCCATTAATTTGAGCAAACTGAGGATCAAGTCCGTATCTTTGACCTACGTTATAATTCCATAAATCTTGATCGTAGTCTAAATTGTCTTGTGTATTTTCGTGTGCGTTAGCGCTTTTGTAATCGTCCCAAGTTTTTGAATCAATAGCTTCGTCAGAAGCATTAACGTTTGTTTTTAAATTACCATCACTATCGAACTGATAAGTGCCACTACTATCTTGCAAAACATTAGTAGGGTTACTAGTTTTAGATATTGGATATATAACATGCTCTATACCAGCATTGTCAGACCAAGTAAACTTAACGTAGTTCACATAATCTCTAGGTAAAGCAATAGTTAAACTAGGTGGTAAAGTTATTTCTTGAGACTTTATTGACTTAAATGTATCGAAACTAAACTCTTGTAAAGCTCTTTGAGCATGAAAAGCTACGTCTGTTCTTTTTATTTTACTTATTATTTTACCTTCACCAACGTAAGCTATTATAAATTGATTTATAATATCTTCGAGAGAAGTAAATTGATAGTTACCTAAATCACTACCTTCGTAGTATTGCTGATCTGTTCCTGATAGTAGTCCCATAGTCTTACATTAATTCTTGTTGGTTCTTAGCTGCTTCTTCATTGTTAGCAGCATTTACTAAGCCAGGATCTTCCATCATTATTCCGGCTAATTCTAAAATATCAAACACTAAAGAAGTTTCTTCAGATGGGTGAAGTTGAAAGTCTGTTGATGTAGCCGAGTTGTATGTTGCTTGCCCTAGCGTTATATTATAGCCCCAGCTAGCTGTTGTAGGTTGTGCCGTGTAGTTACAGCTTACATTACTAATAGATCTAACCGGAGATACATTAGCAGGGTAAAATCTAAGTCTAGTTGCAGACAATCTAACGTATACAGGTCTAAGCTCGCTAGCTTTGTATAAAGCTGTTTGTTCCATTAAATCAGCTTCCTTAGCTGTTATATTTTCAGTTCTAATATTTTTAGTTCCATTATTGTAGAAAACAGTGCCTAATCTATATACGTCCGTAGGTAGTGTAGCAGTGTCTTGAACTACTTCTTTTATAGATACGCTGCTAAATACAACAGTGTTAGCAGGAGTGGTATCTGCATTCCAAATAAAAAGCCTATCGCCTTTCGCTTCGAAGATAACAGTATGTGTCCCAACGGTTAATGGAATTGAAGTAAAAATAGAAGAATCGTTGTTGTAAATCACAAGATTAGTAGTTCCGCCAGTAGTGATAGTGTAAGTTAAGTTGTAGAATCGACCTGTGTCAAGACCAAAATTTGACACTATTCCATCAGTAAGCTGTACTCTAGTACCAGTAGTTTCTTTACCAGGGAGAGTTAGCGCGCCAGACACTAGTGTTGTTTCAGGAGCCGATGCGTGCTGTATTACTCCTAATTCATAGCTTGTCTCATTAAAGCCGACGAAATTAGTAAAATCTCCATTAGTAACTTCTTCGGTTAAGTAAGAATCACCATCAACTAAACTCATTGCTACTTTGTTCTTTTCAAAGAAAGCTATTTTTTCCTCTAGTATGTTTATTCTATCAGAGTAAGCAGAGTCGTTACCTGGTAGTCTTAAGAATTTGTCTAACTCGTAGAAGTAGTTCTCAAATATTTTCATTTGAGCCTGGTTAGCAAACAAGTTAAATTCTTGAGGTGTAATATAACCTCTTTGTTCTTTGTTGGCAATAGCCAAAACTCTTTGATATACTGTATCTATGCTTACTGCCATGTCTTTTTATGTTGTGTAGTCGCTAAGCCACTTTTATTGTGACCTAGCTTCTACAGATAATCACACTAATTCAATAGTTTTTCAATGGAAGAAAACACTTCCATACCTTCATCAGTCTTAAACCAAGAAGCTAGAGCTGAGTAAGGATGCTCGTTGAAAGGAACTGTACATAATTTTCTACCGTTGCTAGCCCAAGAAAATGTTCTTTGGTCGGCAGACAAACTTACTATATTCATTTCAGTAGCTCTAATACCAATATTTCTAAGATGAACATTATCATCATTAGCTAATTCTAAGAATAGACTTGGGTTTGATTTAGCAAACAACAACAAATCTCTTTTAAGCTCCTTAGAACTCATCGTAGATACCTTAGAGCCTAATTCTACACGCATAATTGCTTCAGACATATCAATATCCATAGTCTTAGCCGCCATTAGCGCTTCAATTTCAAGCTCTATCATCGCAACCTCATTAACTGCTACTTTAACGTTATCGCGCTCGTAGAATAGTTTATTTCTTTGAGGGTGATACAATGAAAGTAACTTTTGTAAAGTTTGCTTTTGTTTTGGAACAAATAAAGTTCCATCTTCAAAAACAATATGCTCTAATCTTTTTTGACTTCCTTCTGGAAATTCATCTACAAAAGGTGTTTTTTGATTTCTAGTATATTTTAACTCTCTTTCGTAGCCTTTTTCTTCATCAAACCAAAATATTCCACTACTTTTAATAGCGTAGCTTAATGGTGATAAGTTGTTTTTTAATAAATATACTCTATCTTTTATTTCCCACGCAGTTGATTTTTCAACTGGTGCTTCAACTTTTTGAGGAGTTGGCTCAGCATATACTTCAGCTGATACGTTTTCGCGAGCTGCTTCTTGTTCTTGAGCTTGAACTTTAAATGATTTTTTACTTTTTGGTTTTGAACCGTTTTGATTTGCCATAATATAATATAATAATAGTTAAAAAAAATAAAGGGGAGAACTTAATCTCCCCTCTAAGTAATAATAATTAGTCAGTTAATAACATAAAGTTATTAGCTCCTTGAGTTACTAAACATCTTTCAGATAAGTAGTTTACTTCCATTGCATCTATATCAGATGTTGCAGCTCCTACAGATCCAGTGATCCATGTTTTCATTTTACGAGACTCAGTTTGAGAAGCTCTGTAACGTACGTGTAAGAACGGACGCTTCATGTTTTTCCCTAACATTTGATCGTATACTGAAGATACACCAGCAGGTACAAATACCCCTCTAATATCTTCTCCATTTAATGCTCCACGAGTGTTAGCATCGTTTAAGTATTTCCAGTCAGACTTGTAGAAGTCATAAGAACCTCTTCTGAATCCAGAGAAACCTAAGTTTAATGCCATTTCTTCGTCATTGTTAAATACTCCGTAAGAAGTACCACCAGTTCCGTAAGAATTTTGAGCAGCTAACATATCATCAATTGCTAAAGATACACCTCTGTTTACAAACATCATGTTTTCTTCGATAGCACCTTGAGCATCAAACTTTTTAAGAATAAAGTCAAAAGACTCTAAATCATCTGAAGCTGTGGCACCAGTAATACCAGCTGTAAAGTGACCTCTGTTTTTAACTGCTGCAAATAAACCTTCAGTACCAGCGATAGCACCTAGTTCACCTTGTACACCAGAACCAGTAGCTAATTCACCTTCAATACAAGTCATCTCACAGTAGTCAGAGAAACGAGCCATAGTGTCACCTGAAGCTTTCAAGTACCATAAGTAACCGTTTTGTCCTTCTTCACCAGATACTTCGATCCAACCGATTGCAGATGCATCAGATCCAGATACTTCATAAAGGTCTTTGATGATAACAGGCTTGTTTTCAAAAGACTCAAAGCCAGGCTCTAAAGCTTCTGTTCTACCAGTTTGTCCTTTCTTGTATTCTGAACCGTAAACAAATACAGTTGCAGTATCAGCGTCAGCAAATAAAGAACCAGTACTTAAAGCGTCTTGCGTATAAGGAAGAACGTTAAATGTAGTTGTTGAAGGAACCGCAGATACGTAACCTTTAACAGTTGCACCATCACCTGTACCTGAAATTCCGTGAAGAACAACGGTATCACCTACTCTTACAGAGTGAGCCGCAGCTGTAGTACAAAGACCAGTAGATGCAGTTGTGATTGTTACAGATTCTTTGATATGCAAACGACCTTGCTCAGACCATAATACCTGATCAGATGCCATTGCTTCTTCAGCACCAACTTGTGCTAAAAATCCTGAGATAGTTCTGTTTCCAAAAACCTCAGCTTCTTTGTCCATTAATTCTGGAAGATACTGTTGTGCCCATCCAGAGTCTCTTAGGTCAACAAACGCCGAAGCGACTGTTTGCTTACCTGGTGCTGGAACGCTATTTAAGCCTGCTCCAGCTGTTGGATTTACTCCTGCCATAATTTCTAATTTTTAAAGTTAATTACTTTCTTTTCAATTTAACTTTGAAGTCTGCTGATGTTTCACCACCTAATATTTTGAACGTAGTACCTCCGGCTTTAACTTCACCAAGTCCTTGACGAGGTTGCATACTTACATTTTTGCTTTTAGCAATTGAGTCTTTTAAAGCATCGGCTTTACCTTGTTCGTAAAAATGTTGAGCGATAGAATCAGCGTTCATCGCAGTATAAAGAGATTTGTGATAACCCTTAGCATCTGACATTGTGTTATCCTCTGCCAAAAACCTTTTGACGAAATTATTGATGTCGCTTTGTGTGTTCTTTATCTCTTGTGCGTTTTTCACATTATATCTGAACGTCTTATCACCGATTTTATATTCAAAACCTTTGAACTCTTCGTTGAATAAGCTGTTTGTTTTTTGATCAAACGCGGTTCTCTGTTTTTCAACAGTGATTTTTGTAGCTTCTTGTTCTTTATTATATCTATTAAAAAACTCTAAAGCCTTATTAGCTTCTGGCGTTAGCGCAGAACCATTTTTTATTTCTTCGTAGTATTTAGACTTTTGATTTTCTAAATGCTTTTTAGCGCTTGCTACTTCTTCTTTCAAAGCTAGCTTTTTACGCATTATGTCTTTGTTGTCATCATACTCTTCGTCATAACTAAACTTGTCTTCTAACAAAAAGTCTAACTCTTCAGAAGATAAATGAGGTTTTGTGTTTTCGTAGTATTGTTTTAAAGCCGTCATATTATCAAGCTCTTCAACATTTCTATTTAACTTCATATAATCCTCTAAACCTCCACCAGTTTCTTGCATAAAGTCTACTAACTTCTGTACACTTTCTGGCAATGGATTACCTGTCGCCTCTGCTTCCACTACTGCAGCTTCAATTTCTTCTGCAGCTTGCTCAACATCTTCTTTAGTTATTTCTTCAACAACTACCTCTTCTACTGTTGACTCAACTTGTGCTTCTTCTTCCGCCTGTACTTCTTCTTGTTTCGGTGCGGCGTCGGTAGCTTCATCGCTTCCATCAGTTCCTGTTGCGTCAACTGCAACATCTGTATCTTCTTTTGGTTGTTCACTTAAATCTAATTTTGTAACATTGTCTTCAACTGGATCTGCTGCTTTCGCGCTTAAATCCACTTTAGTAACGTTTTCTTCTTTAGTTTCTTTACTCATAATATAAAATATAAAATTAATTGATTGGTTTTACCTTGGTTCAAAGTTACCTAAGTTAAATCCACCTGTCATTACATCATTACCTGACGATTCGAAGTTTTTAGGTGGTAAATCATTTTTTCTTTGATTTATTAACTCACTTTGTTGAGTTGCTTGTATCTTAGTTCTTTCGTCCTTTCTATCTTCCAACTCTTTTTCTTTATCAGATTTAGCTTGTACTTCTAGCTGTCTAAGTTGCATGTTCATATCAAACTCAAGCATCATAAGCTCTTTTTTCAACTCGGCTTCACTCATCATTTTTTGATTAGCTAACTGTGCTTTCATTTGCTCCATCTGCATTTCCATTTGCATTGTAGCTTGATCTTTTTGCATACTCATTTGAGCTTTTGCAGCTTCTGTTTGCTGTGCAGCTTGTTGTTGCAATTGTATGTTTTGTTGCTGCATTAGCTGATCTTGCTTTAGCTTTTTGTTTCTTCTTACCTTTAACATTTGATTAGCTAACTTAATGTTTTTTATTTCTCTTAAGTCTATAGCGTCTTCTAAGTTAATGTTTTGCTGAGCTAAAGCTACTTGTATATTGTTTTCAAGTATAGCTTTCTCTTCTTCATCTGGAGTTAGTTCAATAAATATACCAAAGTCATATAAGTGTAGGCTTGCCATTTCTTCTAATGTCGCTACGTTATGAGCACCTATCTGTTGTATGAAAGCATCTTTTGTTGGAGAATACTCTATTATATCTGATATTCTAAGAGACAAAGATTCTGCCGTTTCAGCAGTTAAAAATAATCCAGCTTGCAATATATGTCTTGTAGCTGTATTTGAATTAGCAGCAGCAAGCTTTTGTACCCCTACTAAAGCGTTTTTATCTGGAGTACTACCATCTCTAGCTTCGTTTAAACCGGTTGTATCTCTAATCATTTGTAAGTAATAGTTGTATGTACCTATCAAACTTTGCATTTTAGCACCGCCACTACCACTACCTATTTCTTGTATAGGTACTCTACCTGGATTCATATCTCCATCAGCAGTCATTGATCTACCAATAACAGAACCTGTTTGGAAGAACATATTTAAAGCTTCTTGTGGATTGTAGTTTGTGCCATTACCTAAGTCAACTTCAGCTAAACCGTCAGCATCTAAATAAACTCCATCAGGAACAATTCTAGACATAACCTGCTGTAGCTTTAGATGTGTTAATTGTATCATGTCAGCAAAACCAGTTATTCTACTTACAAGTGACTCTATATTACCATTGTACATTCTTGGAGCTACAATAGAGTAAGGCATTTTAACTTTAGTAAAATCACTTTTAGGTCTAACCATATTTTTAGCTAGCTCCCATTTTAATAATCTATCTAATCCAACTATCTTTGCACCTTCGTATAAAACTTCAACAGATCTTTGTAGTTTGCTAAAACCAGCATCTTCTCCTTGTGGACCTTTAAACGTATCGTCTCTTTCTATAGCTTTATCAGCTCCAGTTGAAGTTTCTTTTACTTTGTAGACTTGATTCATGTAAGTCTTGTAGTTAAAGTAAAGTACTGTTACTTGGTTGTTATCGTAGTCGTTATTACTGTTAGTGCCTCTGTTATACTCACCTAGATTTTGAGTTGCCGTAGATGCTATCTCTTCAAGGTCTTCTTGTGTTAAATGAGGAAACTCTTTAACTAACTCGTTGATAGGTATAACTTTCGCTTCACCAACATAGTATATATCTTCAAAGTAAGGAGACTCAGTGTAAGAATACACTAGGTTTGCAGGATCTACATATTTAACTACAGCTCCTTCAGATGTATTAAAGTCTGTTTTCACAGCACCTATACCTAAGACCGTTAAGTCATAGTAAAATCTTTTCTTTATAAGCTCATACCTACTACCTTCTAGTAGTACATTTATAGCTTGTTCTTCTGCTATTTCTACTGCTTGCTTGTACTCAAGCTGCATGTGTAATGCTAATTCATCTTCGTTTTCAGGTAAATCGTCTTGGTCGAAGTTTCTTATATTAACACCAAATGCTTGTTCTGAAAAATCATTTATTTCTTTAGCTCTCATGTCAGCTAATATAGCCTCCATGTATTCTGTTCTTTTAGTTACGCCAAACGTATCTTGAGAAAACGCTTTTATATCGTAAGTTCTTTCAGCAATACCATTAACTACTATATCTACAAACTTAGGTATAATAGGTACTGGTTTCCAATCTAAGTTTAAGTAAGATAAATCACCATTTATAGATAACTCATCTTTATACTTTTGTATTGATTGTTCTCCTCTAGCATATAGTCTAAGCCTATGGAAGTTTAATTCATTAGATTGATACCTTTGGTTGCTGTAGCTATCATCAAACCACTCTGATTCTATAGCTTTAGCTACTTTCATACCATAGTCATAGCTAATCTTCTCTAAGTCGCTAACGACTTGACTAGGGAAATAACTTCTTTTAACTGAGCTTCTTGCCATTTTAATCTTTAATTATTTGCGATGAATAACCATCATTTTTATATCTTGAAAATCCTACGTTTAATCTTTGTCTTTCTATCTTTGGTTTATCCGGCGTGTATAAATGTCTATTGCAAGCCATTATAGCTAAACCTGAGCTAATAGATGCATCATGCTTTGTTCGTTTATTTATATCAAACCTTGCCCAATCATTTAGTGTTTCTTGAAAGTATACCGTTCCATAGTTTCCATCTCCTATATGACCTACGTGATCGTTGATGTACATTTCAATAGCAGCTGCGTGCGCTTGCTTAATATCTTCGCTTGAGTTAGGCATACCTCCAACTTCTTTTTCCGTCGTAGATAGCTTGTTCCAAACCTTATCTGGTCTATTCATAGAATATCCCCTATAACCTCTTCTTCTTAAATAATACAATAGTCTTGGTTTGTTGTTCTCCGCCAAAATAGGCATACCATAAAAAACCAAAGCCATAAGAACGTCTTCAAAAAATATCTCTGCAGTAGGTGGTCTTGATATGTACTCTAAGAAAAAACTACTTCTAGGTGCGTCTTCCATAGAAAACTTTGTTAAACCATGAAGAGCTCCATTAGAACCTCTACCGTCAACCGTACCACTAATATCGTAGCTATCACAACCAAAAGCTCCTACATGCTCGTTACCAGGATATTTAATTCCATTTCTAACTATTACTCGATTTTGTAGATTTCTAGGCGGAACCCAACTAACTTTAAACCTTCCATTTGGATCAGGTGTAAAAACCACCTGCGTGTCTTTAACTCCATTAACCCACTGAAAACTACCAGTTGTGACTACAGATGTGTTCCTTATACCCTCGTTATAATCTATCTGTTCGTATATTTTGGTTAGATTAAATAAACTACTTTTAGTCTCATCCCTAAAGGCATGCTCTTTAGTTCTTGGAAACTGACGATAAAATTCATTTAAACCATCTTGATCTCCTTTTAAACCTTCTACCTCATTATTCCAATACTCTATTATACCTACGTCTATTAATTCACCGTCGGGTCCACGAACGTCGCGTCGGGGAGTATCGAAGACAGGTTTTCCAAATTCATCAATGAAGCCCTCATAGTTCCATTCCATTGGGATAAACAGAGAGTATAAACCAGAACGTGTTTGACCATTTGCATTTCTTTTTGTGACATCACTGTCGTTATATAATTTCTTGAAATTAGAACCACCTTTATCTAAAGCATTTGATGTTGAACCCATCATACACTTACCAATGATTCTACTACCTAATCTAAGGCAGGTTTTTGTAACTCTCCAGTTGTTTAATATATTATCTGGCTTTTCCCACTTACCACTTTCATCGTGAACTAGTAAAGCAAGTTTTTCACCATCATAACTATTATCTCCTGTGTTTTTCCAGTCTATAGTAGTATCTAGTCCTTTTATTTCTTCTAAACTTTCTTTAGATTGTATCTTCTTTCTAGTAAACTTAGAGGCTGGCACACGATAAGCTAATTCAGACTTAGGTCTATCCATACCATCTTGAATAGGTTTGAAAAAGAAAGGATAGTTAATAGATATAGGCACAACCTTGTCCGTAAACATTTTCTTTGCATCTGCACCAGACTTAGATAGTATGCCAAACCTAGAATCACTTGATATTGTAGCTTGATTTACTGTTTCTGCAGAACTCATAAAAGAAAAACCAGAACGTCTATTCTTAAGATAACACATACCGTAACATCTTGTATCAGCTTTGCAAGCCTCCCAAAATATAAAGAATAATCTATTGGACTCTCTAAAGTCTGGACGACCTACGTCAATCTTAGTCCACTGTAAGTACATGTAATGAGTACCAGTGATATAAGTGTTGTCTCCGTCATTATTGAACCAGAAACCATCCTCTCTACGTTGAAACTCCTCGTCGATATATCCATACCATTGATCTTTTTGATCTTCAGGATAATCTCTCCAGTCAAATATGTTTTTTAATTTAGATAGTGCTTTAGGAGTGTCAAAAGCAACCCACTTTTTAGTCTCGTGCTCGTAAACATTAGATGGAGCTTTAGGTAAAGCTATTTTTAATCCTTCGATTTCGTATATCTCACCTATCTGTCCAGTCTTAGATATAACAACTACGTCATGCTCTTTGTCATAACCGTATTTCCACTTCTTAGACTTGTTAAGTCTTTTAATGGTGTTAGATCTAATTGGATCTATTACTTTATATAAAGTTTGTTCGTACATTATTTAGATCTACCTTCTGCAAAACCTTTAAAAACTTTCTCTTTCTTATCTTCAGGAGCCTTACCATCAAGCAAATCTTGTTCTTCTTGAATACGATTAAGTATCTCAAAGGCATCAAAGATAGCGAGCTTCTTTGTAGCAGCAGCGTTCTTAAGTCTATCGGCAGTAATGTCATCATCACCATCAACAATAGCTTCTTTAGCAACCTTAATAAGTTCTTCAACGGCTTTATGCCCAGCTTGGATTATACTCTTCTTCGTCTCCTTGATATTCATATTTTATTGAAATGTCTTTTGATAATACTCTATACATTCTTTGTTTGTCTACAACAAACTCAAACTCACTCCACGGCGTAAAACCCACTAAGTCTCCTTTGTCAACAGTACCATCAGTATGTTTAACTATACCAATTAAAGGTCTTTCTTTTGCTTCATCAAAGCTGTCTATGCTTTTTATAGGTTGTATGAAACAATACCCTTGTAAAGGTTTCCACTTGTCACTACGCTTGTACAAGAAGATTTGATCTTCCTTAACAATATAAGTTCCGTCCTTATAATAGCTTCTACTATTCTTTTCGTTACCTCTTACGTCGTGCCATCTTCTAAACACGTTATGGTGGACAATTATAGTGTCTCCAACTTTTAGTTGCTTGCTACCGTTTTTAGGTACAGCCACTACCTCAGCCTCTCTGTTAATGTATTGGTGATTATACACCTCAGTGTTTATTATCAACTCACTTCCATCAACATCGATTGAGTTATTATACCTTTTACCTTTAGGTTTTATAATGTAGTCGAATAATGCTTGCATTAGTATTCTAAGTTATACTCAATTGATATAGCCATGTTTTTATTAAAATCTTTCCACGGTAGTACGTCTCCGTTTTTCTCAATGTATATACTATACTTTTCTTTAGATTCTAATATGTCGCAAATAATATGACCACCATACACACTCTGTCCAACAGAATAGTGCATAGCGTCAACTTTGTAGTCTTTACCAATTGTAATTTTACGAATTATCTTACTCATGATTAGTAAGATATTTTTCCATCAGTAATGTTTATTTCATCAGTACCGTATTGCTCTTTTATTTCTTTTTGAAAATTAGATAATACTTGTTGAAATTCAAACACTTGGTGAAGTAAGTTGTGCTTTCTACTTTCTAACATACCAACTTCTGCTTGTGTAGTGTTAATTGCCTTAACAATACCTTGCAGCTTTATTAGTTGCTCGTTTGTAATTGATTCTGGTCTAAGGTCAGCAACCTTAGGCGTTTTTCTTTTTGCCATGATTTGATTTAATTTAATTAATTACTATTATAGTCCGTTTCTGGACATTATGTTATTTTGAACATCACTTATTTCATCGCTAGTAAGTAATGTGTCATATATTGCTAATTCGTTTATTGTTCCATCAAAAGGAAGAAACGCGGCAGTACAAGATCCAACAGTGTTTACTGTGAGTGGAGCTGGGATCATACTATCTCTAGCCACGTCTGTTACGTCTGTTGTGTTTATGAAAACCCTAACATTATCTGTTGAACCACTTGAACTTCTAGTAACAGACAGTAAAAAGTTTCCTAAAGGTAAATCTTGGGTTAAGTTTAGTTGGTCTGAATCTCCAGCTAAACCCTTAACTGTAACTCTATCGTCATCTGCACCTTGATGAACTCTAACACATTGGTTGGCAGCAGATCCAAATACACCCATAGCTGCAATAGCATCAGGGTTTATAACCATGAAAGTGCTAAAAGCCGATAAGCTTATCTGGGCACTTAATTCAAATCTATCATCAGTACCATCAAATCTAATATCACCAGAACCATAGTTTGGTTGTCTATCAGCAGTTGCTTGTATGGCATCATTACTATTACCAGACTGATCAGCCCAGTTAGAAACGCTGCTGCCATTTAAAGTTATTCCAGTATCATACTTTAACCAAAGCTTAAGCCCAGAAAGATTAGTCAACTCAAAAGAACCTATAGGAGAACTGTTGTTAAATATTTGTCCTAAGCCTAAACCTAATACCATTATCTCAAGTATAATATAACTGTTTCACCAGCAGCAGGTGTGATAGCCGTAATATCACCGTAAACTATAGTACCAGCCTTGTAAGTTATAGCACTATAAGTACCATCTCCATCTGACAAAGTAAATACAGTAGGTGTACAGTCTGTTATAAATTGAGCAGCGTAGAAACTACCAGTTGTAGCTACTGCTCCTGTTACGATCTTTGATCCCTGTGCTCCAATAGCTGAATCTTCTAAAAATATTTTCCCCATTTTAATTGTTTTTTTCTTGTTTTTGTGAACTTCCACCGAAGAAGAAGTCTATAATAGTGTTTACCTTAGCAGACATAGCTCCAAAGGTTGTGGATATAAATCCTATCTCATAATCACTTAATTCTATGGTGTTTAAAACAAAATATTTAAACATAACGTATGTCAAGCCAAAGTAAGCCATTGTGAATAGCGTTGCTAAAACCTTTTGAACAACAGCGTCGTCTTTATACATACTTCGCGCATCTTTTCTATCTTCAACCTCTTTCGCAAAAGCTTCACGCTCTGCTTCAAGTAAAAGCTTCTTAATAGCAAACTTAGCTTCTTCGCGCTCTTTGTCTGTAGTAATAACTTTATCAAGTATACCTTCTGCATTGTCTACTACTTTGCCTAATATTCCTCCTAGTAAATTATTTATCATTATCCTAGTTTATTTGCTTCCCAAGGTAAGCTTGGATCACCTTCTTGTAACTTCTCACCAGTATGTGGGTTTAATATATAACCTTCGCCTCTAGGCCAAACTTCACCATTAAAATAAACAGCGTTGTCGTCGTATGTTTCATTGCCAATATTCATAGCGGTAACATGCTGCATTTCATGATTCATAACTCTAGCTAG
>Ga0255039_10000193_pt1 | contig 20153 bp, 12 predicted proteins | sample BC1_12_1_MG_FD_181713 | JGI IMG/M metagenome (GOLD analysis project Ga0255039, IMG submission 181713) | Seawater microbial communities from Strait of Georgia, British Columbia, Canada - BC1_12_1 | ecosystem: Environmental > Aquatic > Marine > Strait | place: Canada: British Columbia | collected... | reverse complement strand
GTTATTGAGGGTAATGTAAGGCGCCCTCGGGGCTCCACTCCACTCTGCCCTTTTACATTCCAATGACTCTAGCCCCCGGGCGAACTCTATAGCTGGCATTCTGCCACTTTTTTACACCTCTTTTTGTACTAGTTCCTATGTAGCTCTTAGTACATGTACGAGAAAGGTGTCATTCCAGAACCGTAGAAAATGGCTTTGTACTGAATTCCTACGGTATCTTGAGGAAAGGGGCTGTTCAAATACGAGTAATACGGTATTGAAGTGCCATGGGTACCACTTTCTGAATGACTCCTTATATTGAGAAATACGGCACTCATGTCGTTTTAAAACATACAGGAAATCTGTATTTTTATAACTTTGAGTTAATTACTGTGTTATATTCATATATCAATTTAAGGATATTTTTAATTTGCTATGAGATGTACTGTGTCGTATCTAATCATAGAATGATCTTGGTACGGTATATTTTGGGTCTTTCTTTACCTTCTTCCATTCTTCATTTGGACTGTGTATCATATTCATTATGCTTGTGTCTACCCGATCGGTGTTATATCTATCACTATATGCTACCTTGAATGTTGTGTTAGCAATAGTTCCTAATTTTTCGCATGTATATATTTGCTCTGTTTCTTCTGCTTTCTTGTTAAGGTAGGTCACCCATTCATCTCTATCTTGAATTTTTTTGCAGCTGATTTTCTGGCCTTTTTTCTTGTCGTCCCATTTCATAGCACCATTTTTCAATCTTTCTTGGTACATTCCTACTCCAATCCAATATAATGATGAGTCTCTAGGGTGTATATCGTCAAAATTATTCCCGATAGTTTTAGCACGACTCGCTGACACGTAACACGTCCCTGGGTTATTTTGTTCAGTGTTTATGTCGCCGCAGTCAATTATTAGAAAGTTGATTACGTCATCATCATCTTGTCCTGCTTGCATTCCTTGAAATTTATGTATTGTCGATGCCCATGCAGGGACTAAGGGACAAAATGTAACTCTACAACAGTTGTATTGGCATGGTTGAGTTTTCATTGGGATGGGTACGTGTGTTGGATTATTGGCGTCCCAGGGTTTCAGACCTGGAGCATTATCAATTTTGAAAGATGGAAAGTCTACAATTACGTACTCAGGCAGATGAGACCCTTTCCTACTGTTCGGTCCTTCTTTGTTGTTGTATACTATGTCAATGACAGTTCCAATTGATCCATTGTATAGTCCCAATTCTGGTATGAAGTTTACAGTATCGATTGCTACTCTTGCCCCCACACATAGATGTGTAAATTTAATCTCTCTGACATATTTGTTATTGTAGAAATGTGATCGTCTAATGGCTGACTCGTCTTTCATTTTTCCATTATATTCACTCGTGAAATGGCAATCGAGAAAAGCTGCTATAGGTACGTTTGTCTTATGTGATAATTCTGCCAACTTCCTTTCGTTTATTTCGTTTTTCACTTTGTGTGTTGCACACAAGTACATGACTTTGCCTTTTGATTCCAACTCGCTTTCAAATTCGGCAGGGTACTCACTTAAGTGTAAATTACATAACTTGTCAGCATCTTCATTGGAAGGTTTTCCCACTCTAAGTCGTTTCAATAAGTTCTTGTACTGATCATGATCTCCCTTAACCCTTTTGTTCACGCTTAGAATGAAAACACTGTCAGTCAAATTTTCGATGAATAGCTGACTTCCGTAAGTAGCTGATAGCTGATCGTTCTTCTTCATACGCGATGTGTCTGTTGTCGTGTTTCCGCTTGATTTTGCAAAGCCCATTATTGCTCCTTCTTGTATTACTGGTGGCAATTGGTAATCGTCACCGAAAGCAATAACAACTGGCACCCCACCCCAATATTCGCTTATATTGTTACCGTTGAAAGCGCATTGCCGTAGATGCGATTCTGCATTTGCGAGTAATTTAGATCCTACCATGCTTCTTTCGTCAATTATGAATACTAGCACTCTTTTCAATTGTATTTGGAGTACCTTTTTCTTATCTTCGGATAGTTTTGATATTTTTTCATCTACTGCTATCATTAGCGATCGATGCAATGTGCAACCCCCAACATTGTATGCTGCTGCTCCTGATGGTGCCGCAACAATGACTGTGTCGTTGCATTGTGTTAGATTTCTAACAATAGTTGTCAATGTATTGATAACATACGATTTTCCAGTTCCTGCTTCGCCCACAACAGTCGCCCGTAGCGGTCTATACTCTTTGTCATTAGTTATGAACTTAATGACAGTGTCTACCGCAGCTAATACAATTGTTGCTTGCTCTGAGGTACATTCTTGAAAGTTGTATTTTTTGCCATCCTCTCGTTTCGGTAACCTCAGCATATCAGGCGATGTTACTGGTTCATTCATGCTTTTGTAGAACTCATCACTCAGCTTGCCTATGTAGTTTCTCCCATCGACATCAACATAAGGATTCACAGTTCTCGTTGTCCAGTCATGTCCGATACCTATGTTAACTTCCTTGTTACCAATTCTGTTACGAATCTGAGTCTTATTATCTGTCATGCTACCATAGTGCTCACTTGCTAAATACAATTCTTGTTCGTTTTCATCCATGTCATTCAAGTTAGGATTATCATCTGTCGTCCCTTGCTTTGCAAGCAGTTCAATTCTCGCTCGTTGGGAGTACTTAATAGTCAGATTATATTGAGTTACAACACTTGTTGGCACTTCTTTGTTGGCTATCATTCTATGAAAAGTAAGTATTGCTAGATCCTTATCTTGAAAAATAGGCTTCAGTGGTGGGTTGTTTGGTCCCCAAGGCTTGTGCAATAGAATAATACCTCTTGCGTAATTGAAATCAACTGGGTATTTTGGCTTGAAGTTCAATCCCTTTGCCATGAGTATTCGACCTTCCTTAGTTTCGTCGAACGAGTCAACGCAAAAATGTTGGTAAAAGTATTGTTCAAGTGATATATGATCTAAACTGTCAGGGCGATTTATATATTTCGACACAATGTTTTGAGATTGTGTCTCTTCCTTTTCTTTCTGTGTTTGTAATTTTTGACATTGAGCTAGACTTGCAGTTGTAAATGTTTCAGAAGTTACAACTAAGTCGTATAACATAATTTCATGTACTGCTTCTTGAATAGGTACTAAGCGTTGGCTGCTCAGTTTATTGAGTGCTTTCTTGGCTATGCTTGCAACACCACTAAGCTCATTCTTTTGTGTACTTTTGAGTAGATTTGAAAGAGAGCAAGTTGTGAGAGAGGTATCCAATTTAAAACATACAGGAAACTTGTATCTTTTTCTTTTCGTTGCAACTTACTATTGTATCAAATTTTGAATAATCTCCTTCTCTTGTTTGAGTGTTTTGTGCTTTTTCACTGTGTAAGCACATATATATTTGATGAGCTCATCAATTTCACGTATATCCGGTTGAAGGGGGTCTGTATCAAATAGGATGCATTTCACGTCAATATTCGCTCTCCATGTTTGAAGTAAAGTTCTGCTGTGCTGGAGCAGTCTTTTGGATTGAGTTCGCTTCATTTCTAAATGAGTGATGCCAGATTTATCAACACGCAACATGTGCTCGGATATCAAGGGTTTACCTTCTGTGTCTTCGTCACCACGATTAGACTCTTTACCGAATCCCATTCGACACACTCTTGGATTGTCTTTCTTGCCATCTTGTAGACAGTATTCGTTGCATATATGACACATGCAATCTTCGGCCAAAGCTTTAGCGTCTTCTTTGATGTCTTTCACTTCACAGAATCTGCATAATAATGGAGAAGTTATTCTGTTGATCCCCTTCTCGTGATCAACTTGTTCATTGGCAGTGTAATCAAATCTTGACTCCATATAGGCACCAACAACAGCTGCTTTATCGTTGGCTGTATTTGCTTTGTGGTACTCCTTTAAGTATGCATGATCGTTTGAAATACATAATAAGTGCAAGTGAATTGTCCCTCTTCCAGGAGCAAACTCAATTCTCCCCCAATGATACTTTATACCCAAGGCATCTTTTAACACTGTATCTATGAGTTCCTTGCTTCTCTTCATGAAGAACTCATTTACATACACAGGATAAGCTACTACTGCTTTACACATAGCTTTGAAATCTCCCGACGCCAACAGAGCAGCTTGTGTTGTATCACCTGCGTTCGTGGTCACGTCAATCATAAGTTGTCTCAAGTCAGGCCACCAATTCTCTGCACATGATAGAGTGATGAAGAAAGTTGGCGGTCCATGCCCTGCTGACAAATGATAATTAACCCAATACTGTAGTTCATGGGCTTTGGAACGCCAGTAACTATCAGAGCCTCTAATGTTATGAGAATAATATTGAAGCATTTGAACAAACCTGTCGTCTCCGTTTGTTATTTGATATTTGAGCTCTTCCAATGTAGGCGGGTCACGAGTGAAGAAGTGCTCACTCTTAAAGAAATAGGCGCCTTGGCTGTTGTTCTTTTTTCTTGTTATTGTGTTGAACACATACAAAACAAATAATTGATCTCGAATGAATCGTCCGTCATAGTATTTCAGTAAGTGTTGTCCCCATTCTTTTATATCGATTGCTCCTCTTTCTCTATCCCAAACATCCCCAACCCCTCCCGGGAATAGCCAAGGAAATGTATTCACCATTATTTGTAGTGTTTCGTCATATTCGCTAAGGAAAAGAACATAGAACCAAGGTGAAATCGTTTGTAGTTAACAGGATCCCCAATTAAACACATATGTACTTACGATGTCGGTTGGCTCACGTCAATTGGTGGAAATGTCAACGCTTCGTTTATTTTTCCTAGATCTTTTTTTTGCCTGACAAGTTCTATTATTGGACTTGCTTCTGCCTTCGAAGGTAGTGACTTCTTTTTGTTATTATGCATAGTTGTCATGACAATGTCATCATTGGCTTCATTAACTTTGTGTGCTCTAGATACAAACTCCTCTGTATCGTCATTTGTTGTTTGCTTCGTTGTAACTGTATGACCTATCTGTGCCATGTTTTTCTCTGCACTTGTACCCATCCATTCGAGATTCGATTCTTGTATTGTAATGTCATGATATCCGCTGTGGTGCACTTTTAACCACTTTAATGCAGTAATTACATTTTTTCTTCTTATCACGTACTGCTTTGGATAAGTGGCCGTGTTATCCTTGTTACTCATATATCTTATAAAGGTCAGCAACTTTTCTTTTCGTTGTGGAAGTACATTGCAAATATCTGTTATGTCTTGCGGGAAAGTTACACAGTGACCCTTAATTCCATACGCTCCGTTCCTTATATGCTGAGTAGGAATATATGGAGAATACCTTTGAATGAGTAATTTTTCGCCTAGTCGCAGGTCTTTCAATTCGTCTGGAATGAAGTACTTTACTATTGGTTTTCCATCCGGTCCTAGTATCTTTTTGCCAGTGCAAATATCATGCTCGTACCAAACAGGATGCCTATTTGTGTTCTCGTAGTAATTCGAATTAGCCATGACATTTACATCTTTTTTGCATTTCTTACATCTTGCATGTTTTACTGATTTGGGTGTAAAGTGCTCATCCAATTGTGTCTTGTTCCTGGGATGAATCATTACATTCTCTTTACAACATGGGCATATCTTAATTCTTTGACATTTATTGTTGTATTCAAACATGAACATGGCTTCTCTGACTTTTACTTGTCGTTTTGTGACTCGTTCATTTGCTTTACGATAGAACGTAACAGAGTTAGGACCAGACGTTTGAATATTGAGGATGAATGCACCATCCTTCTTTGCCCCTTTTACCTTGTGCTTCAATGAATCTCTCCGGCTTTTAAACTCTGCGTAAGATTTCGAACGAGTAATCATGGACTCGTGAAATTTATCAATTAAACCAAGGTTAACACATCGCTTATAGTAATGATTGATAGAAGACATACCAGCCTTTCTTTGATTTGGTGTAATTCCATGCCAATGTATTGTGGCAGGTTGGAGTTCGTCAAGCTTGGTTTGATTATAATGTACCATCTTTCGTTGATCTTGAATGTCACTATCAGTCAACCCACGACTAACTCGAAGTCTCTTTGCTTTACGCTGTGGGCTTGGTGTTTCTATTATGTCCGGAACAAGATTGAACCTGAGCAAACGCATCCATTTGGGCCGTGGGTTAACAATGAGTTCATCCGATGATGGTATTTTAAATTTTGATATACACATCATGTGCCGCAACGGGTCGATTGAATCATTATTATTCAGTAATAATCTTGAGGATACAGTATCCTCTCCAAGATCATATATGCGACACACAATTGCGCTCTTGATGTACTTGTTCGAGTGTGGTTCTACCCCATCATACTTGTATTGAATTTCAGATCCTGATATTAATACAGTTGATATGTCCGTCAAATCATTGTTTGTTAATGTTTGGTATGAATTGATATGTGTCAGATTTTCGACTGCATTGTTGTCATCCTCATCTAAGTCAAGTGTACTATCACTGCTATTATATGATATGCTTATTGATTGAGTAGGAATGTTAGAAATATGAGAACATAATTAGTGAGTAAAACAGGTATATTAAAACATACAGGATTCTTGTATCTTTGAAAGATACCGATTGAGATACCTAAACCGGAATCTTTTCAAATATACAGGTTTCTTGTATTTTTGAAATTTAGATAATATAGAATTCGACTTACATTGATGATTCTTCATAACTTCTTTTCTTTTTGTATGACGATCCCCATGATGGATCTTTGCTATTTACTTCGCTCGAATGAGGTTGGTTATCCAGAGAATAGCATTCTATTTGATTAGATTCATCATCCTCATCTGTTCTTATTGTTGCAACTGTAAGATTCCGAACTGTATTGAACATGATTCCTAAGTTTGTAAGCAATTTATGAAAACTTACTCTTGCATTTGATATAGAATTCTCGTTGAAAATGAAATGATCATTTTTGCTTATGGCATCAGTATAATTGTTTGCGATATCGTCATTTGTCAAGCGTCGCTGTAGTAGTGTTAATGAAGCTTTGATATTCAAAATCATGTGCATTCCGCAATCGTATCCATTTGATTGGATTGATACTTTTGGTATTATAAGTGGCATTTTGCGATGATGGTAAGGCAATGAATTTGAATATAGGTTTGTACTTTCTTCCTTCCAGAAATAGTTTAGCCAATTGCACAATGTTCGAACGACGTTCCTTGCTGTTACTTTAGAAGGAGATCCGGATGAATCGATTAATAGTATACATGGAGCTAATTTCTTGATTTTGTAGTTGGTAGTATGTGTGAAGGCCGATATTATGCAGTTTGGATTCACTACTACAAAAAACGACCAATGATTCGGTGAGTGATATGGAAATATAAGGAACTTTTTGTTCGTGACGGTAATGTTGCGATTGTATACGTATATCTTTGAATGTGCTATTCCACCAGGCTGTTGCATTTGATTCAAATAGAAAGAATTGAATACAACAACATCCTCGATACCACAGGTCAACCTGCTCAATTGACATTGGTTTTTAGATACAGTAAGATATGACAAGTAAGAATAGTAATCGAAAGATGAGTACGTACCAGTTGAGAGCCAAGTTGACTAATTCATCATTCAATTTTGAGTATGGCATTAATCGATTCATAGTTGATTGATTTATCACAATATTATAATTTCCAATTGATTGTAAGATTGTAGCTTCGTTAAAAGTTTCATCTCTTGTTCTGTCAAAGTAATCAAGTCCATTACAAGCCATAGCCATGGATTTGTCAACTGTTTGAAATGGTAGTGTCATTATGTGATTATCTGCTTGTTGTGATGAGGCGCTTATTTTGGATTGGTACGACTCAATAATATTATCTGACGTTTGCGTTAGGTGGATGAAATGGTTGTAAGTGTCTATATCGTCAGTTACTCTACCATTCTCATATTTGGATAGTTGAATGTAAATCCAATGTTTGAATGTCATGTCAAACTTGTATTGCACTGATCTCAAATTCGTTACTAATGAAACCTGATGAGTATCTACATTGCTGTATTCGACCCGACGTAGCTTGTTTATGATGTCGAAAGGTATCAACTGATTAGATCTGAACTGTTCGATAATAGGAGGTGATTCTGATCCCACCTCATCAACACAGACTTGAAATTTATTACAATGGTGATCGTAACATAATATTGATCCGGTACGACTATTATTGTCATCAGTGGATGTGACAATTTTGACTCTACCTGAGTATAATCTGTATATTTTGTTGTATATAATACTAGCCTGGTGCTGTATAGATTTGCTCAATTTTTTATCACAACATTTCTTGCTCAATAATTCTCTTATTATTGTATAACCATCTTGACCGCAATACCTTTTAGTTGCGATCTCATTGTCCATTGATAGCATCGCTGAAATGTACCATGTAATGTTCGTGATGTGAATTGATTCTCTAACTATTTCATTGTTCCAAAATAGGTCTATCTCTTCTAATGATACTATGGCATTATAAAAAGAAGGTGAATGTTAGATTATAGAACAAATCAAATGTTAGTATCTCCGGTTCTTTGATGTATCTGTCCAACCACGCTTCCATTTCGAGTAGACCTCTCGTTTAAATTGCGGTCTCATCCACGTTTGATTAAGAGGAAAAGTTGTCTTCAAAGCAGGCTCGTCGAACTCATTCTCAGGTTCATCAAACAGTGCAGGGATGCGGTTCTGATTTCTATTTACGTCATCATCAAAGTCAGCCCACAACTTCATAGCAGTAAAACGCGCAACTTTATCTGTGACTTTAGATGGGGTTTTCATAAGTGATGCGAACAGTTCCATTAGACGGCAATCGACTCGATAATTACCCGTGTCAAATGTGATGCAATATTTCATCAATAAATGTTCTTCTACACGATAGCAAAGCAGAAGTCTGCTCAATGCATTTACTGTTTGTTGTGTGACAGGCAGTTCTCCCAGTTTTAATTGATATTCACATGCTTCTTCTATGAATAAAGGCGAGTTAAGTATCTCAACAGACACATATTGTGATACTTTATGTAATGCATTCAATACACGTTCAATTCTTTCCAAGCGTGACTGATATTTCCTGTCAGCGATGTCTTGTGTACGAACAGCTTGTATTGATTTAGCTTCATCGATATGCTTTTCAAACGAAGTGATGAACTCATCATAATCGGAGTCAAATGGCGCCCCTTTACACTTTGCTAAGAACTGACTAACTGTGCGTGATTTATCCTCTTCTAAAAATGGTATTATACTTCTAATCATATCATAAGTGAACCTTGGCCCAATGAGCTTATGACAGTTGTCTCGAGTCGAAGATCTGTATACGATTTCGAATCTGTCTTTACTTGTAACAAACTCGCCATTGTTACGAGTTGACTCGATTCTCCTGTAACCGTAACATTGTGATAATACTTGACGATCACTGAATACTTGATATATTGTCTGACGATGAGCCAAGTAATAAGCTTTCACAAATCGCTTGTTTCCGTTTCTAATAAATTCACGGCTCCATTTGCGATTCAAGTTCCAAGTAGTGTCGTTATTTGACTCTTGATTGACATTGTTTCTTAAGCATGTCCAACATACATGAACCGCCCATTGTGGTCTAGTAATCCTAACTTCGTTTTGTAAGCAGAACTCACATTTCACACCACATCCTAACCTAAGCACTCGTTCAATTGAGACAGGATAAATTGCTTTTCTCAAAATCAGTTTGTAAACATTAATCATTGACTTAACTGAGCATGGACCACTGTTCAATACTACTGATATACATTGATCCATTGTTACAAGTGGCGGTTTTGGAACCTCTTTGCAACACGTCGCCAATGTGAGTACATCTCTCGGTTTGAGAAACAATAATACCATTCCAATTATTGATTCACCAAGGCGTGATAATGAATGAGTACTGCCAGTTTCGTTCGAATCATTTCGATTGTTTGGATCATCATCTACTACCATTAAGTCGTTGCTAACAACCGGTCCAAATACAGCTTCGTCACTTCCATCATTTGAAGTAGAATTGTTGTCATCAGAATCCGAGCTTTCAATGTATGACTTTGTAAACCCACCACCACCATCACCACTACACGACTTGGTTTTGACTGAGATATTCTTCATAAACAACTTACCTACATAGAAAAAGCATAAAGATAAGAAGATGTTTGAGTGATGACTAATGAAACAGACACTAATAATGTTACCACAAACACTTCTTCCCAACTAAAAACAGACTCCGAAAATATACAGGTTTCCTGTATGATTTATAAATGGTATTCAATCATTAAGAGTCAACTGTGCCACGCTATCAAAATCGGGAACATTCGAGCCAACATTAGCACGACCAAAGATACTTGGTATCTTATCTTGCGGCCAATGGCTATAACCAAGATCATTTGCAACGAATTGTTTGATATCCCAATCCAGCATGTATTTGTCAAGGGCAGTGTTTGTATTGATGATGCGCTTCGACTTGAAAGCAGTTTTAATATCTTTTTCAAACTTCTCGAGAATGTTCTGGTTCGGTTCTTTGTTTTTGAAGAAAGTGAGAACACCAGCTTGATTTTCCATCGACCATGAATGTAAAGCTTCATTCAATCCTTCAGTGTTTGAGAAGATAGAATGCAATTTGGAAATAGCATGATCCAATGATTGCGATTCAAGTGTTGATGCTGTACGAGTAACCATATGAGTAAACGCGATGATTGATTTGGGATAGCTGAAATCGCCATTGTTCTTCTTCTTCCTTGACAATTGATTTGGACCATGAGGTTGCTTTCGGATGAAAATATCTTTCATAGAAGAGACCCATAATGGTACATCATCGCCATCAAATAAGTTCTCTAATACCATCTTCAAGAATCCAACTTTGAAGTACCAAATAATATTTGGAAGCTGAACAAACACAACACGAAGGGTTGATTGGTTATTACTTTGAAACGGTCCACTCGTAAAGTATTGGATTGAATGGGAATCAACACCACTCATCTGATTCTTGAATTTGCCCATATTCAGTCGAAATGGTTTACTACCACCAGATCCCGCAATATTCAACCTTTCACTACCAACTCCATCATTCACAGTTGATACAGTATTTGACTCACCTTTATTGCTACTAACCGATTCATCTTGATTGATTTTAACCAATTCATTTTTGTTACTAACTTCAACACCATCTTCACGTTCTTTCTCGGCTGATTCGGTTTGATCATTAACATGTTTAGTCTTGCCTGTATTATATGGATTGGTAACTACTGGCTTCGATGATTTCAAACGAGGTAACAATACAGATGAAACCGGTTCAGATCCTGATGTATACGTAACACCAACCTTTTCATCGTACCTGATAGTATTGTCTTTGTTTTTGAAAACCTTCTGTTTGGCTTCGTCAATTTTGTTTGAGTTAATAATCTTCAAGCTAAATACAATCGATGCAGGTAAATCCTCTGAATCTCCGTCTTCGTAGATTACATGATAGTATAACTCTTTTGAATAATGTGAGAAAGAATTGGTCAATTGAACAACAACGCCTTGGAATACCCCTTCCTTAAATGATTTTTCAATGTAAAATCCCTGCGTTAGTTGACTAAGATTTTGAACATAGATAAAATGTTAAATGTGAAAAATATAACGGTACCCAAAGAATACAGTGGTATCCAATTTTTTTTTTTTTCAAAAATACAGGAAACTTGTATGTTTTGGAAAATACGGTATCCCGAAATGTGTGGAATTGTCACCAAAATGAATGGTATCCAATTTTTTTTTTTTCAAAAATACAGGAAACTTGTATGTTTTGGAAAATACGGTATCCCGAAATTTGTGAAACATCACCAAATGAACTTACCTATGCAACTGGATACGGTCGTTGATTAACTTCCTAAACTTCCTCATCAGAGCGGGCTTTGTCTTCGGGATCTTCTCATCCGCAGCCGCGTAGTTAGTAAGAACCGTACTTAACGCATCAGATGATGTTTTCTTTTGTAATAATTCCAAAAGGGTATCGATTGCTTCATTCACGGACGGGGGAGTAGAAAAGGAATGGCCTTCATCAACAGCCGATTGAATGATTGACGGAGGACTTGTCCAATCGACACCACTGAATGTCAATTCGGTAACGGATGGATCGACAACTGGTGTCCAAGTTGGGTAATTTGGCAACGATTGGGGTTCATCGTCGTTGTGAATGCCGATGTTGTTGGCATCACTCAAGAGGAGGCGCTTCTTGGAAGAACCATCATCATCGGCCATAGCAAGGTCACGCTTTTGCGAAGAGCTCGTAGGAGTTACGATTGTTGAACCAGTAGACGCATTGACCGATGAGTTAAGAGATGATTGCAATGAACTCGATGCAGTATGATTAATTGCAAATTCAGGTTGTGTAGATGCACTGGCGGTTGTTGGGGAAACGTCAGCGGCAGGTTGGTTTCCTCCTGTTGCAGAAGAGCGAGTTGAAAAGGATGTCAACATTGTATTGATGGATTGTAGTAAAGGGTTGAGATAGATGTTTTGAAGGACGATGAATGAAAATTATGAGAGAAGTAGATATTTTTTTTGTTAGGGAAAATTGTATGGGGCAGTAGAATGTAAACTTTTAAATGTTCGGCAGATACTTAATTGGATGGTAAATTTTGACAAGCCAGATGTACAAAGAAAGATCTCAACAAAAATTTATCATATAATTTAGAATGCACAGAGCAAATCAAGTGAATTTTCTCACACCAATGAGCCCTCAACAAATTTGGGTATCAAGCATCGGCAGGTGGCTGAACTTCGATACCATCAAAATTTGACAACGAGACGCCAAAAATTGGGGCAATGCAAATAGTAGCCGCCAAAAATATAGATTATCAAATAAGTGAGAAAAGCAGTGGATTAGAGGGAGCCTTAAAATTTTGATAAAGAGCCGCCAAAAATTGGGGCAGTGCAATTATAGCCGCCAAAAATATAGATTATCAAATAAGTGAGAAAAGCAGTGGATTAGAAGGAGCCTTAAAATTTTGATAAAGAAACCACCAAAAAATACAGGCGCCATTTTTTTTTTAAAATAAGTCAACGCCAGGACAGTACAAAGAACATGTCATAAAATTCAACTGACAACAATATCAAAGCAATCAATAACAACCTCTTCCCAACGATTACTGAACAATAATAGGTAAATACAAATTAAATAAGAAGCTAGCAACATATAATTAAACAACATCCAGAGGTAAGCGGTCTGTCACGTTTTTAATGAAAGCACAATCTATTGCAATGTCTGTGTTTCGCTCTTCCTATTGCAATAACTTATCAACACAACTATTATTACTAAACCATACTACTGTTGTTTAATCTACACTACAAATAATAGAGCTGATTACAATATGGCGAAATTGAAAAAGACTGCGAGACCTGCTGCTCCCGATAATGATGGTAATGCGGCATCAGCCGATGATGATGGCGTCGACCACCGAGATGCCGCTGCGAAAGAAGATGCCGATGAAGATGATCCAGTACCTACCGATAATAAGGCCACTGATAATATCGATGCGTTAACTGTTGATGGTGCAGCACCTCCCGAAAATAATAACGTTGCCCTCGAAGATTCCGCTGCATCATTAACTGAAGCTGCTGTTGCCCCTGGAGATTCCACTGCGGCATCATTAACTGATGGTGCAGCACCTCCCGAAAATAATAACGTTGCCCTCGAAGATTCCGCTGCATCATTAACTGAAGCTGCTGTTGCCCCTGAAGATTCCACTGCGGCATCATTAACTGATGGTGCAGCACCTCCCGAAAATAATAACGATGCCCTCGAAGATCCCGCTGCATCAATAACTGAAGCTGCTGTTGCCCCCCCCGGAAAATACTCTGGCGCAATAACTAATCATCTAACTTTTTATGCCCCCACATCTACAAGAAAAGATGCATCAGTTGCAAGCTCTGACCAAGAGTCAATCGATACCCAAAGTACAACATCAAGTTCATCAAGCTTTCGATCACTACTTGGCCAAAACGTAAGTGGCGATGGAGCCCAATCTGTATCAACCATTGGCTCGCCTGCCAAGCAAATACTTACCAAGCAAACTACTCAACCAGTAGATGTTTTCGGTTTGGAAAATTCCATAATTCATATCGACCCGTCAATGACGGGATGTCTAATCGCACGAGACCCAGAGACTGGTATATTATACACCATAAATACCAACCACAACGACCCCAAATCAAATACAATAGGGGAATTACTAAATCGTATGTCGGGTAACCCTACAAAAACTATTATTGAAAATCATAAAACAGGGGAGATAACTACTGATGCGATGAAAGCATTTGTATTCTGTGGGCCAAAAGACTGTTTAGAGACACAAGTATCCGATACAAAGGTAAGAAATTGTGTCATTAGTATTAGTTTTTTTTTTGAAACATACAGGATTCTTGTATCTTTGAAAGATACCGATTGAGATACCTAAACCGGTATCTTTTCAAATATACAGGTTTCTTGTATTTTTGAAAATTGTAAAACTGTACTCAATCTTATAACATCATTCATTTCTAATTTTCATCAGGCATTGGATAGTAACTATACAGTGATTACTCCATTAGCTCCTAACTACGGACAAGAAGATTCAAAGAAAGTTATCGATCTATACAAATACGTTGATCAATCGAAACATATACAACTCGCGAGAGACATGTTGTCATGGGGCAGTCTGAAAACAAAAGAATTGAGGAGTCGAGTAGCAACGTATTACAACATGAACGACTGGGTAAAAAAGGAGGAAGAATTAACTGACAAAAGCATATGCCAAGTAATTAATGAATTCAGTAACATGAGGTGGAAAGATGGATATGATTTCAAAGATATCGACGGCAATAAATACAACGTGTATTTTGATATAATGGAAGGGCGTCATAGAGTTGTGGCCTCTGTGTGTGCGAATGAAAATAGTCTATATGATCAAGAAAGACCAAAGATAGGGTACGGTACTTTAACTGACAAGTATATCAAACAATCCCTCATCCATAACAACGTAAGCAAACCCTTTGCAACACGGGAATGGAGAGAAAACATCGAAGAAAGTCAATTTAATGCAGTAGAGAAAGTGACTGAACAAGTATTGAATGGTAAATACGGTATGAATGTTAATGCAGAGATTAAATTCACATTACACACGGTACAGATGAATTCTACACCAACTGAAGATTCCATTAACAAAGGTAAAAAAGAAGGGTCGCAAGAAAAGTTGTTGATACATTTGAATGAAATCAGTGAACAGAGTTGCCTATCAAAACAAAATGTGAGTAAACCGACATTCCTCGAGACTATAGTGCGTTTGTTGACACAAATCAATAAGGGGATGTTACAAGCAAAAGCCTCTCGAAGTATATACAATGCCGATCCAGGACGGTTCAATTTGGGAGATGATTCCGAACTTTTCATACCTGTTTATACACCTAAATTGCCGGCTGTTACCGCTTTGCGTAACTTGGCAAATAAATTTACGGGTATTAACGAAGAGTATATCGCTTCCGAGTATCTGAAATTGTCACCAAATGGAATACTTGCTACTGTGAAGGAAATTGAAGAGTATATCAAAAATCCTAGTAATGATACTCATACCAAATTGAAAAAGAGATTTACGAGTTTTGTGGAAACTAGTCAAGAAGGTAGAGATGACTTACACAAGGATTTTGTTCAGAATAAAGAACAGTTTGACAAAGCGAAATTCTACCGGAACACTTATTTCAACACAAACGAAACACGTTATAAAAACAATGCTAACATTGTCAGCAGTAAAAAATACTTGCAGGGTCCATTCGTATTAAATTATCACAATTTACTGGAAGGCAAGAAGTCAAATAAAGCTGGAATGCTGATATCGTTGTATCAAGTCAATAATCTCCTGATGCAACCTATACTACACAGGTGTTGTCAAGAAACAAGTTACACCAACGCAAATTTAAAGCTTGAACAAGTTGCGAATCGATTACGTTACACTGTGAAATATCACTCGGGACTGTTAAGTGGATCAAATAGGTTTGAAACGAATCAAATGGCGGCGGTTTGTTACAACTTTGCAACTAAGAGTACAATGGTGAAGGAAGCTGATAGTGTTACTGCTTGTACATTAACCTTATCCCATGCAGTGAATGCAGAACTTATGAACGGGGTAGACATTTCAAACCTAATAAAGAATATCGCAAGATCAAAATCGAATCAAAATATTGGAAGTGGCCTTTCGGATGCTCAAGTTCAATACACAATAGGTGAGACATGCAAAAACATACAGGAAACTTGTATGTTTTAAAAGTATCATCCAACTAACCACATCGTCCCTTTCCCAACTAATACAGGCCTAATAGGAATCATGTCGAATGTATTGTCTAGCGTTATCACGAAACTAATTGTGGCAAGTATCAAGTCAGCTCATCCAAAGTATACTCCAACAGGCCCATTTACGCAAGTCTTGACATCCCTAATTTGTAGTCAAACTATATATGATGGAATGCAAATGTTTGGAAAAATTGGATGCAACCCAACTCTCAATGAAGAACTAGTTGCAAAGCATTTCCCGGACTTTGCAATTGTATGGAAAGCATTTTACTCGAACACTGTAGCGAGTCCAGCCTCAATAAAAGAGGCTGACGAGATAATTTCTAAATGGTGTCCCATCGGTAGAGGCTGGAGTGATTTCAATCCAATGCTTAGCAACGGACAAGAAGTAGCCCAGCATTTACTTACAAAGAAAGCATTGAAAAACAATAAGTTTCTCATTGCAATGGTGGCATTTATCATTTATTACCATGAAGAGGTGAGTGGTGCTTCAGAAGATTTTTTGGCTGAGACCCCATTATTAATTGGAGGAATAGTTGCTATACAAAAAAACAACAAGGAAATTGCCTCGCCAAAGAAATTCGACCCGAATGATGAGAGGCCAATTTACCCATCCAATGGACAACTCGACGTTACGCGTTTTGATTACGGCGTTAAACCTAAAAACCTCCGGGAGTTCGGTTTGGGAAATTCTACGACATTCCTAAGCAACTTCAAAGAATGGATGTCCTTCCTATTTAAAGATTCGATGAACAATGATAATGAAGTTGATCCAAATGTAATTGAAAAATTGACTGGTGTCAAGATAGAGTTGGATCTAAAAGCTAAATATGAACAACAAGTGGAAGAGAGCTTACGCGATAAGTCTAATAAGAAAAAGAAAAAGAACCCTACAAGTACAGGCTTGGAACAAGAATCTAAAGGGGGTATTAGTAACAAAAGTAGCCCAAGCTCACTCACAAAATCTTTAACTGATAAAAAAAAGGAAACGCAAGAGGATATAGACGACGAGATGGACGAGGTGGAACAACACGAGCAAATTGGAGGGAAAAGTGTTGGTATCAGTACACCTAGTGGCAACGACAAAAATAGGAGTGAAAATATTACCGCACACATTAAGGCTATTGATGGATCCGCTGGAGCAGGGAAAAGTATTAGTAGTACCGAGAAACAAGCTTCGACAAACAATACAATAGGTGGTAAGAAACGTAACAACGATCAAGTGAATCCACAACAACAAAATGCTACTCCAAAAAGAAAACTTCAGAAAGGGACAGGCGTCGACAGTACTGAAACTGTTCCTAGTAGTAACAAGCGTTCGAGAGATGGAAACGACCCAATTGGTACGAATTCTGCAGGGGCCCAACTTGTTGGGAATCGGCATTCATCAAGAAAAAAGCAAAAAGTTGACCAAACGACAACGACTGAATATAAGGTTCGATACAATCACAAGGAGAACCATGACGTTATATTCATCAAGTTCGCTCAAATCTACACAAAGGGTAACACTATACAAACAGCCGATCTAGCCGACCCACAGTACCGTAGCATCAATGACAGTGCTGAAACGATAGTCCTTAAAAAAGCCATATTGGATCAACACAGTTTAAGTTATGATGAAAATGAAAACATCAAGTTTGCAGTAACAGTATTGAAAATAATCGATGCAACAGATATTGATTTCTACAACCATTGCTTGAGCGCAAGACATGTAAACAAGGATAAATATTGGGAACGTAATGATGATGGGTCTTATACTAGCAAAAAGATGAAGCCGAATGCAAGCGCAGAATGGGAAAGGAAAAAGACTCCATTGGAAATAGCCAATTACCGTGTTAAGTTTGTTGTACTCTTGGATATAATGCAAACAAAGGGATACCGATATTTATCAGAAAAACATGAGGAAGATGAGCGAAATTCAGAGCAATTGTATCTTAAGTTCCTACACTTAAAAGATGACATTCCTGTTAGTAGTAAAGATACCGCTGGAGTAGAAGAACTTAGAGGAGGAGGAAATGACGACGATTTGGATGATGAGAAAGAATTTGATAGCGAGGACTTCAGCAGTAGTGATGATGATGACAGTTTCGATCAGAGTAGACGTGGTAGCGATGACGACGATGTATCGTTTGGAGGGGAAGCTGAGGAATATAAAAACGAGAATACAGACAGCAGTGATGAAGAAGATGAAAATGAAAAGGCGGAGGAAGACGATGAAATGGAAGATAAAAGCGAAGACGAGAATGAAGAAGAAGTCAGCAAGGAAGAAAACGAAGAGGATAATGAAGAGGCAGAGGAAGACAGTGAAATGGAAGATAAAAGTGAAGATGAGAATGAAGAAGAAGTCAGCAAGGAAGAAAATGAAGGGGAAGAGACCAAAGAAGAAGTTTGAGAGGAAGGTGACTTCGACACAAGTGATAGGAAATGGTAGCGGTATGAACTACAACAACATCATAGAGATGGATTGAAAAGAAAAGAGCGGATAGTATGAACCGCAATGTAATAGACGTTGATAAGATAAGAATTAAGCAAACGGATACCTGAAAAACTACAAATTATAAAATATACTGGAAACCTGTATTTTTTGAAATACACCATGATAACATTAACATGGACCGCCTCCCGCATGATACATTACAAAATACAATCGACAACATCTACCCCAGTGTTATTAGGTACTTCCTGGTACATACTAGAACTAAACATGATAAATACTTTGTATAAAGAGGCATAACTCATTACTACTTAGAGATCTGGTTTACTATCCTTCCAATCACCTTCGTAAAACATTCCATCATGATATAGCATGGCCCCCTTGCCCCTTCCAGATACCAACGTACACATCTCCATTACTAAACGTTATTTAACCCGAACCATGAAAAAATCTCGTACCGTTCTTCCTATTCCCGTAATAACCACATAAGGAACTCATCTCTTTTAACCTTGTTACTAAAAAAGTATGGAGTGTACATGCTGTCGGCAAAATCACCTTGTTGGCGGAGTAGCATGTAGGCATGGCATTCCCTGCCGTCGAACTTCACGTCCAAAGGGAATAGTGTCTTCCCATTGATATGAAAATCGTCCCCGGCTCTAACATCGACAATAATCCCATTCAACAGTTGCTTACGCAGTAGCTTCATTTCTTTTGCATACATACTTCTATCTCCCGGGAGGAAGTAAGTGAAGGCTTGTAGTGCGTGCACATAGTGCACAATTGCTGCCCCAGCAAAAATTGCTTCCATTAGTTGACTTAGTAGGTCATTTAAACTTAATCCGATTGTTGTAGCCATATCCAATGATGTGTCTATTAGTAACAAACAGTTGTGATGAGATTGTAAATGGAGTTTGTCTAAAGCTGTATTTTCAATATCCGTTCACTTGGGTGACTTCCAACGAATTTCCATACCTGCTTGTCTAACGTTTCTTAAATTTCTTTGCCTCCATGTTCTATATAATAATCCGCGATCTCTCCTAAATTAAACTTAAACGGGTATGTACTGATCTCCAAAATGGCGTAATTGGCTTATTAGTGCTTGCCGTGACAAGGGAGCATTTGCGGTGTGACACAAGGATGCGATAGCTTTAACATTGATTGGATCTGCACTAATAATACCCCTCGATGCAATATTAATACAATCGTCTATTAGCCATAATTGTACATTATTTATAGTATACGAACTTCAACTGCAAAGATAAGGTCAATACATAGCAGCCAACATGTACTCAAGAACTTACAACCGTAACTTATTGCGAAGCAACCAATATAGGGAGTACGTCGTGGTCCGTAATCTCTTTGCACTCATATGAGCCCCGAGGGCACATTAAGTACCATTACATTACCTTGCTTCAACTAAACAACCTAAACCACGGCTTAATGTTCCTGGTCATAAATCCTTTGGCGGC
>Ga0255039_10000191_pt1 | contig 20319 bp, 21 predicted proteins | sample BC1_12_1_MG_FD_181713 | JGI IMG/M metagenome (GOLD analysis project Ga0255039, IMG submission 181713) | Seawater microbial communities from Strait of Georgia, British Columbia, Canada - BC1_12_1 | ecosystem: Environmental > Aquatic > Marine > Strait | place: Canada: British Columbia | collected... | reverse complement strand
GTACTCGGCGCATTGCACGTTGTGCAAGGCATTGCGGCCTAGCTTTTGGATGCCATAACAGCGCATCGAAATATAAAACGGCAAGGCGCGAAAGCGGCGCGATAATTCGGGAGCGATATGGAAAAACATGTATTCTTCGGGCGAGGAGTCCTCGCTGGCACGCAGGTAGTCCGAGCTTTCGGTAAACAGCTGCCGGGCCCAGCTGGCGTCACGGTATAGCAGTAAGCTGCCGTCCAGCGATTGAAAAAACCATTTGTGTAAATCCATGACCACCGAGTCAGCCTTTTCGATACCGCGATAACGTGGTTGTAACTCTGCACACATCAAACCGCCGCCACCGTAGGCGGCATCCACATGCAACCAGGTATCGTGTTCTGCGCAAAGATCTGCGATCTGCTCGAGCGGGTCGATGGCACCGGTAAGGGTGGTGCCTGCCGAGGCCACCACGCAGACAATATTTTTGTGCTGCCCGAGCGCTGTTTCGAGCTTGTCGACGCACATACGAAACTTCGCGTCGGTGTCGATGGTGACGATATTGTCGCTACCGATACCGAGCATTACCGCCGCCCGCCGAATCGAGAAATGCGCGGCCTGAGAGCAGATGATCACGGGCTTTGTAGCCTGGCTGAAAGCAGCTAACCCCTGCTCGCGATATCCGGGCCCAAATCGTTTTGCGCAGGCGCTTGCGATACCAGACATATTCGCCATGGAGCCGCCGCTGAGCAGTACACCCTCGGATTCTGGTGCAAAGCCTGCCAGCCCTGCAAGCCAGCGAATCACCGCTTTTTCAATCGTAGTGCCAACCGGGGAGGCCCAGTAGCCGCCGACGTTTTCATTCAATACGCTAACCATTGCATGGGCCAACGGATCGCTTGGCAGTCCGGATGGTGCAACCCAGCCGAAGAATCCGGGGTGGGTATTTCGGCGCGGGTATTGTTCGCTGGCGTTTGATACTTGTGCAACCAGTTGATCGAGCGAGTCGCCACCCTGCGGGAAGCTCTCATCGATCAAGGCGGCTACATCCGCCGCGGTTGAAGGGCGAATGATCGGGGAAAGCGTGCGTTGTTCGATCAATTGGGACAGCGCCAGGTTTAAATCGATGTCAGCGGCCTGGGTAAGATCGTCTGCGGACGCGAGGGAGGGACGATGCGGCCGGGTCATGGGTTGGGCTATTAGTCCTGGTTGTTGGAAAGAATTTCGTTTTCGGTCGCCCATTGTCGCATGGGCATCGACGCGATTAAATCAAAAAGTACGGACAGTTTGATAAACGCTTTCCGGGTTCGCTTGAGAGTGTTTGAAAATGACTGGTTGTTAAGAGGAATCGCTTGTCAGTCTTCGAGTAGATGTCCGTAGTACCTGTAAAACAAACGTAGCCAAAAGGGTGTGAACAGGGTGGTATAGGTGATGACAATTACCACGGTAGTATAGATTTCCGGGGTGAACAGCCCGGTATGGCGACCAAGTTCGGCAAACACCAGGCCTACCTCGCCGCGCGGCACCATCGACATGCCTATGACTACGCGGCGAGCGAATTTCTCGCGTACGAACAGGGCGCCAACGATCTTGGATAAGATAGCAACGGCGGCAAGTGAAAGTGAAAACAACCAGAAAAACATGGATCCCCAGTCCAACGAACTTAAATCAAGCGAAAGCCCCACGGTGGCAAAAAAGATGGGCGTGAACAAATGGATCACCGGTTTCATCTCGGTGTGCACATGGTCCGAAAACTCGGGATCGGCTTTCAGGGCCGCGCCAAACGGCAGGAAAAATCTTCGTGACAGGGCGAGCCCGGTGGCAAACCCTCCGAGCAATTGCGGGATGCCGATGGCATGCGATAGCCAGGCCAGGAACAGTACCAGCGATACGATTGTAGTCGGCACTATGCCGGGAGTTTCGCTGACCGCTTCCCATCGATTAACGATGTAACTGAGCGATTTCGCCACCGTCGGTGCAATCATGAAGAAAACAGTCATGAACAGCAGAATTTTCGCCGTGCCGGCGATGTCGACCGACCCACTAGTGATAAAATTGAACAGAATCGCCAGCAGCAACACGCCCATAATATCATCCAGCACAGCGGCGCCGAGAATAATGTGACCTTCCTTGCTGTGGCCCCGGCCCAGATCGGACAGGGTGCGCATGGTGATGCCGATACTGGTCGCGGTCATGGTGCCCGCGATGAGCAGGGAAACCAGTACATCCAGGTTGAACCAGTAGTGGCTGAGTACGAAACAGCTGACAAACGGCAACACGAAACCGGCGATAGCAACGACCACCGATTTGGCACCGGAGTTCGCGAGTTGACCGATATCGGTTTCCAGCCCGACCTGAAACAACAGCAGGATGATACCGATTTCAGCGAGCACCCAGATCAGGCCTTCCGGTTCGATAAATCCCAGCAGGGTGGGGCCCAGGATGATGCCTGCAACAATTTCACCGATCACCGACGGTACTCGAAAATAGGCCCCCAGTTCACCCATAATGCGGGCCGCGATCAATATGATCGCAACCTGTAATATGGCGGTCGAGGTATCCATCCGTTAGTTATTTAACATGCTGAAGTTCCAGCACTTAACAATTTGCTGGTTACCGAGCGCAAAAGTTTGCACGCTCAAACCAGGTAAAGATAAAATCATGCAACTATGGTTAAACACTGTGCTCCCGGGGTTAACGACCAATACATCTCCGAGTTGCTCGGCATACACCTGGTGAGTATGGCCAACGATAAGAACATCATACTCGAGCTCCGCCAGGGTCATGCTCCATTCGTCTTTTCTGTCCTGCATAACTTGCCCCTGCTGGTCGAGTAGTTTTATACCGCCGTGTTGCTCGGAGGGTGGATTGGCGTGGACTACCAATACTCGTTTTTGCTCGATTTCAAGGTCCAGGGTCTGTGGCAGGAGCTGAAGATAAGCGCGAATCGGTGATTCATCGTCCCGCGACGTCTTTTCCAGGTAGGATTGATCGTGGTTGCCGACGATGGCTTTGCAGTTCGACTGCGCCAGCAGCTCTATGGTCGGCGCCAGGGTGTCGTAGTATCCGGCTATGTCACCGGCACAGATTATCTGGTCCACATGCTCATTGCTGAAAACTTCCAGCGCCTGGCCAAGCGGTCCCGGGCTCGAATGTACGTCGCTGACAAGTCCTATTCTTGTTGTCATTTAATGGTTTCCGGTAAGGCCTGCTTATACACGCGAGTTCTACTAGCGAAAATATTGACGATTCGCGCTGTTTGTCTCCTGTTGACGTTTCAGCGCATGTATCTCGGTTTGAGGGTGCCAGCTGTAAGCCGGGTCTTTAAGCGTAGGCGACCAGAACAAATGTCCGGAATAGCGCCACGGGTCCAGTACCAGGCCCTGATGGAGCGAGTCACCACGGGCGCTGATAATTACCGTACTATGTTCAAGGCGAAATGCAGTTTCGTAATTGGCGATGCCCCAGTGTAGCTTGAGGCTGTAGAAATGTTCCTGTTGCAGGCGGACCAGTAAATCACTGGTCCAGTCGACACAGAGACCGCGCGGTTTTACCCCGATGTTCACCAGGAAGTTATGCATAATCGGCGAATCTTCGATTTCATACTGCACGGCCAGTTGCCGGGTGTATTCGATCGAAATACGTGCTGCACGTTGCGCTTCAGCCGGATCGATGTCGGTGCTCAAGGAACGGATGGCCAGACTCAGGTCCGCGATGCGTTGCCGTTCGATCGTCGGCGGCAGGTCGACCTGCGGACTCGAAGTCGCGCAGCCCTGCGTCAGTAAAAACGCCACGATAAGAATGCAGATCGTCAATTTCAGCTGTAATTTGGAGATCATCGGCAATACAGATTATAGACCCTGTTAAGGTATCCCAGGCGGCAGTAATTTGTCGAGCGCTAGTCGGAACAACTCTGCTACACTGCGATCAACCTGATCTCTTGTATCGATGTAACTATGGGTCGTCTAAGCGAGCGTCTGAACAATAAGGAAATACTGCTCCTCGATGGGGGCGTCAGTACCGAAATCCGCCGTCGCGGAGTTGCCCTCGATAAGAATGTCTGGAGCGGCTTGGCCACCAAAACCAATCCGGATGAGGTGCGCCAGGTCCACGCCGATTATATTCAGGCCGGCGCACAGATAATCACCGCGAACACTTATTCTACCGCGCGCCATGTACTGGAGAGTATCAACCTCGGCCAGGAATCGAAGTTACTGAATCTCAAGTCGGTGCAACTCGCGCAACAGGCACGCGACGAGGTGGCAAACGAAGAGGTTTTTATTGCGGGTTCGATGTCGAGCATGCCGCCGTTGACCAGTCATCGGGAAGTAGCGGTCGACGGCCAGATCGAATCCAGTTACCAGGAACTTGCCGAGGGGCTGGCCGACGCCGGGGTAGATCTGATCATTGCCGAAATGATGCGCGATATCGAAAACGCGAGCATGGTCATCAAGGCGGCGGTATCGACCGGGTTACCGGTATTTATCGGATATAGTGCGATGATGGCCGAAAACGGTGTAGATGTACGCAGCCTGCGTTGGAAAAACACCGATGACACCACCAGTGCTCACGATTTTGGTGAAATGGTCGAAGCCCTTAAACCACTGGGCGGCCAGGCCGCGGGGATTATGCATACCAGGGTCGAGGATATCGCTCCTGCGCTCGAAGTACTGCGCCAGCATTGGTCGGGCCCGTTGCTCACCTATGCCGAAACGGGCAGGTTGGTTTTACCTGACTGGCGTTATGAGGAAGTTAGCTCGCCCGAAGATTATGCTGCTGAAATCGAAGGCTGGATCCAGCACTACGGGGTGCAGATCGTCGGTGGTTGTTGCGGCACGGGGCCGGAACACATTCGGGTGCTGAGGCAATTGCTCGACAGCCTCAAGAGTCAATCCTGATCTAAAATTCTGCTGCGGCAGCCCGGCTAGCTGATCTGGGTCAGTAAAAGCGGCTCATTGGTCGATAGAATTTACAACTAACAAGCCTCTCAATGGAAACGGAAATGCCGGGATCGATCGGCCTTGAAACCAGAAAAGTATCGCGTATCGCGCTGTCAGGGCGGGATTTTCGTGGTGTCAATTTCGAATTGCTATGCCAGCAAGGTGACGAGGTTCAAGCGGGTGCCGCGTTGATGCGCGATGCCCGCCGACCCTCAATACAGTTTGTTGCGCCGGTTGCCGGCAGGATCGCCAGCATTGAGCGCGGAACACGACGTAAGCTGAACTCGCTGCAGATTGATGTTGATGAATCGATAGGGGTTGTTCGTTATCAACCACCAGAGACTCTGGACAAGAACTCGTTACGCGAATTCATGCTCGCGTCGGGTGCCTGGAGCAGTTTACGCACGCGTCCGTTTGGCAATATTCCCCATCCCGACGCTGAACCAGCTGCAATATTTGTGACCGCGCTGGATGCCGAACCTCTGGCGCCGGAACCACGACCAATAACCGACGCCTTTAGCGCAGAATTTCGTGCCGCGGTAGATGCATTGGCAGGCATCAGCGCCGCGCCGCTTTACGTTTGCCAGGCGCCGGGGCATACGCTCCCACTCGGTGATTCCAGCAAGCTTCGTTGCGTATCGTTTAGTAAGGGTTATTCAGCAGGCTTGCCCGGGATCCACATTAACGCGTTGTGCCCCATCGGATTCGGTGGCGGTGAAGTCTGGCATCTCGGCTACCAGGAAGTGATTGCGCTTGGCCATTTATTACTTCACGGTTCGCCCTGGCGGCAACGCGTCATCTCGCTCGGTGGCAACGCAGTGAAAACTTCGCGCAGTTTGTGCGTTTATCCGGGTTCGGCAATCGACGAATTGCTTGCCGGTGAGTTACATGACGGAAGCATAACAGTTTTATCCGGATCGGCGGTGTATGGTCGCGAGCTCGCCGTGGACGAAGCCTTCCTCGCAGCGGGGCAGCGTCAGATCACCGTGCAGCGTGAGGCGCTCGATGAAGCCGGAGCAGGAACGGGTGTTTTGATTCCCAGTGAGGCGCTGGAAGAACTGGCGCCACCTGGAATCTATCCGGTTCCGTTGTTGCGTGCGCTTCAGGTGGGCGACGCCGAGCGAGCACGCGAGCTTGGTGCATTGGAACTGGTGGAGGAAGATCTCGCCCCGCTCAGCATGGCCTGTCAGTCGGGCAGCGATTACGGGGTGTTGTTGCGTGCCGTACTCGACCAGCTCGAAGGTTTGCGCTGATGGCTTCCCGGTTTGAGCGGAATACTTCGAGGCGGCGGATATTCAACTTGCAACTACTGGCGTTGGTACCGGTTGGTATCGCGGCCTTGCTCAATACCGGTTACCAGTACCTGCGGGTACTGGCGGAAAATCCTGCCCTTGAAAGCGACGATATCCGTAGTCGCATAGCGCGTGGACTTGGCGCCAGTTTTCAGAATCCGGAAATTTACGACATGCTCGCAGCCGGGCTAGCACACCTGTTGCCGATACTGGCGCTGGCGTTGATAACCGGTGGCGTCTGGGAGCGTATCATTGCCGACCGGCGCCAGCGACCTGTGGAATCCGGCTTTGTCCTGATTGCACTGCTGTTTACGTTGTTGCTGCCGGGTGCCGCGGCCTTTAGCCATGTCGTCTTCGGAATGTCCTTTGCCATTCTCGTCGGTAAAGCAATTTTCGGCGGCGAGGGCAGGACCTTCCTTAGCCCGGCCTTGCTTGGTATCGCGATCGTGCAGGTCAGCTTTCCCGGCAGCGCGGGTCAACACCCGCTGTGGCAAGGGCTCAGCGGTTACGGCGGTAGCGAAGCGTTTGCGTTATTTCATCGAGGTGGCGAAGCGGCACTGAATGCCGCTGACATAAACCTGTGGTCGGCCTTTATCGGCAACACGCCTGGACCGATGGGAACCACATCGGTGCTTGCGGTGGCCCTCGGTGCGGTGTTGTTGCTGGTCACGCGCATAATTTCATGGCGCCTGCTGGTCGCACAGATTTTCGGTCTGGCCGTATTTGTTACCTTGTTCAATATGGCGGGTGCCGAATCCGGGGCGAGCACGATGACGGTCCACTGGCACCTGCTGCTCGGCAGTTTCCTGTTTGCTGCGGTATTCCTGGCTTGCGATCCGGCAGCTTCCTGCTGTACCAATCCCGGGCGCTGGATTCAGGGCTTCGTGATTGGTGCACTGGTGGTGCTGATCAGGATCGGCAACTCAACCCATCCCGATGCGGTAATACCGGCGTTATTACTGGCGTCGATACTGGCGCCGTTGATCGATCATGCGGTAATCGCCGTCAATATTCACCGCCGCTCGCGTCGCCATGTCTGAGGTGATAGCAAAGGACACTACCCGTCGTGCTCTCGGCGTGGCCGTCACGGTAGCGTTTGTCTGTGCGTTGCTGGTTTCCGCGGTTGCGGTGGGTTTACGCCCGCTACAAAAAGCAAATGTGGAAGCCGAGCGCATCGCCCAGCTTGAACTGGTGCTGGAGGCCTTGTCCGGTATCGGACGCACGCTGTCGATCGAAGGCCTCGACGCCCGTATTGTCGAACTGGGTAGTGGAAAGTATGACCACTCTATCGAGGTATCGACCTTCGATGCGCAAAGCGCGGCCGGGAAACCCGCCACCAGCACCGCTATCCCCGCCGACCTTGATTTCGCCGGCATCAAGCGCCGCGCGCGGCATGCGCGGGTTTACCTGGTACGCGACACGGATGAGCGCATCGAGTTGATAATCCTGCCGGTTTACGGACGAGGATACCAGTCGACCTTGCGCGCCTGGCTGGTGCTCGATGGTGATACGCGCACCGTGCGTGCGCTCAAGTTTTACCAGCACGGCGAAACTCCCGGGGTCGGTGCGCGCATCGAAGAGCCTGCGTGGGAGGCACAGTGGCGTGAGCTGCCGGCCTATGACGACGAGGGCGTGTTGCGCATCGGTGTACGGCTACACGCCGGCGCTGGTGATTACTCTGAATTCAAGGTTGATGGTATTTCCGGGGCTACTCGTACCACCCAGGGGGTCGACGGGATGATGCGTTTCTGGCTCGATGAGTTTGGATTTGCCCCATATTTACAGCGTATTCGCGAGGAGCAGGCTGATGCGGGATAGTAACTGGCGTATTTTGACTCGCCCGCTGATCGACGATAATCCACTGACCTTGCAGATTCTCGGCATCTGCTCAGCCCTGGCAGTAACCACGTCACTCGATACGGCTTTGTTGATGAGCCTGGTGGTGGTTTGCGTGCTGGCTTTGGGTAGTGGTTCGATCAGCCTGATGCGCAGCTATATCCCTCACTCGGTGCGGATTATCGTGCAAATCACGATCATAGCCACGCTGGTCATAGTGGTAGACCAGGTGCTCCAGGCCTATGCCTTCGAGCTCAGCAAACGGTTGTCGGTGTTTGTCGGCCTGATCATTACCAACTGCATCGTGCTCGGTCGCGCCGAGGGTTACGCGATGCACAACGGAGTGGTGGCAAGTACCCTGGATGGCATCGGTAATGGTCTCGGCTATTCGTTAATCCTGGTTATTGTGGGCGCCTTACGCGAGTTTTTCGGCAAGGGTAGTTTGCTCAATGTGCAAATTCTGACCCCGACCAGTCAGGGTGGTTCGTTTGAACCGTTGCAGTTGATGCTATTGCCGCCGAGCGCATTTTTTATCATCGGCGGCATCATCTGGTATATCCGTAGCAAGCGCCCGCAACAGGTAGAAGAGCCAGAATTCACCTTGCGCCGGCAGCAACCGGAGTCGAAATGAACGCGTTGTTCGAATTACTGCTGCGTTCGGTTTTCCTCGATAACCTGGCGTTGTCGTTCTTCCTCGGCATGTGCACCTTCCTGGCGGTATCGAAACGCGTTGGTACCGCGTTTGGCGTTGGCCTGGCGATGCTGGTGGTACAGACCGTAACCATTCCGCTGAATAACCTAATTTTTACCTGGCTACTGGCGCCCGGCGCGCTGGCCTGGGCCGGGCTTGGTGAGGTCGATCTTTCATTTTTGCGCCTGATCGCGTTTATCGGTGTGATTGCGGCGATGGTGCAAGTGCTCGAAATGACGCTCGAGTATCACGTACCCAAACTGCACCGCGCGATGGGCATCTTCCTGCCGTTGATTACCGTTAACTGTGCGATCCTCGGCGGCAGTCTGTTCATGGTCGAGCGCAGCTACAGCTTTACCGAGAGTGTGGTTTACGGGTTTGGTTCGGGGCTGGGCTGGGCGCTGGCAATCGTGATTTTCGCTGCTATTCGTGAGCGACTCAAGTATGCCGATATTCCCGACGGATTGCAGGGGCTCGGCATTAACTTCATCATTGCCGGCATCATGTCGCTTGGCTTTATGGCGTTTGCGGGGATGGGCTGATGTTAGAAGCCATTCTTGGAGTGTTGTTTTTTTCCGGCATTGTTTTGTTGCTGACGCTGTTCGTGCTCGGTGCGCGTCGCCTGCTGGTGCCGCGGGGCGATTGTGAAATCGAAGTGAATGGCCGTAAGACCGTGCCTGCCCAGATTGGCCAGCGTTTGCTCGCGGTATGCCAGGACGCCGGTCTGCATTTTCCCAGCGCCTGTCGTGGCGTCGGTACCTGCGGCCTGTGCAAGGCCCGGGTGTTGACAGGCGGTGGTGAAGCCGGGCCGCAGGAACTAGCGCAGCTGAGTCAGCGTGAAGCCCGCAAAGGCGTTCGCCTCACCTGCCAGGTACGGGTATTGGGGCCAATGTCGATCGAGGTCGACGAAGCTTATTTCGACGTTAAAACCTGGCATTGTCAGGTCGAGCAAACACGAAATGTGAGTACCCTGATCCGTGAGCTTGTGCTCAGGCTGCCTGCCGATGAACCGATGGAGTTTCGTGCCGGAAGTTTCGTCGAGTTAACCAGTCCCCCGTACCAGGTCGAGTTTAGCGAGTTCGAGATCGAGGATAAATTTCGCGATGTCTGGGACAAGTTCAAACTGTGGCAACTCAAAGCGGGTAGCGATATCGAAGTGACGCGTGCCTATTCGATGGCGAATCATCCCGCCGAAAAAGGACTCATCATTCTTAATGTTCGTATTGCGCTACCGCCACCTGGCAATCCAGGGGCGCCACCCGGAGTGGTTTCGAGCTGGCTGTTTTCGTTAAAACCAGGGGATCCGGTTGCGGTAAGGGGTCCCTATGGGTTGTTTGCGGTCGAACCCGGCGAGCGCGAGCTGGTATTTATCGGCGGCGGTGCCGGTATGGCGCCGTTGCGTGCACAGGTCCTCGATTTACTCGAAACCCAGCATTCGACGCGTAAGATCAGCTACTGGTACGGCGCGCGTTCACGCCGTGAGTTGTACTACGACGAAGTTTTCGACAGACTGCAACGCGAGAACGACAATTTCGAATGGCATCCGGCACTATCTGAAATGGACGGCAGCGATGCGTGGGAAGGTTACACTGGATTCATCCACCAGGTTGCCTACGACAATTACCTGGCACGACACCCGTCCCCGGAAAGCTGCGAGTACTATCTCTGCGGTCCTCCGTTGATGGTGCAATCGGTGCTGGCGATGCTCGACGAGCTCGGGGTCGCCGCAGAGAATATTCATTTTGATGATTTTGGCAGTTAACCAATACCGGAGACTCTCGTTATGATGACAATGTTAATCGCGGTCCCTCTATTTGTACTCGCCGTGGTCGGCCTGGCAATGGGCCTGGTGCTGAGACGACGTCCGCTTTGCGGAAGCTGCGGTAATTGCAGCGAATGCATTATGCGCAGGGCCCGGTCATGAGTATCAGCATCGAGAATTACATGGCGACAGACCTGCAGTGTTTCGCGCCCGACGACGACATAATCCATGCCATGCGGGTGCTGCAGGAAAAACATTTTTCGGGTGCGCCAGTGCTCGACCAGGCCGGACAAATTGTCGGCATGTTGTCACAAAAAGATTGTATGGCGATTGTCTACAATACCGCTTATCACCAGGACTGGGGTGGCCAGGTTGAGCAATACATGGCCCGTGAAGTGGAGCATATCGAGGCCGGTAGTAGCGTTCTGGATGTGGCAGATAAATTTCTGCATTCGAGCTTCCGCCGATTTCCGGTATTGCGCGATGGTCAGCTGGTCGGGCAGATCAGCCGTCACGATATCATGCGCGCGCTGGACGAAAATTACCTGCGCGATAAAACTTAAAGAGCCTCTGATTAAGTTTTCAGACTAATGCGCGGTAGACAGCGTCTCGAAAATCTTTTCTGCCGGCATGGTGTAGCGAAGGCAGGTATTGCTGCATCAGTATCGCCACCATCTCCTGTTGTGGATCGGCCCAGCAGTAGGTGTCGGCCATGCCGCCCCAACCAAAGTCGCCGCGCGAACCCGGTGCGTCCGTGTTAGCCGGGTCCATGGTGATGCAGTAGCCCAGGCCGAAACCATAGCCGTTGAACTGCCCCGGGGTCACCCCATTGAAGCTCAGCGGCAACAGTTTTTCGGGCACGTGATTCCGGGTCATCAAGGCCACAGTCTCGGGCTTTATAATGCGACGTCCCCCTAGTTCTCCGCGATTCAGCATCATCTGCGCAAAGCGAACATAATCCAGCGCGGTCGATACCAGGCCACCACCACCGGAGTGCAACCTGACCGGGATGCCGGAAATAGCCGAGATAAAGGGTGATTTGTCATTCGTTTCCAACTGTGCCAATGCGTCATTTTCGGTGTAGCCGTACAGGGTGGCGAAACGCTCGATCTTGCTCGCCGGAACTTCAAACCCGGTATCGACCATATCCAGTGGATCAAAAATGACTTTTTGCAGGTAATCGGCTAGCGGCATACCGCTGATCAGTTCGACCAGGTAACCGCAGATATCGGTGGCGATGCTGTAATGCCACAGGCTTCCCGGTTGCGCGAGCAGCGGAAACCCGAGCAGGGTTTGCATCAGCTGTTCCATGGTCTGGTCCTGGATTCGGCCGCGCCAGACTTCGGCATAGAGTTCGTCGACCGGACACTTTTCCGGCTCGAAGCCGTAGCTGAAACCTGCGGTATGGGTCAGCAACTGGCGGATGGTGATTGTGGATTCGATTTTTCCCTGGCCGTAAACCTCGAGTTTGGCGAGCGCCGGGATCCAGCGTTTGGCTGCATCGTCAAGCTCGAGTTGACCCTGTTCCATCAAGGTCATCAGGGCCACGCTGGTAATCGGCTTGGTCATCGAGTAAATGCGAAAAATCGTGTCTTCCCGTAGCGCTTTTGCGCTGGCGATATCCGCGTACCCGTGACAGCTCAACTGTGCGATTTTCCCGTGACGACTGAGCAAGGTTAACATGCCCGCCGATTTACCCGCGGCAACATAGCTTGCCATCATTTGCTCGATGCCTGCGAGGCCCGCTTCACTAAATCCCGAGTGGGTGCTGTTTGCAGTTTCGGTCATAGCGCGAAGTTATTCAGTGCGGCATCGATGGCGGCAAGCGCGGTATCTGCGTCGGCGTGGGAAAAAACTAACGGTGGACGCAATTTCAGCACCTGGCCAAAGCGGCCCGAGGTGCCGGTGATCACGCCCTGTTCGACGACGAGACTGCCGAGGTGGCGCATTTGCTGTTGCGACAGGGGCTCCCTGGTTTCCGGGTCGGATACCATATCGAGTCCCCAGAAGAGGCCATAGCCCTGAACATCACCGATTAGCGGGTGGCGTGTTGCCAGTTCCCGCAAGCCGGCTTCGAGATATGCGCCGGTATCCCGTACGTTTTGTAATAGCCCTTCGTTATCGATGACTTCGATTACCGCTTTGCCGACCGCGGCTGAAACCGGGTTTCCACCGAAAGTATTGAAGTAGTGATAAACCCGCGAATAGTCGTTCGCTATTGCACGCGTGGTGGCCATCAGTGCAAGTGGATGTCCGGCGCCCATGGGCTTGCCGCAGGTCAGGATATCGGGCTGAAAGCCGTAGTTGTTACAGGTCCACCAGTTTTCTCCGCTACGACAATATCCTGACTGCACTTCATCGGCAATGACCAGCCCGCCGCGTTTGCGTACTTCGTCGCAAAGCCCCAGCACGTAATCCCGAGGCGCCACCAGGGGACCGTTGGAATCCCATACCAGGTCGATCATCACTGCCGCCGGTTTATGACCGCGGTGTTCCATCAGGTCGAGTTGTTGGCGTGCGTGTTGCAGATATTTCTGACCAGCCTGTGAATCGTCGCGTCGGTAAGGGCCGCGATAAAGGTTGGGTGGCTCGATGACCGCAAGCCAGTCGGGCCGGTCCTGCACGGGGTAGCTATCGGTGGAAAGCCTGCGAGTCAGCTCGGTGACTCCATGGTAAGACGCTTCGGTCACCACCATGCCCTGGTTCCCGGTGATTTGGCGCGCGATCTGCGTGGCCAGATCATTGGCCTCGCTGCCGGTACAGGTAAAAACACAGGTGTCTATATCACCGGGCAGTTTCGCTACCAGCATCTCACCGAGTTCAACGATGCCCTCGTGCAGGTAACGCGTGTGCGTGTTAAGCGTGCCGGCCTGTTTGCATAACGCGTCGACCACATGCGGATGGCAGTGACCCACAGATACGACGTTGTTATAGCAATCGAGGTACTGGCGGCCAGCCGTATCCCATAGTGACGTACCGGCACCGCGTACCAGGTGTAACGGTTGGTCGAAAAAGTTTTGATAGGTGGGGCCGAGAGCCGCCTTGCGGCGCGCGATCAGTTCTTGATCAGTCATATTTTGTTATTCAGTCGTCAGCGTAGGAGGGGATTTCTGCGATTGCGGTCTGGTCAACATCGTCGTCATCGGGTGATACCAGTAACAGGCCGAGCAACATGACTATCACCGACATCCAGATCCAGATCGTATGCTGTTCGGAAAATACGATAATACCCCAGATTACCCCGGATATGGTTACCACGTAGGCGCACTGACTCGCGAATACAGGCCCCGAGGCCTTGATCGTATAAAAAAACATCGCGTAGGCAATTCCGCTACCGAGCGCGATACCGATGATCGCGAGGCCGGCGTCACTGGCTAACCAGGTCCAGGATTCGTCGATGCCGAGATACATGGCGAGCGGGAATTGAACCAGCACCGCCAACAGGTTGGAGCCGAACAACAATTCTCGAATATCGATGATTGCGTTGATTCCCTTGCCGATATATACGTTTTCGATCGAATAGAGCACTGCGCACAGGATCACCAGCAAAATCCACAAGCTGGCGTCATCACTGCTTAACCCCTGGTCGGGGATTACCAGTAAAAGTATAGCGAGCATACCTACCACGATTCCGGAAAGACGCCTGACAACCACAGATTCGAAGCGCAGCAGCAGCATGATTGCATAGGTGAACAGGGGTACCGTCGATACCGTAATGGCGAGTATTCCGGCCGACAGGTGTGGTGCCGCGTAGTAATAAAACAGGTTTGGCGCGGTTATTCCGACCACGGCTAACACGATGTAGTGCCGCAGGTTTTTGAAATTGAACAGCGGAAAGTTCAAAAACAGGCGAGCGGCCAGAAAAAATGCGGCGGTAAGCGCGACTTGCCAGGCAGACAAACCGAGCGGGTGGGCGCCTTGTTCGGTGGCGATAAGCGCCAGCGAAAAAGTCGCACCCCAGATCGAGCCGGCGGCCAGGATCAGGAAATAAGGAAATAATCGATGCTCAGTCATGTTGCAGGCTGGTTCTGCTGTGGATCTCGAAAAGCGATGATTATAGTTATCAAACCAATGTGCCGATATGTATTTTTACTTGTCCAGCCGAATGTCATCGGTAGACATGTGCAACCGCTGGCTTCGCAGACAGCTATGCGTACCATTGAATTAGTCCGTATTTTGAAAAAAGCCTTGCAGATCTATGCGCTTCACGGCACATTTCATATACAGCAATTCACTTGCAGAATCGGGAACTCGACAAGATGGACCACCTCAAGTTTTATATTGACGGCGCATGGGTAGATCCAGTCACCCCGGCGACCATCGACGTTATCAATCCGGCGACCGAAAAGGCTTTTACCCAGATCAGCGCCGGCAGTGCCGCAGATGTCGATCTGGCCGTGGCGGCGGCGCGCAAGGCTTTCACCGGTTATTCGCAGTGGAGTGTCGCGCAACGGATCGAATTGTTACAGGAAATTCGGCGCGGCTATAAAAAATATTTTGATGACATAGCGCAGGCCATTTGCGAGGAAATGGGGGCACCGATCGATCTGGCACGAGGCTCGCAGGCCAAGCTCGGCGCGGGTCATATCAAAAGTGCGATCAAGGCGCTACTGAACTTCCAGTTCGAAGCCGAGGAAGATGGCATGATTCTGCGTCATGAGCCGATTGGAGTTTGCGGCCTGATCACACCGTGGAACTGGCCAATGAACCAGGTTGCCGTGAAGGTGATTCCCGCGCTGGCCGCGGGCTGTACCATGGTATTGAAACCGAGTGAAGAATCACCGCTGGATTCGATGATTTTCGCCGAGTTGTTGCACGAATCGGGCGTACCTGCAGGGGTGTTTAACCTGGTGAACGGTTATGGTCCGGTGGTCGGTGAAGCCATGTCGACACACCGGGATATAGACATGATGTCGTTCACCGGTTCGACCCGCGGTGGCATTGCGGTCGCCAAGGCGGCGGCCGACACCGTCAAGCGCGTTGGCCAGGAACTCGGTGGCAAGTCGGCTAACCTGATTCTGAAGGATGCCGACGTCGCCGAGGCAGTCAGTCAGGGTGTGCACTACATGATGGGTAACAGTGGCCAGTCCTGCAATGCGCCGACGCGTATACTGGTGCCGAACAACAGGATGGATGAGGCCATCGAGGCGGCAAAGGTAGCCGCGGAAAGTATTGGTGTCGATGACCCGGCGAAGCCTGGCGACCATATCGGTCCGGTCGTCAACCAGGCCCAGTTCGATAGAATTCAGGGCTTGATCCAGCAGGGTATCGACGAAGGCGCGACCCTGGTCGCCGGTGGCACCGGTCGCCCCGAACATTTGCCAACCGGCTACTATGTGAAACCGACCGTGTTTGCGAATGTCGATAACAGCATGACGATTGCACGTGAGGAAATCTTTGGTCCGGTGGTAACCATTCTTGGCTATAGCGATGAAGACGAGGCGGTGGAGATTGCCAACGATTCCGATTACGGTCTCGCGGCCTATGTCAGTTCGAGCGAAATGGAGCGCGCCAGAATTATAGCGAGACGCCTGCGCGCCGGACAGGTTGCTATCAATTACGTGGCGGGCAACACGGATACGCCTTTTGGCGGATACAAACAGTCCGGCAACGGTCGCGAAAAAGGTAAGTGGGGGCTTGCAGAGTTTCTCGAAATCAAGGCAATTACCGGCTTGAGGATGGATCAGAAGACGAGATGACCGCATCGATTCAGTTTGATTTCAGTGACCAACGCGTGCTGGTCACCGGTGGTACCTCGGGCATGGGTGAAGCCAGTGCGATGGCGTTTGCCGCCGCGGGCGCCCGGGTTGTAATCAGCGGTCGCAACCAGGAGCGGGCTCGTAAAATTCTGAATCAGAGTAAACAATCAACGGGCAGCATGGCGTTTGTCGCGGGTGATATTAATACTCGAAAAGCCTGCGACCTTATCGTCACCGAAGCGGTGGGGATACTGGGTGGTCTCGATATAGTCGTTAACAGTGCCGGGGTCATTTACCACGCGACTGCCGAAGAAACCACCGACGAACAGTGGTTGCAAACGATGAATATCAACGTCAACGCTATGTTTTTTATCTGCCGCGCCGCGCTCCCGCATTTAAGATCCAGCCGCGGCACGATCATTAACATTGCCTCGGATGCGGCTTTAAGCGGCAGCTATCATTTAGTCGCCTATTGCGCGAGTAAAGGTGCGGTATTACAAATGACCCGTGCGATGGCTCTCGATTACGCGCATGAGGGTATCCGTATCATACCGATATGTCCGGGGGATGTTGATACGCCGATGCTACGCGGCGAGTTTCAGGACCGCGGTCTCGAACTTGAAGCCGGGCTCAGGGAGTCTGCCGATGGCGTGCCGTTGAAACGCGTCTGCAGCGCGCAGGAAGTCGCGGATATGGTGTTGTATGCCTGTAGTGATTCGGCGAAGTTCATCACCGGGTTTCCCCTCGTGCTCGATGGTGGGAGTCGGGCCTAGTCTGTCCGCTGAAAAACGTATAATCCTCAGAATTCTATCTGTTCACTGAGCAATGCCATCACCTGGCGCCAGTGTTTCTCCGCCGTGGGCCCGGTCTGTTTGAAAATTTCGGCGAAGCGCTGACGTTGTGCCTCGGTTAACTCGTATTCCAGCTGTTTGCCTTTTGCGGTTAGCTGGATACGCTTTATGCGCCGGTCTTCAGTGTCTGCCTGTTGACTGGCATAGCCCTGCGAGATCATTTTTTTCAGTGGCTTGTGCAGGTACTGTTTGGATATGCGCATAACCAGCAGTAGTTGGTTAATACTGCAGTCGGGGTGGCGTGCCAAAAAGTAGAGCAGGCGGTGATGGATGCGGGCGAGACCCAGTTCCGCCAGGCGCTGATCGGGTTTGAAGGTCATCGCGCGGAACCCGAAGTGCATCGATTCCAGCGCGAGGTTCAGTTCCTGTTCTCGTTTCGGCATGATTATTTATTATGTCAATAGTATTGACATAATAGCGGGTTTTGTTTAATCATTATAGGTCAATACAGATGACCTATAATGAAATGAATAAAAATGCCCTTTGCTGGATTAACCAGGTAATCAAACCGGCGCATGAAGCTACTATCTCTGTGTTCGATCACGGCTTACTCTACGGCGATGGGATCTTTGAGGGATTGCGTTTCTATCACGGCAAGACATTTATGCTCAAAGCCCACCTGGAACGATTGCAATTGTCGGCGCGGGCGATTGGTCTGGAACTACCCTGTGACCAGCAGCAGATCACCACGGCCATCGAGCAATTGATCGAGCAATACCCGGGTGACGCCGGGTACCTTCGCCTGGTGGTAACCCGGGGCGAGGGATCACTCGGAATCGATCCGCGCAAATGTGCTCGGCCCAATCTTTTTATTATCGCCGATGAGCTGTCGGTGATGGATGTCAGTGATAGCAGTCAGGGTATCAAGCTGCATGTCGCGCAAACTCGTCGCTTACCTGTCGAGTGCCTGGACCCGAAAATCAAGAGTTTGAATTATCTGAACAACATCCTGGCGCGTATCGAAGCCAACCAGGCCGGTATGGATGAAGCTCTGATGCTTAATCTCGACGGCTATGTCAGCGAGGGCAGTGTCGATAATATTTTCATCATTACAGATGGTATCCTGAAAACCCCGCCTTTAGGCGATGGCTTACTCGCAGGCGTTACTCGAGCGGTAATTATCGAAGTGGCAAAACAGGCGGCTATACCCTGCGAGGAGATCAGTTTGACGTTGCCAGACCTGGTGCAGGCGCAAGAATGTTTCCTCACCGGCACCGGAGCCGAATTGATTCCGGTCAGGCAGATCGGACAGCATTTTCTCGAATCGCCAGAGATTGCCTTGACACCGATACTGATGCAGGGTTTCAGGGATAAAATTGCCGACTATTGCCGATGAGGTCTGTACTGCGTTCAGACCAAATCGAGTTCTGAATCTGTATTCGTCACTGTGGTTGGATTTTACTCATCAAGGCGATAGTATCGATAGTTCAAACTGACAAGGTGGCAATAAATATGAAAATCATTATCGTAGGCGCGAATGGCGCCGTGGGCAAGACGGCGGTTGATGCCTTGTCGGGTCGACACGAGATCGTCAAGGTTGGTCGCAGCAGTGGCGATGTACAGGTGGACATCGAAGATATCGACAGTATCCGGGCAATGTACCAGCAGGTCGGCAAAGTTGACGCGGTGGTGAGTGCGGTCGGGCATGGCCACTTCGGCGGGGTAGCTGAAATGACCACCGAGCAGTTCATGATGGGTATCAAGCACAAGCTTTTACCGCAGGTTAACCTGGTGCTCGAAGGTTTTGCTTATATCAATGACGGTGGTTCCTTCACCTTGACCAGCGGCGTGTTGAATCGCGACCCGATTCCCGGTGGTTCCTGTGCGGCTGCAGCTAATGGCGCACTCGATGGCTTTGTACTCGGTGCGGCGGTTGATATGCCGCGCGGTATTCGAATCAACGCGGTAAGCCCGGAAGTACTGGAGGTCTCGCGTGAAAAATACGACGGCTTCTTCCGCGGGCATGTTCATGTTTCCAACGAGGACGTCGGGCTCGCCTACAGCAAGGCGGTCGAAGGTTGCCTGAGCGGGCAGGTTTTCATCGTCGAGTAGCCTGCATACTGATGTAATATGCAGGCTAGCCAGTCGTTTCATCAAGCCTGGAACTCGCCTTATGCAGTGCTTTGGCCCAGTGCTTATCGCCTAGAAATGCCCAGCTCGCCGGATCTTCAATAATATTCTGCTCGAAAAAACGAGCGTAGTGTTGAATTAATTCGGTGGTATCGTTACTGATCAGGGGTGGGCCCAAAATAATGGATAATTGCCGGCCCTGGGATTTGCAATACGTAGGAACTACTGGAACATTCATCCGCGCGGCAATTCTTGCGGCCCAGGGACTTAAGCCAACCTGGCTGCCAAACATATCGACTTCAACACGGTTTTTAGAGTTATCAAGCTTGTCTACGGTGGCAGTGACGACTTTATCGTCTTTTAACACTGAAAACAGGGTACGAGATAACTGAAACGGATTGCCACCCCTGACCAAAAGAATACTGACTTGCATCCGCGTAAAATAGTCGACCGCGATTTTGGTGCGCTCGATGGTGGGTGAGTTACGCACCACCAGTAACAATGGCAGTGTTCTATTCATTTCAAGAACCGAAAAGGAGGTGCCAAAATTATGCGGTACCATGAGTAACACACCGCCATGATCTTTAACCAGTTTTTCCATTTTTGCACCATCGGTGCTGGATAGTTGTATCCGGTCCAGGGCGAAATCGAGGCCACGGTCATAGAGATCGAAATAATTTTTTACGGCACCAAGTAAATTGGTCAGTAGCTGCTGATAAACTTGCCTGGGCTGGTGTTGGTGGCCGGCCCTGTGGGCGATTTTGCATATATGTTCACAGGACAAACGCAACGGATTACGCCGCCGCCAGTACAACGATCGCAACACTAAAACCGCCAGGCGTACAGGCGCTATTGCTATAAAAACGGGTGTATGCAGCAGTAACCAGTGGACCTTTGGTACGATTATCGCTTTTATGCGGGTACCGCCAAATCGCCGCATATTGCGGACGTCTACCTCTTCCTGGGCAGTGAACTCTTCCGTATAGAGTGTTGGCGAGCGAATGACTTCACTACGATAGCTTGTGGTTTTGCTTTCGGTGCCCATCGAAATCGATTTTTCTACCAGGATTTGGATTACTGCGCCCCAGTTTATCAACAAAGCACGCAAAGCTACATTATCCCGGTGGACTAGTTTAGATGCGAGTTATTACGAATCGTGCCCTCAGACCCCAATGGCACTTACTTAAACACTCAACCCCATGATA
>Ga0255039_10000190_pt1 | contig 20395 bp, 29 predicted proteins | sample BC1_12_1_MG_FD_181713 | JGI IMG/M metagenome (GOLD analysis project Ga0255039, IMG submission 181713) | Seawater microbial communities from Strait of Georgia, British Columbia, Canada - BC1_12_1 | ecosystem: Environmental > Aquatic > Marine > Strait | place: Canada: British Columbia | collected... | reverse complement strand
TGGGCGTATTATCTTTGTTGAGTTAAAAGCACCCAACAAAAAGCCCACACTCAAACAAGAATTAGACCATAGCCGTAGACGCGACCTTGGTTGTGACGTTCGCGTCATTGATTCACTGGAGGCGGTCGATGCTTTCCCGAACTGATTTACACGCCTATCAAGAAAACGCGGTGGGGTTTATTACAGAAAAGAAACGCTGCCAACTGTTTCTCGACATGGGTTTGGGCAAAACAATATCCACGCTAACTGCCATTGTTGATTTGATTGATGGGTTTGCTGTTAGCCGTGTGTTAATCATCGCCCCGTTGCGCGTTGCGAATAGCGTATGGGTTCAGGAGGCGGCGAACTGGCAGCACACAAAACACCTCACCACGTCATTATGCACTGGTAATGAGCGAGCCAGACGCGCCGCGTTACATAAACGCGCAGACATTCACGTTATCAACCGCGAGAACGTGAAGTGGTTGGTTGACCTGTACGGCGACAAGTGGCCATTCGACTATGTTGTTATTGATGAATCCTCAAGTTTTAAAAGCGCAAAGAGTCAGCGTTTTAAAGCGCTTAAAAAAGTGCTACACCACACCCAATACATAACCTTGTTAACAGGTACACCAGCGCCGAATGGTTTGATGGATTTGTGGGCGCAGTGCTATTTAGTCGATTATGGGCAGGCGCTAGGGCGCACTGTGACGGGTTTTAAAAGCCGTTTCTTTGAGCAAAGCGGTTACGGCGGTTATACGTTCTCGCCCCGTGACGGGTCAGACGCGAAGATACACGGCCTAATTAAACCTTACACCCTGTCTATGACCGCTGAGGATTATTTAGAATTGCCTGAGCGTATTGACTTGGTTGAGCAATGCGAGTTGCCCGTATCCGTTTTGAAACAATACCAGTCGTTCGAGAAGGAATTGCTCGTTGAGATGGGCGACGAATTAATTGAGGCTACAAGCGCCGCTGTGCTGGCTAACAAGCTGCTGCAATGGTGTAACGGTGCAATCTATACGGATGAATACAAGAACTGGGTCGAGTTGCACAATGTCAAACTAGACGCACTAGCAGACATTGTAGACGACAACGCGGGCGAATCTATACTTGTAGCCTACAATTACAAAACAGACCTTGAACGATTAACAAAGCGTTTCCCTAAAGCCGTTGTGCTAGACAAGAACCCCGACACGATCACGCGATGGAACAACGGCGAAATAGGTATGTTGTTGGCCCACCCTGCCAGTGCGGGCCACGGGCTGAACTTACAAAAGGGCGGTGCGTTGGCTGTGTGGTTTGGTCTCAACTGGTCACTTGAGCTTTACCAGCAATTCAACGCAAGGTTGCACCGCCAAGGGCAAGGCCGCCCCGTTCGCGTTATTCATATTGTCGCCAAGGGCTGTATGGATGAGCGCGTCATGTCTGTATTGGAAGGCAAAGACGCAACACAAAGCGCGTTAATATCAGCATTGAAAAATAAATAGAGTTAAGGGTTGCTTAATTAGTTAAGGTAAGCTAAACTAGCTTCAAGTTAATAAATAAACAAATAAAGGTGAATAACATGAATAGTAAAAAAATAGAAATGCAGATAGACGCTTTAAAAGCTAAAGCAAACCTAACTAAAGACGCGTCAACTCTTCAAGACATTTTTGATGAAATATATGATTTAAAAACTTTAAAGAAAGAAATTAACGATAATAACCTTTAACTAAACGGGGCTACGGCCCCACTGGAGAACACCATGACCGACTATAAAAACATGAAAGCAGTTAACAAGCAAATCCGCAATGACAAGATAGCCACGTTTGCATTTTCGACGCTAGGCGCTCTGATCGGCGCAGCCTGCATCATCTTTTCAATTGATACACTTTTGGGGTAACTTATGAATAATCCTTATGAAGATTACGACTACATCACGCCGTTAGACCGCTTTAAAGAGCTGCTAGCAGATGACGGCATGGTTCAAGATGGAAGTATTACCCACACCGTTGAAAGCGTAGCCACCGAGCTAACAGGGCCGATGTTTATTGATAGGTTTGCCAAGTTGGTTCGCAGCGTCTTAGATGATTACCCGATGAATGTAAGAAGCCCTGACCGTGTTGCTGAACAGTTTGTAACGCTGGTTAACGAAGCTGCTGACTTTTACCACAAGGAAGAGGTTCACTAATGAGCTACCAAGATAGCATCACCGTCAGCATAAACAATGCCCTGCGCACAAAGCTGTGCAGGGAGGCTAGAGGCGTATCTAAGGCCGAATCTAAGTTGCAACATAGCAATGCTGCCCACGTAAAGAAACGCCGTTACGCGGAAGATATGGCCCTAGCTAAGGAATTAGGCGTAACAATTGAGGAGTTAACAGAATGAGCGCAAAAGACCGACCAACCAGTAAGCCAATGAACCAGCAGTTTGCTGACAACTACGACAAGATTTTCGGCAAGAAGACGAAACTCAAAGACCGTGTGAAGCTGGGCGTATCGCCTAGCACCGATTGCGAGTTTGAGGATTGTAGGAAGGAGTTAGAGAAATGAGCTTAGCATTTAAACCAAAGATACCTGATTTCTTTAAGGCGTCAATGCGTAAAGAGAAGGTAGAGGAAGTTAAGCCGAAGCCCAAGCCTAAGCCCAAGCCTGCACCTACTCAAAAGCGTAGAGCAAAAAGAGCATGGACCTCAGAGGATTTGGCATTGCTAATAGAACTGCGCGCCCTAGCATTGCCGCATACGGTCTGTGGTGCGATTCTAAAGCGCAAAGCAGCGGATACGGCTGGCGCTGTACATAAGCACCAGTTACAAAAAGCCATTCAGGTTAGACGTAAAATATTGATAAGTGAAGCACTAAATGGAAGATAACATCAACCCCAACCATTACAAAAGCCATCCTAGTGGCGTTGAGTGTATCCAAATAACTGAGCACATGGGATTTTGCTTAGGTAATGCTGTGAAATATATCTGGCGTGCTGACCTAAAGCATGACGATGGCGGATTGGAAGATTTAAACAAGGCGCTCTGGTATATCGAGCGTGAAATTAACCGCCGCCAAGGTGTATAATACGCCACTTTTAAGGTGGCAGTAATGGACGAGCAATTCCCGATTGAGCAGATAGTCGGGATCACACTAATAGTTTTATGGGGTTTAATGGAATGGATTTAAAAGCGAAGTTAGCCAAGGCGCGTAAAGTCGAAGAGATACGTAAAGAGATAGCCATCTACGAGGACGCGGTGAACAACAAGCATAAGTTTGCTGACTTCTACCGAACCAAGATTGAGTCTTTAAAGACTAAATTGGAGTCTATTTAGACTTCTTTCTCATCACTGAATCAGCAAGGCCACCGCCGAAATAGAACATCACGATAGATAGCATAATCCAATCAATTTGGAACTCTGCTAAAACACCTTTAACGGCGGTTACATCCTTATCCATAAACACCATAGCCATCACAAGGCCATAGGTGACGATATACGTGCCGCCAAACATTAAGGCTAAGTAGCGTTGAGCTATTTTAAACGGCGCGTATGCGGCCATCAGGTCGGTCTTAGCCTTAGTCTTGGCTTCGATCATCTCAGTGTCGCTGGTGTGGAATGAGTCGATTAGATCCATGCCTTTGCCGATCACATCACCACTGCCGAAAATAGTGCTTAAAATACCCATAGATCACCCTGTAGTTATATTAAAATGCGGCATATCCCAGCCGTACTGCTTGCCAGATTTGGCCCATGTACCACCCCACTCACACTTATAGCCGAGCTTGTTTGCTGCCGTTAGAACGTAAATGGCAACCAAGGCCAAGTGTTCTGGTTCCCAGCTCGCTTTTCCGTCAACGTAAGCGTACACATCAGCGGAGTCCCCTGATTGATGATTGGATTTATTGACCCTGCCATCGCACTTCGACTTGCCTGCTGTGAACAATGCGGCTTGATCTTCAACGGTACGCAGGCCACCGTACTGAGGAATACCAAAATCAATGCTGGATAACGCAATAGCCAACTCCATAGTCTCTTTAACGTGCGCGTTAGTGCCAGATAAACGACCTAGAGAAGTTTCGCTGAATCTGAACATGAAGCCCCCTTTAACTGGTTAATGCCGACTTTGTGCCGCTGAATCTCGCCGTGTTTACCATCGAACACAATGCAAGTCATTGAGCGCTTGGCCCCGTAGCCTGAATCTGAATGCCAGCCATCAGGGGCACTTAGTGAATTAAAGCTCTCGAAAATCATCCCGCCAATCTCTTTAGCTGTTTCGTGATGAATGTGGCCCATCAAGCAATAGCGGTGATCAGTGTCACCCCACGCTTTCGGCATGGTGCGAGTGAAATATTCATAGGCTTTTTGGGGCTTCATTCTGTCGCCGTGATGGGAGGTGATCAACACTTTGTCGAATTGGTGCGACATAAACTTATTGGCGTTATCCAAGACGGTGACGCGAGGCTCATCTTCATAAAACACTTTAAGCATTTCATTGATCACGATAGCAACATCACCATTATGGTTGCCCCTAGTCATCATTAAAATCACTTCGTTATGAGCGTCCAGCATTAGGTTGATAGCATGGCGATAAACCCGCACTGCGGCTGCTACCGCTTCGCCAAAATGCCCATCAGTCTCAACAGGCGTACCGCCTACCGTAGTGCCTGCCGCGTTATTGGCGTGCATGAAATCACCCACATCAACAAGCATTCCTGTATGGCTAAAGCCGCCTGCGTTAATGAGCTTTTCAATAGCTTCTAGGGTCACGCGCTCCGCGATCTCAAGGTTCCAATCGCCTGCGGCTCGATTGCGGGAGCTATTCACCCACATTCCGATATGAGCATCACCGATGGCATACGCTGTAAGCTGATTATGGACGCTGTGAGCTATCGTTTGAGGTGTGCGAACGTACTTGGGTAGCTCTTGAATCAAGCCTTCTGCAAACGCTTTTAGGGCCGCTGCTTGATCTTCTTTTTTAAGATCAGTCTTTACCCACTGGCGAATAGGATTGCCGTTTTCGTCGTAGAATGTAGATACGCCTTTGACTAAATGGGTGTCAGGCGCAATATGAATCATATCATGGTCTGGCGACCAGCCCTGTCGTGATGCGCTTTGCTTAACTCGTTTCAGCATTCGCTCTAGGCTGCGAGAATTTATACCTAACGCTTTAGCTGCCTTGGCTTGAGAGCCATGTTTAATGATGGCGTCAATGATTTCGCATTGTCTTGTTGTAGCAAACTGTTTTAATTCGTGCAAATCCATGTTGCGCTTCCTTTAATATGTCCCTTGCCACACTCTCAACTTGTCAAACTCGCCCGACAGCATCTTGCGCTTAATCACATCACCTCGCGCTGGATCATCCCAGCCAATGCCTGCTTCTTTAAGCCACTCACCAAGCAAAGCACTATCAACAACGCCGATTAGCTTAGACTCGCCAAATTCTTCATTACCCGTCTGGCGTAGCATCTCTGCTCGCTCTAACATCGGGTTCCAATCTTGGGTCTTGATCTGAACGATGCGATCACCGTCCTCGACCCACTTCTCTGCAATCTTAGCCATTTTTCTTAGCCGCCTTTTTCTTTGGTGTAACCTTGATTCGTGGTGAGCCGTAACCCGCATCAGACTCATTGACAATATCAACAATCTCTTTGCTTACTTCACCCTTCCAGCCTTTATAGCGCATCTCATCAAGCATGATGTTGCTGCATAAAACTTCTACCTTTGGCATTACTTTTCTCCAGATAACAAAAAGGAGGCCGAAGCCCCCTTTATTATAGCACGTTAGCTATTTGACTACGAAGTAGTACAGTCAACGATACTACCCAAGGCTTTCTCGTTACGCACTACTAGAGTACATTCAGAGACAACCTGACGCTTCTCGTTGTCGCCAGTTTTGGCAAGAGCTTCGTTCTTCATTGGGCGCAACTGAGCAAGTGCCAGCTTGTCTTTCTCAATGATGAACACATCACGGCTACGGTTTTCACGAGCTGGGATGAAGTCTACAGTACCCCAAGGAGTCTGATAAACGTTAAGCAAGTTATCAACAGTACCAACAGCACCAGTAGCACGCTGGTTGTTGTTACCAGTGAAGCCTAGAGCCTTGTCCATGTTGAAGCTCGACAGGATAACACAGTCAGGCTTACCGCCTTCCTTCCAGATATCCTGCATGGTTAGGTCGAAATCGGCCTGAGAGAACACAGTCTGTGTACCGTCAGTACGAGCGTCAGTACCGTCACCAGTAGGGTTAGCACCACCAGTACCAACGTTGTTCACGTTAGTAGTGATCCATGCGCCTAAGCCAGCCATTTTACGAGCAGTGGTAGAGTTACCAGCTACAGCAGCTTGGTTGCTCATCAACGCTTTTTCAGTGTCGAGCTTCTGCTCTTGGCCTACCAATACAACTTGGTAAGACATTTCTTTGCCACGGCCAGCTTTATCCAAGCCAGAATCAGTGCCAGCAGTAACAACGGCATTCTTCAAGATTTGAGTGTAGTTACCCAAACGAGTAGTTGCAACGCGAGCTTCTGCGGTAGTGTCATCGCCCTCAACGTGTGCGTTAACGGCACTTGAACGAAGGGTGTCAGTCTGCCACTCATGACGAGTGTTAGTTGCGCTTACCTTAGCAATAGAGCTAAGAAGTGGGGTTTCTTCTGGTGATACATTGTAGATCACATTAGAAAGGTCTTCGCGGATGCCATTAGCATCATACGAATCAAAAGTATTACTTGGTTGAGCCATGATGGTCTCTCCTAAAAATTAACTAAACAATAATGCAGCCGCATCTTTTGCGCTGCCTGACTTCTTCAATTTCGACAATTGCTTACGGTGTACCTTTTGCACTGAGTCAGGTTGCTTCTTAACACCAGCTTTGATAAGTGGTCTAGCTTTCTTGAGCTTGGCCTCTGCCGTACCCTTTCCCGCCATCAACTGATCGTACATCATGGCCTTGTGTAGAACTTTCATAGCTCGATGATCGGCAATACCGCCAATCTCTTCTGGTGTATACCCTTCGGTTACGCCCTGCTTTACTAATGCCTCTTTCAACTTACCCGACTTCTCAGGATTGCCGAAAGCTGGAATGGCGCTAGTTAGTTCTGCCATCTGCTCTTGCAAGTAAGCCTTTTGAGCTTGCCCTTGCGCTTGAGCAGTTGCCCGCTGCTGCTGTGCTATCTGCTGTCGCTGTGTCTGAAAACGTCCCATCTCTTCGCGGTAGTTTGCCTCTGCCTCGATATACCCTAATGGGTCATCGTTCAGTAGCTCTTTCGCGGGTGGAGTTGGTTGTGCCAATACACCTTGCGCCTGTACTTGTTGCATCAATTGGTCTAGCTGTGCTCGCTGCTGGTTAAGGCCATTAAATGCCTCTTCCGCTTGCTTGCGCTGCTCTGCCGCTTGCTTCATGCCCTTTTGAATATAAGCCTGTCCTGAATAGTCTCGCTTTAGATCATCTAGAGTTACTTCAACATCTGCCCCATCAACTTTGATAGAGAATGTCGTAGGCTCAACCCGATCGGCAATTTCTTCGTCCGATGCTTGATATTCTTCACCTTCGTCTTCGTCTTCTTCGTCTTCTTCCTCATCATCTGAGTCATCATTCGATTCTTCAACTTCAACTTCGGCTTCTTCAACCTCCGCTTCTTCGACCTCTGCCTCTTCGACTTCGGTAGTTTCTACTTCGGCTGTCTCTGACTCACTAGGAGCCATTAACGCTTCAACTGCGCTTTCAACGCTTTGGTTAGTCGTTTCCACGGTGCTATCCTTTATTTGCTGCGTTTGTCTTGCATTACCTCGTTAGTGATTGCTCGCTTCAAGATATGCTCGAACTCATTTAATGCCCGCGTCATTGCGTGGGCGTCTTCCCTAGCATCAATTTCACCTGTGCTAGAGTTTAGGAACTTTTTTACTTGTTCCTGTCGGATTATATCAAATACTGTGCAGAAAGTATCATCTTTGAGTAAATGCTCTGCTTGAGCTTTCTTTATCATTGGATGTTACCCATTGGATCGCGTGGTGCTGCTTGGATTGCTTGCACTCTAGCCACATCAACTGACGTGCCATACTGCCCTAGAATCTTAGCGGCCTCAACTAATAGGTCTTGTCCCATCTTGTCACGATCTAGGTCATTGCTTGCCTGTAGCTCACGGTACTTCAATTGCAGATTGGCTAGCTCCTGACCTTGCTTACCCTGCATCTCCGCTGCCTTAACTTGCATATCAGCCTGTAGCTTAATCTGATCGCCCTGCATCTTGCCTTGTAAGCGCATCTGGTCGCCCTGCATCTTAGCCTGTGCCTTGATCTGTTCTGCCTGAATAAGCGCATCTGCCATCGGGTCACTCTGTTGGCCTTGCTGCTCTGCCTGCTGGGCCTGAGCCTGCATTAACTGCTGCTCTGTCTGCTGGTTCATCGGCGAGTAGTAACGGTCTGCGTTACGAATACCACTAATGGCTAGCGTATCCGCTAAGGTGTTACGCATCTGAGTCATTGTCACTAGGCCGTTATTAGGACCATACGACTGCCAGATCATTTGCTGGGTTTGGAAGGTTTGCATCAATGCTGCTGCGCGAACGTCCTCCTTACCAGTGCCTAAACCTACGTTAACCTCCATATCCATATCAGCATTCCACACTCGCGGATCTACTGGTACAAATTGACCATTCAGGCGCATCATCTGCTCATCTGGTGAGTTTTTAATGGCTGTGTGTAGCATTAGCTTAAATAGACGCTTCATGCCCTCAGCAAGGTTTCTGGCCATCACTTCAATCTGACCTGCGCCTGCTTGGGCTGTTAGCGCTGCCGCTGTAGCTGTGGTGTTCTGCAACGCATCTGCGTCTAACCCCATAGAAGCCTTTGTAATACCCGTTTTTTCTTCAACCAGTATGTCAAGATACTGGAGTGCAGGTAGAGTGCTGCCTGCAACAAACGGTACTGTAAGCGGATTAACAGATCCAATCTGCTCTGATCGAATGATCGCGCCAATTTCGTTATTGAGTACATCGTCCATTTCCACCATATCCTCGTTGACTTCTAAGCGAGGATTGTTAGTTAGTGCTACGTTGTCGATAATGCCGCGCAAGACACCCGTTGTAGTGTCTTGGTCATTCATCACCAATTCAGCCAGTGAGCGACCATAGAATGCGTGTGGCTCTGGATCAACATGGAAGTCAGCAAACGGCACCTTATCCCAAGGCTCCATCTCTAAAACCTCATAGTTAGTGCCGCCGCATACAAACTTATGCAATGTCGGAATACCATCGCCCTCAGCGTCAATACGCATATAGGCTTCTGTCACGATAACTACACGCATGGATGGGTCGTTAGATAAGCCCTCATTGGTGTCAATAGACTCACCGAAACGCAATACCTTCTCTTCCTCACCGCTTAACGTGTCATCATCTAGACCACCTAAATTCTCAACAACATCGGCATCATAACCCATTGCAATAAGATCGCCTGCACGCTTTTCTGTGCGGTGACAAACGATATAGGCATCATCAATAGTCTTAGCTGCGCCATCAATAAAGAACTCTTCGGGTGGGATATTCTCCACCATCATCTCGCCCTCTTCTCGCTTATGCGAAAGAACGATACTATGGACGTTACGGGTCACTTCCATGCCCATCTCGTCCATCTCCATGACGACCTCTTGAGCGTGTTCAACCACCTCAACCTCGTCATCAGAGATAAGAACCTGCAACTCTTCATCGTTTAGGTTGTCGTAGCTGTACGACTCGGATATGGTTTTATCTTCCCACCAAACCTTAGCTAGGCCGACCTTCTTTACAAGTGCATCATGGATGGCGTTATTAAGAACGTTATAGCCGCCTACTTTATTAAATACCCAATGGGTGTAAGCTGTGGCTTGCTCGGCAGTGGCGACGTCTTCTGGCCCTTTAGGCGTAAACTCAACAAACTTGTCGTTAGTCAGAAATACACGCATCAGGCTTGGTTTAGCACCACGTACTACATCACGCACCTTGGTTGAAACAACCTTGCTACGGCCTTCCTCATGCTCCAAGTCTACTTGGCCATCGAAGTATCGCTGAGCGCGTTCACGCTGGCGGCTAATATCACTATCAACGTAATCAATTGCAGCCTGTATAGCTGCTTTGATTGCGCCTTGAATATCGTCTTCTGACATTTTATCTGACATTACTAAATCCTGTTATTGAGCTAAAAGACCTTTGGTAGCCTCTGCACCTTGTTGACCGCCATAATACGATGCCGCACCCTGAGCTGCTGCGCTTGCACCTTGCATAATCTGTGCTACACGCTGCTGTAGTGCCATCATCGCGCTTTCATCAGTTAGCGCCTTCTTAACTAGGTCTGGACTTTCTGATAAGAGAACTTCTACTATTCTACCACGTTGAGATTCAGTTAGTTGTGGTGTCATGCTTTGGACTAGCTTAAAACCAACAGATGCTATGTCTGTTAATTGCCCAGTTCCTGCACCAGCGATCTCACCTAATGAAATACCTTTGTTCTGCTGTTTAACTGCCTGCTGTGCTAACGCAGTTGTTGAGCCTTGAGTAACCTGCTCCATTGTCGCCTGCGTCTTGCCTGCAAGGTCTAGCTTATTTAAAACACTAGCCTGCTGGTCAGCAGGGAATATAGTAGCAAATAACTTGCCCTCAAGTGTATTAGGATCAGACATTTTACCCATCAACTGCTTACTGCCAGATCTCGACATCTTATTGTTAATCTGAGCCATAGCGCCTTCACGGAATGCTTGAATAATTGCACTATCACCTTTCTTAGTAAGCTCGTTAAAGATAATCTCCAGCTCTTCTGGTGGTTTATTAAACGCCTTACGACCATCTTCAAACGCTGTACGCGCATCCATCATGCGGCTATAGCCAGCACGAACACTTTTAAGATTTGGGGAAAAGTTATCTATTGAACTACGCAACCCTGACTCAACACTGTCTAGCGCCTCACCTAAGCCACCAGAGCCAGCTCGGTATGCCTTACCCTTAGCTTCTGCAATAGATCTACGAATGATTTCAGTGTCTTCTAGTGTTGGTACGCGAGCATACTGAATAGAGCCATCGTCTGCTTTCTTAAATAGTGGCACAAGGTTACGTGCCTGATAGATGCTGCTTACATCTTCCATAGCGTTAGGTAGCCGCTGAACTGCTGATAAAGCAGAGTCAGAAAGCTCCTGCGTAATTTCATCAGAGCCACTAAATACGGTTTTATAGCCGTCCCTTTCGTATGCTTTCCATTCCGCTTCATCCATGCGAGTTGCTCTAAGCACGTTATCATCAGTTGTCTTTGATAAGCCGCTTTTAACACCAGATAAAGCCTCTGCACGTTTGGCTGCTGCACGTTCAGGCAATGTCTGACGAATAACCTTCTCAGGCTTGCCACCTTGAGCCATCAACGCCCTAACAGACATATGGAGTGTTTTATTGTCAGACATAGTTTCGCCTGAAGCAATGCGAGCAATAATTTCATCCGTAGATAAGCCAGTAGAATCAGCTAGGCGTAGTAATTCATTTTCAACAACAGTTGCACCACGACCACCTGAGATACGCCGAGCAGTGTCAATAAGCTTATTGATCGCAACACCACCCGCCTTAACGCCTGCTGCACCTAACGGCCCCATTACAGCGCCACCAGCAAATCCTAGTGGTACGCTCTTTATCCGTTCTGACACATCACCCTCTGAAGTGCCTAATGCCGTAACAGCGCCTTCACCACCACCGATTAAGGCTAGGCGACCACCAGTACGAAGTAGGCCCGCGCCTGCTGCTGGAGCTGCTAAACCACCCGTTAATGCAGTAGCGGCTAATGCTGGTATCATAGCACCACCAACCTCGTATGCAGTAGACTCAATAGGGAAGGCTTCTTTATAGTCTTTTAGCTTACCTCTAACCTTTCCAATAGCCTCATCATAAGTCTCTGAAAACATTGACCTAGCACCTGCCTCAATCTCATCAGCAAAGCCAAATGTCAATCCCTGCATAACTGACCTGAACTGGGCCTTATCAACGTCACCTGACGCTAATGTTTTAAGCAAGTCATCAACTTGTGCATCCGTTAACTGTGTAGCCATGTTAAATCCTTACTGCGTAAATAAACCAGATATTGAGTCTTTTTGTGCCTGAGTTAAACTATCCCACTTCTTCTTAGATATGCCTGCTGGTATGCCACCAGCCTGAATAGATGAAGCAGCATTTGCGCTAATCCTACCGCGCAGACCGTCTGGTAATATAGAGACTTGATCTAGCTTATTTAGCTCTTCTCGACCTTGATCTGCGGTAAGCGTTCTACTCTGCACTTTACGTACGATACTCTGGCGCTGTATATCTAGGTTAAGTTTAGCTTTGAATGCCTGATGAATTAGTGCGTTAGCACCTGACTGATTTATTAATGAGCCTAATGAATCCATCATCATTTTAACTTCAATATCGGAAGTTGAGCCAGAGCCAGCCACACGCATACTTGGAGCTAATCGGTTAATGATTGCTTTAGCTGCATCAGCAGCATTATTAAAGCCACTGAAGGTTTGTGCTAGTCGTCCTTGTACGGGGCCACTAGGAGCCATTGCTAGCAACTCACCGAGCATTGTTATATCAGGTATAACAGATGCAGCTTTAGAGCCAGCTTTTAAAAAGTCTCCCCACTGCTCTGCTTCATTCTTAGCAAGCACTTTATACAGCTCATCTTGATCTGGTGCGGCTGCTTCATTAATGATAGTTGTGCCGCCTGCGCCTATGCCTGTAATCTTTCCTGTTGTACTGCTGACATTGTACGACCTAGATGGATCTAATCCCCTAGCGGTAGCTTCTGCACCTGTGATGGTAGTGAAATTCTCATTAGGTGAATTCTTACGCCGCATAACTTCCTGCATACCCTCTTTAGGTGTCATAAAACCACCCTGTATAGCCTGAGCTATATCTGGATACTGATCGCCAATCAACTTTAAGGCTTGCGCAGTTTGTGCCGCTAGAGCATTACTGGAAGTAACTTCCTTACTCTTTAGTGCTGCCGCCTCACGTTGACGTGCAATGCCACGTTCCTGACCTTCATAGTATCCTTTACTATCTTCGGGGTTCATGGTAAAGCTATTAAAAAGCTGGCTCATTTGAAGCCACTTCTCGCGTTCTGCTAGAGGATCTGCTGCCTGACTTACAGGAGTCATTATCGAATCTAAAATGCCCATTACCTACCCCTTAAAATGCTTTAATACCAGCGGCTAACTTCAAGTAATCCATCAGTCCCATTTCCTTTGACTTGGTTACATCACCTACTGCTGGAGATGCGCCTAACGCAGCTAGTAGTGGCTGTAAGCTCTGTGTTGGTGAGCCTGTCCAGCCACCATACTGACCCTTAGCCGCATCAATGAGTGCTTGTTGTACCATCTGCTGCTGTTGGCCCTGTTGATCCATTCGGTTTTGTACAGTTTGACCCATACCAAAGCCTAGGTTAGAGATGTTACCTAATTGGCCCGCTGCGCCTAAACGCTGCTGCGATCCTGCTAAACCGGCTTGTTGATTAGCTAACTGAGCTTGCATAGATTGACCTGCGCCAAACTGTCGAGCTTGGTTTGTGGCTTGCTGATTCGCTAGGGATGCTTGATTCATTGCACCAGCACCGAACTGTCGTGCGGCCTGTAATTGTTGCGCGGTCTGGCTTGTCGCCTGATTAGCTGCGCTAGCGCCAAATTGACCAGCGCGATTAAGTGCGGCTTGATTGGCTAATGCGGCTTGATTGGCTGCACCTGCTCCAAACTGACTTGCTGCTTGCTGCTGTTGGGCTAGCTGACTTGCTGCTTGATTGGCCGCACTTGCACCGAACTGTCCTGCTTGGTTAAGTGCTGATTGATTCTGTAATGCGCGCTGTTGAGCTAGCTGGGCTGACGTTGTTCCGGCCTGTAGATTCGCACCTTGATTCGCTAAACCAGCTTGCATACGAGTGGCAATATCCTGTCCAGCCAATGCCGTAGCGCGATCATAACCAGCTTGGCGTAAGCCGCTTGCTGTTCGCGCTGCTTGCTCTGCAAAGGCTCGATTAGTCTCTGCTTCGGCAATGCCTTGGCGTGAGCCACCAAACGCATTAGCGGATGTAGCTTGAGCACCACCCACATTCTGAGCCATCTGGCGTGAGCGCTCTATATCAGCTAACGATTGATTAACAACCTGTGACTCATGCGGGTTTATATATGACTGCAAATTAGAGCCAGCAATTTGTCCAGCAGCAACTTGACCTGCTGATAGGGTTGGAGCTGCACCTGTTTGTGAGGCCGTATAGCCTTGAGAGCCAACATTTGCTGCTGTAAAGCCCTTGCCCTGCGCCTGCGCCGCGTCATAACCCTGAGAACCAACACCTGCCGATGTAAAGCCTGTAGGCGTAGCTTGTGCCGCGCTATAATCTGCTGGGGTAACGCTCAGAGGCCGATAGTCCATCTCAGATGACGCACCTAAACCCGCCTTTTGAATGCCTTGGGCTGCTGCCTGATTGACGTTAAAGCCGCCTTGTGGTGAACCTGCCATAATCCTATCCTCTATAAACCGAAGTTATAACCTGTACGCCCTGTATTTGTGTAAACAGGTGGGTTATTGATTAAATCTTGATATGCTTGAGCAGCCGCTAACTCGCTAGCAACTCTCGTATTTTTCTGACTCTGAGACTCCACAGGTGGTGCTGTATATACAGGCGAACCATCAGAAGTGGTTAGCACACCGCCATTACCCATTGACACCTGCGTACCCATAACAGGGTCTACGATAGGCTGATTTTGCGTTATTTGAGTCTGTGGTACTGAGCTAGGATTGTTAGCAATTTGATTCTGATTAAGCGCCGATATGTCTGATATATCAATTGTGCCGTCCCTATTCATATCATAAGCCATATCCATATCTGCTAGACCGACAATCATCTGGAGCATTAGGTCACGAGCCGCATCTGGGTTAGCAGTAATTCGCGGGTCTAGCAAGCCCCCAATCGCATCAGAATTATCTAGTTCTGTTACAGGTGGTAACGTATCGTCACCAAGTATAGTATCTAGCAAGCCTAATGTTGGGCTAACTGTAGTTGCTATATTTCCTAACGCCTCCCCGCTTGTCATTAGTGGGTCAACTACACCACTTGAGTCAACAGGTGGTTGAGTAGGGTCTGAGTAGTCTGTGCCGTAATCACCACCTAAATTAATAGGCGCATCAGCAGCAGGTAATCCGCCCTCTAGAGAGTAATCTTCTGGCTCCCAATCACCGTACTGTAAGTTATCAGGCAAAGCACCAGTGCCCACAGCACCCGCTAGACCAGCATCCACTTGACCAACACCGCCGCCGATTTCATACAATCCGCCATCATCACCTGTAAATACATCAACCTCAGTGACGCTACCCATATTATAAGGGGTCGTTACCGCCGCTTGACCATCAACTACTGCGTTAGCTAGACCAGCATCTACTTGACCTTCGCCACCGCCAACCGTGTAATATTCGCCGTCATCGCCAGTAAATGTCTCGCCGCCAGTTAAATCACCGTACTCTGCTTGATTGTAGATTGAGTCATAGGTAGCGCCACCCACGCCACCCACGCCACCTGCACCACCTGCACCACCCGTTGCATCACCGACCCAACCTGTAGTGTCTGTATCTATGTCAGCCCAGTTAGAGCCACCTGCACCACCTGCTGCTGTACCACCTGCACCACCAGTGCCTGTGCCGCCAGCTCCACCAGTACCAGAACCGCCTGTTGCTTGGTTATTGATATTAATTGAGTAGTCAGGCGCTACCGTAGGCGTTCGATCAATCATTTGATCTTTCTGCTCATCAGTAGCCGAGTAATCGCGCTGGGTTAGCTGGCCTGTAATTGGGTCAATAAACATACCCATGATTGCATTATACTGAGCAGGGCGCTTTTCTTTGAATGTTGCTAGCGACTCTTCGTAGAGTGGTGCGCTAGAGTAGCCTTGTACGCCGCCTGCAAATGTTTGAGCCTGTGGCATTCCCGCCATGGCATCAAAGCCTTGTGGGGCTAATCCAAAGGCGCTAGCTGCATTACCTGTAGATTGCATGGATTGAGTTTGCATCGGTGAGAAAGCTGCAACATCAGGGCCGTAGTAAGGAGTATACCCGATCTGGGATACGTCACGACCTTTATTTATATTCTCGATCGCAGCATTTTCCAACCACTCTGGAATCTCTGTTTTACTGGTCGTTGATCCACCCTTAGACATACCTAAAACCTCTTCTCTAATAACACGAGCTGTTCTTTCCAGCCGTCATTCTTTAATGCTTTTGTCCAGCCTCTGCGACCTGTCATAGTAAGACTCTCGCAGCCCTGATCCTTAGCCCATTGTACTACATCTGTGTGCATATCTAAAATTTGTCCTAGCTCACCGCCACCTAAGAATACATGAAGCACCTTCTTTCTAGGGTAAACGGTGATCTCTGTGACAATACACGCCTTCTCAGCAGGCCATAATTGCATCTTACCCTCAACTATAGACGTTACTATGTCTGAGTATATATGCGTCCCGCCGCCGTACTCTAGGGCCGCTTCAATCCACGGCCTACAACGCTCTAGCTCATTCATACTTGACGCACTCTTGCTACTGTCAATATTACGCTTGGGGCCGCTGGTGCAAACGCTGTAGCTGGAACCGCTTCTAGCTTCAGATTTAAGTTATCAGTTGCCCAGAAAATCTCTAGATAATCATTGGCGCTTACTCGGAATACTTGGGTTCGACTAACCACAGTAGTAGTGGCATTATCTTTAATTGACACTTTAACGGTCGAATTCTCAGAATCAGCTCCATTAATTCTAGGCCAAAACCATACAGTTTTTACAGCACCGCCTAGTGAAGTTAGCTGTACTGAAAACGCTAGAGTATATATACCAGCATCTTCAAACACGATTCTTGATGATGGAGTACCAAAGTCAATTCTGTCTGAGAATCCGTTAGAGTCTAGCGTAACAACTTCCGCTGTGTTGATAGCGGATGGGATTACGTCTGTAGTTCTAATAAACGCGCCATACCCACCTTCAATGACTAAGGGTACATACCTTCCATCAATAGATATAGCAGGCTCTGAATGCTCCCTATCCCATAGCAATACACCATCTTCTGCTGCTGATTCACCAGTAACCTTGTGACGTAAAGCACTACGGGTCTGTGCTAACCATGTAGATACACGCTGCGACCACTGCTGCCAATTAGCATTAATCAGCTTAGGTGGCTGATCGAGAATGCTCATCGTCTACCACCTGCCTTGACTTCCAATCTGTTAATGCCAACACGCCAATCATTAGCGTTAGACCCTTCAATGCGTAGTCTGACCTGTCGACCAGTGAAGCGGAGGCTAGTAGGGTTCGCCATATTAAACGGCCCATACGCCCTCTCTACATCATTAGGGTAGAATCGAGTCTTGAAGGTAGCGTCAACGTCACCTTGGGTCTTCTCATCGGGTATCATCTCAGTTACAGACATTACCCGCTCACCATCACCGATAGATATCGGCCCTGACTCTGCAAAAGGCTCTATGCCATCGTAATTGAATCCGATCTCATGCTCGTACAACTTCTTGTCTGTAGCAGAGGCAATTATGGGTTGGCGGTATACACCCGAATCAATGCCCGCAGTTCTTGCCATCGTGCCGATAGCCCACGTCTGGTCATTGTAGTTAAAGACAACATAGCGGTCATTCTCGTTAGCGCTAGATGATGGATAGAACCACCAAATCTCACCGTAGTTAGCATTAGGAACAGCGCAGACCTTACTGATCTGGCTTAGGTTAATGTCTGAGAAAACGTAGTCAGCAACATCACAATCAAGCTCAGTCACAGCACCACCAGAATAACCATAGAATGATCTACGACCCATCCATAAGGCACCAACATCAACCACGGCCTTTGCTTGAGCTGAGATGATACCGCATGACGTACCAACGCGCTCGATACCGTATACATAAGGCGGGCCGCTGTAGGTAGCAACATGAGCATCAGTATCAGTGAGAATAAGTGTTTGGTTTTGAACCTTAACGCCACATTGAATCCGTCCACTTGTTTGCAGCTCTAAATCACCTGCCTCGTTAGTTGCAGCAGGCGTCCATGTCGTATTATCTTCACGGTCTGACCATTGCACCTTACGTGGATTACCACCAGCACCAAGAGCAATTAGAAAGCGCTCCTCTGTAACTACGATAGAGCGACACCCTGTAGGCGCGTTAGTGATAACAGCAGCAGGCGTTCCAGTAGCCAATTGCCACTCGTAAATCTTACCGTCTGAGCTGGAGCAAGCAACCATGTACTCACCCCAAGAATCCAACGCCCATGTTGTCGCTGGCGTAGTGGTTGTTGCCTCTTGTCGAGCTATACCAAAGAACTCTTGACCATAGAATGAGTTGCCATAACCCACTGGATTTAAAGCATCTTCATTACCAGAGGTTAGGCCAGCAGGCGTGATATCGTACTGACTCCCAGAGGCGCTATAGATGTATAACTTATCAAAACTACCCGCGCTAATCCAACGATCTGAGCTATTATCAATCCAAGCATGAAGCCCACGCACCTTAGCCGAGCTTGCTGTGTCACTACGGGTACGCCAGCCACCAATAGGCCGTAACGTTTTGTCATGCCATCGAACTAGGTTAGAGTCATGCCAGCGACCCGCTGCTTGCAAGTCAGTGCCGTTTCTATATACACCTGCTGGTAAATCTAATGCTATTAGGGGCATTTTAACCTCTCAACATAAATGCCACACCAGTAACCAGTGCAGCAATTAATAATCTTACAAACCACTCATTAGCGCCGCTTGATTTGCTGACTGTGGCCAGCTTGACCGCGTGGTTATCAATGGCTTCCGAGTGTTTATTTAGACGATTATCTTGTGTGTTGTTATGGCTAATCAACCCGTCAATCTTGGTGTCTATAGCTACCAGTTGGACCATAGCATCTGCCATCTTATCCATCTTGGCTTCCATACGATTCTGCCATTGTTCATCCATTATATTCATCTCAAATAAATAGCCACGCCGAATAGCGTGGCAAGTATTACTGCTAGTATAGCAAAAACCTTGATGGCTATCGTTATGTTTTCTTCTATTGCCGCTGCACGTTGGTACTTCTTTCGAGCCTGAACTTTAGCTACCTCTTTCTGATCTCTGGCAAACTGAGCCTTGAACTGTAAGAAGTCGTGATAGCCCATCATGGATTGTTTGTTGAGCATTTGCTTTAGTTCTTCTTCTTGCCGCATTAACTGCTGTTGAGCTTGGTAAGCCTCTAGTGCGTTAGTCTTACCCTTTGACGCAACCTCCTTGTTAATGGCACTGGAAGCTCCAAAGTAGTCAGTAACTGCGGCTCCAGCATCAAGCAACTCTTTACCATTACAGAGAGTTTTCTTGATAATAGCAAAGGCCGCATTGGCTGCCGCTAGCTCGATTAGCATTTAGACTTCAGTTTCAGCAACAACCCAAGGCATACCGGCAACAACTTTAGGTTCTTTCAGTTCAGCAATCACCGCCTCCAATTGAGACTCCACAACGTCCTTTTCGACTTTAGTGAACACCCAGCTCAATACCGTTTCTTCGGTCAATGAATCAAAGTTTGTGCTTGCTGGCATAGTCTCAGGGTTGAATGAAACAGTGCCATAAGCGCCTTGGCTGTGTTCACCGTCTGTAGCGTCTACGCCATAGTGGACAGTAAGCACATAGTCATCGGCTGTAGAGCGTTCAAGGTTGTTGATTTTCCAGTTAAAGTCAGTCATTTTATTCTGCCTCCTGTGGAGCCATTTCAGCTTCTTGTTCTGCCTGCATTGCTGCATAAGCCGCCTTGACTTCGGGTGTGTGTACCGCAGCGCAGATAGCCGCTACCTTGGCATCTTCATCACAGCAATCATGGTCTGGCATACATACGTGTCTGTGGTATGAGCTGGATAGCACTACGCCATCTTCAAGCACACGGGTTGCTGTGCGTACTTGTACTGAGCCGTTCTCAAGCACTTCGATCTTGTCTACTACTACTTCTTTTGTAAGTGTTGTCATTTTTTAATACCTTTTGGTCTGTGCCTAGAATCCACTAGGCGTATTGGTTGTTATGCTGCTCTAGTTGTTAAATCACCGTAAATACGAACACTTCCCCCGTAAGAACCTCCTGTTGCTAAAGAACCTAGAGCCTCAATTGCAGTCGATAGGAATATTTTACTTTGCCCGCCACTAGAGTACCCAGCTACTATAGAGCCAATACCATTGGTATAATGTGGTATAAAGCCAGATTCACTTGATCCAGAGGGAGTGCTAAATGGTAGGAGAATATAAGGATTACCAGCAAAGTTACCCCCAGTAACTCCATTTGCATAGATTGCTATCTGTAAGTACACTGTATTGCCCACCCTTGTATACTTACCTTGCCCTGTACAGGATACGACTACCCCATTATCATCTCTAATGTGCGGATTCCAAGTCCCTTCCTCGTAATCGTCCAGCTTATTCGCACATTAGAGAT
>Ga0255039_10000185_pt1 | contig 20527 bp, 17 predicted proteins | sample BC1_12_1_MG_FD_181713 | JGI IMG/M metagenome (GOLD analysis project Ga0255039, IMG submission 181713) | Seawater microbial communities from Strait of Georgia, British Columbia, Canada - BC1_12_1 | ecosystem: Environmental > Aquatic > Marine > Strait | place: Canada: British Columbia | collected... | reverse complement strand
GACTGCCAGGCCTTTGTCAACGACCCGGAATACGCGCCTTTTGCAAAAGCTCGCCAGGCGGGAACCGATTGCGATTTTTACGTGATCGACGACACCGACCTCGCCCAGGGAATTCCTTACCTGCCGCCGGGCTAGCCTGCAAATTGCACCAGCATCTCGGATGCTGGCGCAAGCTAGAGTCCGTGAGTGCCTGAGTAGCCGCTACGTGGCGGTGAGCTCCAGCCTTGCAAGGCGCCCGGCTCGGGCTGGTAGATTTCAACGCGCAGCGGGTAACAGGGCGTACTGTCATCGGAGTGGCTGCTGCCGCAATCACCACCGGGGCAGGCCGACAGCGCGCCAAGCAAGTCAATCTCGGCAAAGAATTCAATATAGTCACCAGGGCGTACCGGACTTGCCTTCATGAAATATTGATGGGTATCGAGGGTAAATCCGGTGCACATGAATACATTCATGACATCGTGTACATGCAACTCGGCCTCGGTGAGCGGGACATCGACTGCGGCCGCTAGCGCTCGCGTCAGGTTGGAATGACAGCAATAGTGATAATCGACTCCCTTGAGCATGTAGTTGGTGTAGGGATCACAGCGCGTACCGATCACATCATGTACGCCAGCGCCGTCCTCATCCCAGCCATACCAGTCGAGCGTATCGTGCGTGATCGTCGCCATTGGCCGCAACCCGGGCAAGCTACTCCACAGGCGATCTCCGGTACTGACGTGGGTAGCGTGGAGCTGTCGGGTTTTACCACTGAAAAAACGCTCGGAAAGATCATGCGCATTCCACAGGTTGAGGTCGCCCACCTGCGAGCCCTCGACACTGACGATGCGAAAGAATGAACCTGCCGGGACTTCGAAGGTAGTACCGTCACGCGGGGCAACAGTGACCTCGGCAACCTTGGTCATAACCTCGCGTGCCCGTTGGTACAGGGCGAGGTTGGACGGCGGTAACTGGTCGACTTCGTAGCAAACCAATGGGGCAGCAGCGCGGCGTTCGGCGGCATCCACTGGTGAGTTTGAAAGCTTGGTATCTATCATGACAGGGCATCCGCCTGGTTTAAATCCCGTCATTCTACTGCAAATGAAATTTCTGTTACATCAGGCACAGCCGCCAGCGCTAACCTGGTTACAAAAAAAAGCAGGGCCTGCACAGTCGGCCCTGCTCACACACGAGGGGAGTGTTAGCTTCCGATATGCTCCGGATTAATGACTACGGATGCGGGTTATGGTGATTTTTGCGACCGGATTACGCCAGTCATAGACAGATGCATCGAGATCACCAATGCCATGCATGCCGCGGTGAATATGCACGTAACCTTCGTCGTTCTCGTCTACACCTGGAGAAAATGGGACCCCGCCACAGGTTGGGCCTGGAATATTCGCACACAACTCATCATTGGGTTCGGTACCCGCGTCATAACCAGGCGACAAGTAAGTTGCGCTGCGATGTTTTGGCGCAGCTACACTGTCCAACGCGATAAATCCATCGTTGGTCGGTAACATCATCGATGCAAGGCTGATTCGTCTGGCACCATGCGCGGCGCTGACGATCACGGTGACTGACGCACCCGGGCCTAGCAGTCCACCTGAACTCTGCACATCGACAACCTGGGAATTGGCGTGCAGCGTGGTTGTCAACGGCCCGGTATCACCACCTTCGGCAACCCGGGTCAGATCGTCGTTGGCGGGAGATCCCAGTTCAAAGATGGAAACCGATTTACGGTGGCTGGCCACAAGAATCGGGGTAAAACTAATCGAGTTGGTTAAATTGGTGATGGTGACATGATACGTTGCATAACCGCTGGCCAGTGCGGACGATGACGAAATTATAAAAACTGCAAAAAAGGCAGCGCAAACCGACCTGTTCAAGATTGTAATCATAGTCTTTGCTCCTGGATAAGAAGAGAGACTATGCGATATTTATATCACGCAGCTTTCACGGAATTGTAACTTTTCTATCACCTCTGGTTTTATCACCATCAGGCGCAGGCCGGCAGCGCAAACCTGAATACCGTGCCCCTGGACAGTTCGCTTTCGACGGTAAGCTGGCTGCCATGCATTTCGACTATACGCGAGGCAATCGCGAGACCCAGGCCGAGGCCTGGCTGGGTCCCACTGCTATCCTGTTTGTCGATCTTGCGGTAGAAGCGTTTCAGAATATGCGGCAGCTCCTCTTCGGCAATGCCGCATCCGTTATCGGATACCGAGATTTCGACGTTACCATGCAGTGCTGACAGGTGCAGACGAATCTGTCCCTGTTCAGGGGTATGCTTGAATGAATTATCGATCAAATTTTCGAGTACCCGTTCGATCATCCCGACATCGGCTGAAACCTGGGGTACGCTTGCGTCCGCCTCCACTTCGAAATCGATATTTTTTTCCCTCGCGCGCAGATAAAACTGGTGCGATATATCGAAAGCCAGTTCTGCCGGCGAAAACTGTTCCTGTTGTGGTTGAATTTCGTTGGCGTCGAGCTTGGCAAGCTCGAATAACTCCTCGACCAGGGTCGTCAGGCGCTGTGCGTTATCCCAGGCAATTTTAAGATAGTTCTGCTTTTCAGCTTCGCTGAGATCGCTGGACTTGAGCTGCAGCGTTTCCAGAAAACCGCTCAACGACGCCAACGGAGTACGTAAATCGTGTGACACGTTGGCCACCAGCTCACGGCGTAATGACTCCATCTCCTGCAAGTGCTGCATTTGCGAATGTATGCGCAGCGCCATCTCCTGGAAGGTGCTTGCCATGGCCTCGATTTCATCCTGCGGTTTGCTGGAGCTGCTGGAAATCGTATCGGTCGGGCTCAGTTTATTGTCCTTGAATTCCTGCATCGCAAGACTGAGCACGCGTAATTTTCGCATCAAAAAGAAAAACAGCAGGAGTCCGGCGATAAACGCAAACGCCAGTGCCGTAAACACCGCGCTGGTGCTCCATTTCATAATCAGGCTGCGTTGCAGAACATCGGTGATATTGGTGATTTTCTCGCTGCCCAAAATGGCATAGATGTAACCCTGACGCTTATCATCGTAGTCAATCGGCGCCACGGTGAAACTGTTAAGACTGCTTTCGTCACCGGGGTCATCGCCGACAATCAAACCCTGTGTTTCGGTGCTGAGAAACTGATTGATCGGTTCCAGTGATACCTGCTTGCGCTTGACCTTGTCCGGCTCCAGCGAATGCGCCACAACCTGACCCTGCGGGTCGAGCAGGTATAGCTCGAGGCTTGGGTTTATGATCATGACATTATGAAACAGTTCGGACAGATTCTCCTGCTGCACCTGGCCATTTTCGATAAGTACGTGCTCGTTAACAATATACCTGGCAAGGTCATGATTGAGCTGTTGGTTGACTTCCTGCTGGTACATCGGGGCGGTATACATCGCCACCGTTAGAAACACGCCGCCAATCAGAATAAACAGGAAAAATAAAACCAGCACCAGTTTAATGTACAGACTGTTAAACATGGCCTGGCATCAATGCTCGCTGAAGCGATAGCCCACGCCCCAGACGGTTTCAATATACTGAGTCTGCGCGGGGCCTGGTTCAATTTTCTTGCGCAGCCGGTTGATATGTGAATTGACGGTGTGCTCATAACCGTTATGGCTATACCCCCAGACCTGATCGAGTAACTGTCCGCGACTGAACACCCGGCCCGGATGGCGTGCGAAGTACAACAACAAATCGAATTCCCTGGCCGTCAGTTCTACTGCCTGGGCCTCGATATAAACATTGCGCCCCGAAATGTCGATAAGCAGGCTGCCGGCTTCGATTCTTTCGCCGGGGTCATCCTGTTGTTGATTGGCTGAAATATCGACACGCCGAAGAATCGCCTTGACGCGCGCCTTCAATTCCATAATCGAAAATGGTTTGGTGAGATAGTCGTCGGCACCGAGCTCGAGTCCGAGCACCCGATCGATCTCGGAAGTTCTGGCGGTCAGCATCAGGATTGGCACGTTCACCATCTGGCTACGCAGACGGCGGCATACCTCAAGACCATCGATGCCGGGCAACATCAAATCCAGCACGATCAACTGGTAGGGATGTTTACTCGCACGCTCGAGACCATCGATGCCGTTGCCGACCACATCGACCTGGTAGGCGTTGTCGCGCAGGTGAATTTCCAGTAAATGGCTAATATCGGGGTCGTCCTCGATCACCAGTATGCGTTGTCTGGCGGCGGTGAAGCCATGGCATTGATCATCGAGGCGTTTAGCTGATTGTTGTAATTGATTCACGTGTCACTCCAGGTTGACCGTGAGCATTTGATCGATTTTGTTGCAGCTAGTTCAATTTGACTGCATCACATCGACGGCGGGGTCAGCCCGATTCATCCTGAAGTAGTTGACTGTCGACACCATTGACCTGGGCCAGTCGACACTGCTCTACCGTTAATGCCAGGCTTTCGGGGCGAGTGCGCGCTTGCATCAGATTGGCGACCCCCTCGACATGGGCACCACTGTTGGCAATCACGTGGTACAACTCGTGGCCGAGCGCGATGCCCGCATCTTCCACATCCAGCATCAACCATACACTATTGCTGAGCCATGGCCGCATGCGCGTATTACCGAGCCCGAACGCCTCACCCAGATATTGCGCCTGCATGCGCGTATCGCGCGCAAACACCACTGTTAATTTCGCAGTGCCAACGGCATCCAGCAACGTGCGAGCAGTACCCGTGGACAAATCGCGCAGGTAATCATCGCCACCAATGGAGTGGCCCGAAATCTCACCTGGCATCAGGCCACACTGTGAGAGTATCTGGTAGGCCTGCTGTACCGCCTGCTCGATACGTTGCTGCGACCAGCGTGAATCCAGTACCAGGATATCGAGGGACAAGCGGAAGTCCGCGTTAGCCAGCGGCGGCTTGATGTCGAGGTCCGGCAGTGCCTGTTTACTAATCGGGGAACCGGCGAGTGGATCCGCAATGTAACCCGTGCTGACCCAGTCGAGTGCGCTGGAGTCGCTCGAGCCATAGCGTCTGCGCAATTCGGCCGCTACATCTGCCGCGCGCCAGTCCCGGTGAGTGGTTTTGAGTCTCGCGGCGAGCGCGGTAACCCGAGACACGGCATAACTTGATCCCGAGACGCGGGTTTCAGCTCCGGAATAGTCCAAAGTTACCCGACGTTCCGCCGGAATCAGGTAATCGACCGAAATTTTGCCCCAGTTGGTGCGTTCGGCGGGGTTTACGAAATCATCCGCCGAAGTCACTACCAGCATATTTTCGAGGTCAAGCGAGGCCGGGTAAACCGGGCGCTGGTCAATATCACGGCCATCGTTACCCGCCGAGGCGATAAACAGCATCTCTGGATGCTGCCGCGCAGCCCGCGCGAAACTTCTCCAGTCTTCGAAGCTGTTGCTGCCGAGCGGCATGCCCAGTATGGCCACCTGGTTGCTGGCGGCATGCTCGACCAACGCCCGCATACGGGACATATCGGGTCGCGGGTAACGATAGGGCACCAGCTCGACAGCGGGTGCTTCGCGTAGCATCAGCGACGCGCTGCGGGTACCGTGACGCTGCAGGAAAAACCCAGAATTTACCGGGTGAGCGTCAAACGGCAAGCTATCCATGTCCCAGAAGTCGTAACCGATGAGCCGGCCATCCGCATCTCTGGCGAGACGGCGATTAATTTCGGGTAACAGGTAGTTGACACCAGAATCTAGCATGCCAATACGTATTGGAGCTGCATCGCCTGGAGACGTGGGCAGTTTATCGACATCACGCTTAATGAATTCAAGCGCTGGATTCAACCAGTCGGGCTCACCTTCTGGCTCAAGTTCGGCGTCCAGGTTGACGATATAACTCGCCTGGCCTTGCTCGGTATAGTTGATTTTGCGCGCCACCTGCAAGCTGCAATCCGAACTCAGCGACAGCAACACCAGCGGATCGCCAAATTCGCCGTAGAGCGAACTGATGAAACGAGTTGGCCGCCCCGTGCGGTCGATGACATCCAGTTCCACCAGGGCTTTGTCCCCAAGCCACAATCGATACCTGCTGCCAATTTCTTTCCCGCGAACCCTGAGTACCGATTGCTCGACCGTTGCGTGATCATATCCCGGCGCCGGTGCCGCTGCCTGTTCCCAGTTACGACAGGTTGCAAGCGTAAATTCGAGCAAGCGCCCGGGTTGCCATTCACTCGCCAGCGCATCCAGATGACAGATCAAAGAAACTGCGATCAGCAAGAAAGTGCGCATAGTGCCCATTAAAGATCGAACAGTTTGCCGGGGTTCAGAATGTTGCCGGGGTCCATCATGCGCTTGGTTTTACGCATCAATTCGATTTCAGGCTCGCTGCGGGTGTACTTGAGATAAGCCTTTTTTTCCAGACCGATACCATGCTCGGCGGAAACCGAACCGTGCAATGCCTGCAACGGGTAGTAAACCATTTCATCGATCGCGTCCCGATCTCGACTTGCTCCCGGGTAAATCGAAAAATGCAGGTTACCGTCACCAATATGACCATAAGCCATCAACGCCGCATCGCTGAAGCGTTCAAGCAAATTACTGTGCACCGACTCGACATAATTCGCCATCGCCTCTAGCGGCAAGCTCACATCGTAACCGTAGATCAAATCAAACTTATCCTGTTCCGGTTCGAAGTTTTCGCGAATCTGCCAGAATTTGCCGCGCTCGGTTTCCGAACTGGCGAGTGCGCCATCGACAATCTCCCCCTGCTCCAGGGCTGTCATTAACAGCTCTTCAAGCTTTGTCCGCCCCTGTTCCTGATCGGAGATGAACACGTCCATCAACACGTAGTAAGGCGTGTTAGTCGCGAGCGGCGCTTCGACACTCGAGTGCGGCCCGGTGTTGAGCTCATAGTGATCACGCCACAACACCTCATAGGCGGCCAACGCGCCGGGCAAGGCGGCGTCGAAGTAGCGCAGTAATTCCATCACCTTGTCCCAGGACGGCACTGCCAGTAACGCGGTTTCGATAGCGAGCGGCGCTTCATGCAGCCGCAGCACGGCACGGGTGACGATGCCAAGCGTGCCTTCCGAGCCGAGGAACATCTGGCGCAGGTCGTAGCCGGTATTGTTCTTCAGCACGTTGAACATCGATGAAACAACAGTGCCGTCGGCGAGTACCACCTCCAGCCCGAGCACCTGCTCACGCATCATGCCATAGCGCAGCACGCGCACACCGCCGGCATTGGTAGCAATGTTTCCGCCGATAGTACAGGAAGCGCGGGCGCCGAGATCAAGCGCAAACATGAGTCCGTCCTGCGCGGCCGCATCCTGCACGGTCTGTAAAATCACCCCGGCCTCGACCACCATCGTACGCGAACGTGCATCCATGGCCTCGATCCGGTTCATGCGCTCAGTGGAAAGAACAATATCCGTCGCCGTGGACTTATGCCCGCCGGCGAGCCCGGTCATGCCGCCGGCCGGAACTACAGTTTGTCCTGCCCCATGGCAGATTTTCATCACCGCAGAAACTTGTGCGGTGGTAGCTGGGCGCAGCAGTGCCAGCGCTTCTAAATCTTTGCCAGACCAGATACCCGCACTCCGGCCCGCTAACGCCTTGCCGGTGAGCATACCGGCCGCGCCGACGATGCCTTCGAGTTGTTGCAGTAATGGGTTAGTGGACAACGACATGGGATTTATTCTAAACGTGATTAAGCTGGTTGACGAGCCTGTATTACTAAACGTAGCATCGGTATACATAAGTACCCGGGACGACAATAAAATGACTCAAACCTGTGGCGAAACGCACATTCATGCTCGCTAAAAAAACCAGGCCGCCGATAGTCAAGACTCGCGAAGATTTACGCGCTGCCTACCTGTCCAAAGCGATCGATGCAATCGGGCAGGCCAGTTTTCTACCCAACATGCTCGATTACCTGCGAGTCGATGTGCCTTTCGTCGGTATCCTGCTGCTGTTACTCGATGAGAAAAACCGCCCCCATCATATTTACGACACGATCCGTTCCCCCTATCGCATCGACCTGGATATGTATCTCGACGGCGTCTACCAGCTCGATCCATTTTATACCCGCTTCTGCAATGAGCGGAAAACCGGCGCGATGTTGATCAGGGACGTGGCCCCTGATCGTTTTAACCAGACCGAGTATTACCGGCGTTATTACAAAAACATCGAATTACAGGACGAAATGGCGATCTTCACCGATCTGCATGACGAGCGCTTCCTGTTTTTTTCTATTGGCCGACGCGGTTCGGAGTTACGTTTCAAACGTAAAGAAATGCAGGCCATCAAACGAGATTTACCGGTACTGGCTTCGCTGTGCCGGCAACATTTCGGTGAATCTTCGTACAACCAGGAGAACCTGTCCGGCGATGCAGGCGATGAGCGCCTGCAATTCGCGCTGGAAAGATTTGGGGAAGACGCACTGACGCCGCGCGAACACGAAGTAGCGGTGTGTATTCTCAAGGGGCATTCGTCAAAGTCACTGGCTCGCTTAATCGATATCAGCCCCGAAACCGTGAAAATTCATCGCCGTAACATTTACCGCAAGCTTTCCATATCTTCGCAAAGTGAACTTTTCCTGAGGTTTTTGAATACCTTAGGGTAATTTTTCGCGTTAACCCTTTTAGGTTATATACAGCATACCCGGGACGAAATTAAGCTGTTTCGCATAATAACCAGTACTAACCGGGGAGCAAACGTGTCGAAGCAGACGGCGACAGCCGCAATCGATATCCGCGAAACATCCAAGGTCTATGGCAATGATCGCGCTACTGGTGTGGTTGCACTGGACGACGTTTCGCTGGTCATTGAAGACAATGAATTTTTCACCTTGTTGGGGCCATCCGGCTGCGGCAAGACTACCCTGCTGCGTTTAATTGCCGGATTCGAACAACCGACGCATGGTGAAATCCTGTTGTTCGGCGAACACCTGGAAGGTCTGCCGCCGTATAAACGCCCGGTAAATACCGTGTTCCAGCACTACGCCCTGTTCCCGCACATGACGGTTGCCGAAAACATCAGTTTTGGCCTGGAAATGCTCGACAAACCACCAACGGAAATATCATCGGTGGTCAGGGAAGTTCTCGGCCTGGTGCAAATGGAGCACCTTGCCGATCGCAAAACCAACCAGATATCCGGTGGGCAGCAGCAACGCGTCGCGCTGGCGCGGGCACTGGCGCCCAGACCAAAAGTCCTGTTACTGGATGAGCCGTTATCGGCGCTCGATTTCAAACTGCGCAAGGAAATGCAGGTGGAGTTGAAGCGCCTGCAGAGCGAAACCGGGATTACCTTTATTTTCGTCACCCACGACCAGGAAGAAGCGCTCACCATGTCCGATCGCGTGGCGGTGATGAAGGATGGCCTCATCCTGCAGGTAGGCAACCCGCGCGAAATTTATGATCGCCCGGCGAAGCGCTTCGTAGCGGATTTTATCGGCGACATCAATATTCTCAAGGGTACAATCGACTCCAGAGACGGCACTCGAGCCAGGGTAAGGCTCAACGCAGGCCACCAGGGCGAGGCCAGCCTGCCGGCGAACCCGGACAGCCTCGGTAGCGAAGTGAGCATCGCCATCCGACCCGAACAACTTAGCTTTGTCAGCGATGAGGGAGCGGCGCACCTGACAGGATGTATTCGACAAATATCCTATTTTGGTTCGGGTTTCGACTACGAGGTCGAGATAGCAACCGGGGAAAGCGTCATGTTGCGCCTGCAAAACCGCAGCTCCGAGCATCGCGCCTACGAGATTGGTGACCACGCATTTATTACACTTGGTGATAACAGTATGCTGGTTCTGACGGATTGACGGGGACATGCATGCCTGATCAATCGACCAACCATAGCCAGCTATCCGCCAGCGTCATCGCCGAAGAGAAGCGCTTGCGCAATACGCGCATCGCATTACTGTCGCCGGGCATTCTGACAATCTTTTGCATCGGCATCATGCCGCTATCTATCGTACTGGTTTATTCATTTCTTGAGCCCGGAGATTTCGGCGGTGTTAGCTGGAATTTGTCGTTCGATGCCTATGTGCAGCTATTATTCGAAGAGGATATATTCGATGAGACGCTGGCATTTACGACCGATTACCTGGAGATATTCTTTCGTTCGGCCAGTCTCGCCCTGTTTACCACCATCGCCTGCTTGCTAGTGGGTTTCCCAACCGCCTACTTTATCGCCACGCAACCCCCGGCACGACGCAACGCATGGCTGTTCCTGATCACTATTCCATTCTGGACCAACCTGTTGATTCGTACCTACGCGATGCTACTGATTTTACGTGACCAGGGGGTCATCAACCTGTCACTAATAGAAATCGGTCTGATCGATAGCGCCATCCCGATGCTGTACACCGATTTTGCCGTATGCCTGGGACTGGTTTATGCCTACCTTCCATTCATGGTACTGCCCATTTTCGCAAGCCTCGAAAAACTCGACTTCCGCCTCGTGGAAGCCAGTTACGACCTTTACGCGACCCGCTTCAGGGTCCTCAAACGCATCATCATCCCAATCGCAAAGCCGGGTATTGCGGCCGGTTGTATCCTGGTTTTAATTCCGAGCCTGGGTGCATTCATCACCCCCGCACTGCTCGGTGGTGGCAAGTCACTGATGCTCGGCAACCTGATCGAGCTGCAATTTGGGCAGGCGAGAAACTGGCCCTTTGGTTCGGCCATCGCGCTGGTACTGATGCTGCTCGTCATGCTGTCGTTAATGACCTACCTGCGTTACGGTGCAAAAAAGGGAGTGCCGGCGCATGGCTAACACCACGACAACAGCCACGCGCAAACTGATCAAGGGCATCGATCTGAAATATCAGCCCGGCTTTTCGCAGGTTGCCTGGTTTTGCATTGCTGTGCTGTACGCACCGATCGCGGTGCTGGTGTTGTTTTCATTCAACGAAAACCGTTCGGTCACGGTGTGGACTCAATTCAGCCTGGACTGGTATGTCAAGGCCTGGGAAAACGAAGGCATTCAGCATGCGGCCCTGATTTCGCTCGAAGTCGCGTTCGTCGCCATGGTGATATCGACCATCCTTGCCACCATGGCGGCGCTGGTTACCACCCGCACAGTCTCTTATCCTGGCCTTAACCCGGCGATCGCGGTAATCAACCAGCCACTCATGGTGCCGGAGATCGTGACCGCGGTGGCGACCCTGATCTTCTTCGCCGTTATCAAGCAGGCCACCGGGGTGACCGGTATCGGTTACCTGATTGCCGCACACACCGCTTTTTGCATCCCTTTTGCCTATATGCCGATACGCGCCAGGCTGGAGGATATGGACCTGAGCCTGGAACAGGCCGCGGCAGATCTGTACGCGCCTCCGCTCAAGGTTTTCCGGCGCGTAACCCTGCCGTTGATGCTGCCCGGAATCCTGGCGGGTGCGATGCTGGCTTTCATCGTCTCGCTGGATGACGTCATCATCACATTATTCGTGGCCGGGCCCGGAGAAACGACTCTGCCCCTGTATATCCTGGGGCAAATCAGACGTGGGGTGACCCCCGAAATCAATGCGGTATCCACCGCGTTTGTGGGGATTTCGGTCATTCTGGTGACTTTAATTTTTCTTTTTGGAAAGGATAACAAATAGATGGAGGCAATAACTCACAGGCAATCGTGAGCGAGTAATGAAACATAACATGAAGTACCAACTAACTGAGGTAAAGCAAATGAAAAGCAAGATATTAACGATAATCATGGCCATGGGCCTGACTTTTACCGTCGGCAGCGTATCTGCCGCCGGCGAACTGCATATCTACAACTGGGGTAACTACACCAACCCGGAGATGATCGAAAAGTTCGAAAAGAAACACGGCGTCAAGGTAACTCTCGATGGTTACGATTCGAATGAAACCATGCTGGCGAAGGTCGAGCAGGGCGGTTCGGGTTACGACATCGTGGTACCGGGTGATTACATGATTGCGATCATGATCAAGAAAGACCTGCTCGAACGCGTTGAGCCCAACAAGATGTCCAATTTCAAGAATATCGATCCGAAATGGGTTGATGTTTACTGGGACAAGGGCCGTAACTTTTCAATTCCCTACCAGTGGGGTACCACCAATTTCACCGTCGATTCCAACGTTTACAAGGGTGATGTCAACACCCTGGCGCTGTTGTTCGATCCACCAGACGAATTGAAAGGCCGCATCAACATGCTCAAGGACATGAACGATGTCATCAACGCCGGTCTGCGCTACCTGAACTACCCGCGCTGCAACGCCGATAAAGCGCAGCTCAAGGAGCTCAACACCATGTTGATCAAGGCGAAAGCCGACTGGCGCACCATGGATTACTCGGTCATCGAGAAGCTGACCTCGAAAGACGTGGATCTGTCACAGAGCTGGAACGGTGCCGCAATGCGCGCGCGCAAAGATCGGCCTGAGTTAGTTTATGCCTATCCGAAAGAGGGCTTCACCGGCTGGATGGATAATGTCGCCGTACTCAAGGGTGCGCCTAATCTGGAAAACGCGAAACTGTTCCTGGATTTCATGATGACCCCGGAAGCGGCCGGAATGACATCCAACCTCGCCAGCTATGCCAATGGCATTCTCGGTAGTGAAAAGTACATGAGAGAAGAGTTGACTACCGCACCGGAAATCGTCATGCCAGCAGGCGCGCCTGCGCCCGAGTTTGTCCCGCCATGCTCGCAGGAAGTGACCGATCTCTACGCCAAGATCTGGACAAATCTTAACAAGTAGGGCTATTCCTCGGTACTGGGTGGGAGCGAAGTTTGCTCCCACCCAGTTTTCCGATTGAACCATGACCATGGATAAATCCAGACTCAAACCCAGAACGGCCCTCGAGCTAGGCATCATGCGCGGCTTTCCGCCACCGCCTGAAAAACGCCCCGACCTGACCAACTGGGACCTGGCGCCATTTAATCGCTGGTCGTTCATGAATATTCGCAATCTGTTCCCGACCGCAGATGTAAAGGCGGATTTCAAAAATATTCAGCCCCTGCCGAGTGCATTGCAAGACCTGTCGTCGATTTCATTTCGCGATCACACGGGCAAAGAGAAAACCATTGCCGGGTTCCTCGACAGCTCTTACACCGATGGCTTCCTGGTGTTGCACCAGGGCAAAATTATTACCGAAAAATATTTTAATGATATGCAAGCCGACACACCGCATTTGTCGCAATCCGTGGCCAAGTCTTTGGTCGGCAGCTTGAGCGGAATCCTGCAGGACCAGGGGTTGATCGACTCGGATGCGCCAATCGTGGAGTACGTGCCTGAACTGAAACGCTGCGGCTACCGGGATGCGAAGCTATCGCATGCATTGAATATGACCAGTGGTGTGCGCTTCGTCGAGGGTTACAACATGCCGGGTTCCGACATGACGCGTATCGACATCGCATCGGGCTGGCGTCCGGTTCCCGATGACGAAACGCAGCCGACCATTCGCGACGTTATCCCGACCCTGCCAAAAATCAGGGAGCACGGTAAAGTTTTCGAGTATAGATCGGTGGAAACCGATGTCGTTGCATGGGCCCTGGAACGGGCCGCCAACAAGTCACTCTCCGAACTGGTGAGTGAATTGATCTGGAAAAAAATAGGCGCCGAACACGATGCTTTTTTTACCGTCGACCGGGCCGCAACTGCTTTGGCCAACGGTGGTTTCAACGCCAGTTTGCGAGATTACGTGCGCTTTGGGCTGATGATGCAAAACAGCGGCAAAGTGGGCGCGACACAAGTCCTGTCTAAAAGCTGGATCGATAAAGCGGCGCAGGGTGACAGTAGTATTTATGGCAGTCCGTATACCGACATCTGTCCCGATGGGGCTTACGCTAACTTCTGGTGGCTTAACAATATAACCACAGGCGACTTCCTCGCGCGGGGAGTGTTCGGGCAAATGATCTATGTAAATCCCACCACTGAATTAACCATCGTCAAACTATCGACCTGGCCGGATTACCTGATCCCTGACTTCACCAGGGACGCCCTCGCCGCCTTTAGCGCCATTCAAAACCATTTATCCTGAAAGCTGACCTGGCGGCTTTAGCCAGTGTCAGGGCTGCGCGCACTATTGCTCCGAAACCTTGCCGCGCAGCGCCTTGGTCTTGCCGCGTTGGGTTTTGTGATCCATACGCCTTCGCTGCGAGTTTTTAGTGGGCCTGGTCGGTTTTCTTGCCTTCGGCACCACCGCAACAACCTTGATCAGCTCCTGTAAGCGATCGAGCGCGGCCTGCCGATTCTTTTCCTGGGTACGAAATTGCTGGGCCTTGATAATAATCACGCCCTCCTTGCTGATGCGCCGGTCGCGCAGGTCCAGCAGGCGCTGCTTGTAGTCATCGGGCAGCGACGACGCATGAATATCAAAACGCAGATGAATCGCCGAAGAGACCTTGTTGACATTTTGACCACCGGCACCCTGTGCGCGGATGGCAGAAAGTTCGATCTCCTCATCAGGAATGGCAACATTGCGCGAGATCTGTAACACGGTAAGGCTTTCTCTAAAACAGTAAAACCAGATTATAGCTGACGACTGAAGAAGAGATGCTACCCGCTCCTGTAATCCAGCCAGGGCTTGTATCTTTCATCGGTCAGGTTTGGCGGCTGACCGAGGAAAGCAATCTTTGATTAGGCTTGCCTCGTCCTCTATTATCAAATCTTGTGTTAACCCTTTATGTAGGAATAACGAAATGACTAATGGTGTCGGTGGTTCTACGGCTGAGCAGGAACTTGCATCGCTCTCTTCCATGCGTGGGGAAGCGATTCCGATTGGGCTCGATGAATATGGGGATCGTCTGCGGAGAGCCCGTGAGTTGATGCGACAAGCCGATATCGATGCGCTTTACCTCGATGCCACTACCAGCCTGCGCTACTTCACCGGCATGCAATGTTACGCGAGCGAACGTCTGCATGGCGCGATCGTGTCGGCCGGCGGTGAGTTGATTTATGTCTGCCCGGCTTTCGAAGAGCAGAAAACACGCGCCGAGATGGTGGTCGAGGGCGATTTTGCCTTATGGGAGGAACACGAGGATCCGACCGGGATTGTTGCCAGCAGCGCCTTGAAATGCTCGGGCAAACCGGGCTGCGCGCTCGCCATCGATCATCAGACGCCGTTTTTCACCGCGAGTCGGCTGCAAACTGCAAACCCACTACTAAGCATCGTTAATGGCGAGGACCTGATCGCGCAATGCCGCAGGATCAAGTCGGCAAATGAATTGAAGCTACTGAAGCAGGCCAAAACCATCACGCTGCAAGTTCATCGACTCGCGGGGCAGATTCTGTGCGCCGGAATCGACACCCGCGAGATACAGGCCTTTCTGGACGCCGCCCATATCGCCTGCGGCATGGATGGACGCTCCACCTTCAAGATCGTTTTGTTCGGCGAACCGACCGCCTACCCGCACGGTGTGCCCTACCCGCAAACCCTGGCGGCCAACGATATGGTGCTGATCGATACCGGCGCAACCCTGCACGGTTATAATTCAGATATCACCCGCAGCTATGTTTTCGGCGAAGCCAACGCGCGCCAGCGCGAGATCTGGGAACTGGAACAGGCGGCACAACTTGCAGCATTTGCAGCCGCACAGATCGGCGCGCCATGCTCGGCACCGGACCTCGCCGCGCGTGAAGTAATCACGGCTGCGGGTCTGGGCCCCGACTATAAAGTTCCGGGATTGCCGACTCGCACCGGGCATGGTGTCGGGCTCGATGTGCACGAACATCCATACATCGTTAAAGGCAATGATTTACCGCTCGCACCGGGTATGTGTTTTTCCATCGAACCGATGATTTGCAGCTATGGCGAATTCGGCGTGCGCCTGGAAGATCATGCCTACATTGCCGATGACGGGCCACGCTGGTTTACCGAACCAAGCGAGTCGATCGAGAATCCGTTTAATCTTTAAATCAGACAGGTATAAATCGCAAGTTCAATATATGTGGGCATAATATTGATCGCAGCTAGTCGAAGTTGAGCGATAAATATGGTCAAAGATTTCACCGCATGTGGCGATATTACCTGCATTCCTGTGCAGACCTGTTTAGATCTGGTCAGGGTTAACTTTGGCAAATCATGTTGACTGAACACAATCCCCAGACAACGGTGTACTTTTCGGATAAGCTTTTATAGGTCTGTCGATAATCCAAAGTCCGTAATTGAATAATTCTCCCTTAATCGAATCGCCGACTGAACAGAAACTCTCGATTGACAGTATCGAGCGGCAACAACGATGCATAGTCATCACCTGGAAAGACGGGCATCGCAGCGTTTTCCACCATATCTGGCTACGCGACAATTGCACCTGCTCACAATGCGGTGACCGCAGCGGCGGTCATCGATACCTGGAACTGGGCAGCATAGACCCCGACATAGTTCCTGACGAGATTTCTGTTGATGCATCAGGCTCGCTGTACATCAGGTGGGCCGAGGATGCGCATATAACCAGTTATTCACCAGCCTGGCTGCGAGAGCATTCCTATTCGACCGGGTCAATTGCCGGGCGGCGACAACAGCCGGTACTCTGGGATTCAGATCTGGACGACAAAATTCCCGAATGGGATTACCGCCAGGTCATCGCCGACGAGTCAATTCGTCTACAGATGTTTCAGCGCATAAACGACTATGGTTTTGCGATTCTTAACGAGGTTCCGATCGAGGAGGATCAAATAGAGCGCCTGGCGGAAATCTTCGGCTTTATCCGACAAACTCACTACGGACGCGTATTCGACCTGATATCCACTCCGCAACAACGCATCCTCGCGCAAACGGCGCATGCCATCAGACCCCATAACGATGAATTGTTTCGTGACCCCATACCCGGCCTGTTCATGATGCACTGTCTGCGCGCCAGTGATTGCGGCGGCGGCGCATCGGTCCTGGTCGACGGTTTCAAGGCCGCCGATAATCTGCGCTCCCGTAACAGGGAATCATTTGACCTGCTGTGCCAGGTCCCGATCCCGCATCGCAGGTTCCTGGTCGATGACGTGGACGATGTCGCGCTAGCGGCGAAGTGGCCCGTGATCGAGCTGAATCAGCACGGCGATATCGTGGCGGTCCACATCAATGAACGCACCATGGCGCCGCTGGATGTAGGGGAAAACCTGACCGAACCGGTTTACCGGGCATTGCAGAAAATGCTGGCTCTGGTGTATGCCCCGGAGGCCTGTGTGGAATACCGGCTGGAGTCCGGGCAGGCAGCAGTGCTGGACAACCACCGCGTATTGCACGCCCGTACCGCGTTTAATGGAAACCGGCACATCAGACAGTGTCATGTTGATCGGGATGAGTTTTTCAGTCGGCTACGCGCGCTGCACCGGCGCCTCGACGCAGGAGCCTGAAAGGCTGCAAACAGAAGTCAGAGATCGAATCTATTGTCTCGGGATCTCGCAATTCCAGTAGCTCCTGTCGTATCATCCTGTAATTCACTAACAATTCGTCGCTAACAATAAAGGCCCGGTTCCATGCAGTTATCAAATTTTCCCGTCACTCCCGTGGAGCAAAGTCGCCTTGCCCAGGTGGATTTTGACAACCTCGGTTTCGGCAGTATTTTCTCCGATCATATGTTCAGCATGGAATATGCGGATGGCGCGTGGAAGAACCCACAAATCCACCCCTACCAGGCGCTGGCGATGGAGCCCGGAGTTGCCATGCTGCATTATGGACAGACCGTATTCGACGGCTATAAAGCCTTTCGCGGAGTTGATGGCGAGGCGCGTATCTTCCGTCCCGACATGAACGCCCGGCGGCTGCATGATTCCTGTCAACGCTTGTGCATGCCTGTCATGGCGGTCGAAGAATTGACCGAAATCATGATCGCAGCCACGCGTGAACTGATCGCCCTTGACCACGAATGGATGCCTTCAAGGTGGGGGCATTCACTCTACGTGCGACCCCTGGTGATCGGTACCGAGGCCACGCTGGAAGTACGTGCGGCCAACAGTTATCGCTTCATCATCATGACCTCCCCGGTAGGCGGCTACTTTACCAATCTGCAAAAAGGCGTGTCGCTGTATGTCGAAGACCGTTTTACCCGTGCCGCCAGCGTAGGTGGGTTGGGGGCAGCGAAGACTGCCGCTAACTACGCCGCCAGTCTGCTACCGGGTTTTCAAAGCCGACAGCAGGGATTCGACCAGGTGTTGTGGCTGGATGGCAATGAACATCGCTACGTGGAAGAGGTTGGTGCGATGAACATCTTTTTCAAGATCGGCGGCAAGGTCGTGACTCCGCCTCTGGGCGGCTCAATCCTGCCAGGTGTGGTGCGCAACAGTGTACTTACCCTGCTCGGGGACTGGGGAATTCCTGTGGAAGAACGACGCATCACCATCGATGAAGTGATAGAGGCCTTCCGTAACGGTGAACTGGAGGAAGTATTCGGCGCGGGCACGGCGGCGGTAATCTGCCCCGTGGCCAGTATCGGCTTCAAGGAGGAAGTATTCCAGGTGGCCAATCCACCTCCCGGCGAACTGACCCTGCGCCTCTATGACGAACTGACGGGCATCCAGTACGGCAAATTGCCTGATCGTCACGACTGGAATGTGGTGGTGCCGATCCCGCAGGAGAGCGCGTCATCAGCGGCGATCTAGTCCGCAAACCAGGGTGCCGGTTGTAGTCGTTTATAGCCTGAGAATGCGAGTTATCCTCAGTTGACGGTTGCTTGAAACCTGTACCCATTTCGTGCCATCCTTGACAATTAACCGAGCGGCGAGTAGCTTCAAATCCAATCCAACGTATGGGACGTTGAATTACCCAAAAATAATCCATTCAAATACCTACAATTCTTTGTAAAAAGACAGGTAGGGAGGACTGAAAATGATAAAAAGTTTAATTCGCACAACCCTCGCGATATCACTGACGGTGGCAGCATCGGCCTCTATTGCGGCCGATAAAACCCTCGTGTTCTGTTCCGAAGGCAGCCCCGGAGGATTTAACCCGAGCCTGCATTCTGCTGGAACCGACTTTGATGCATCCGCACAACCAATCTACAACCGCCTGACGGAGTTCGAACCCGGCACCACCAAGGTAGTTCCCGGTTTAGCCGAGTCGTGGAGCGTATCCGCCGACGGCACGGAATATACCTTCAAGCTGCGTAGAGGCGTAAAGTGGCATTCCAACAAGCACTTCACCCCGACGCGCGATTTCAACGCCGACGATATACTCTTCAGTTTCAATCGGCAGTGGAAAGAAGATCACCCCTACCACAGTGTTTCCGGCGGCAAGTACCTGTACTTCGGCTGGATGGACATGGGCCCCGCGCTTAAATCCATCGACAAGATCGATGACTACACGGTCAAGTTCACTCTGAACCAGCCGGACGCACCCTTTGTCTCCAACCTGGCAATGGATTTCGCTTCCATTCTTTCCGCGGAATACGCGAATAAAATGCAGGCTGCCGGCACCCAGGAAACCATCGATAACGCCCCCATTGGCACCGGTCCTTTCGAGTTCGTTTCCTACAAGAAAGACTCGGTCATTCGATACAAAGGATTCAAAGACTACTGGGAAGGCGCACCCAAGATCGACAAGCTGATTTACGCGATCACCACCGACGCCACCGTGCGTTTCCAGAAGCTGAAGGCTGGCGAATGTCATATCATTCCTTACCCGAACGCGGCTGACCTGGATGCGATGGAAAAAGACCCGAACATCAACCTGCTCAGCCAGGAAGGTCTGAACGTCGGTTACCTGGGCTTTAATACTTCAAAAGCACCTTTTACCAACAAATCCGTACGTCAGGCTCTAAGCATGGCTATCGACAAGCAGGCTATTCTGGATGTGGTCTTCAAGGGTTCCGGTTCTGCCGCGAAAAACCCGATTCCACCGACCATGTGGTCTTACAACGACGATATCGTGGATTACAAGTATGATCCTGAAACCGCCAAGAAGTTGCTGGAAATTGCCGGTGTCAAGGACCTGAAAACCGATATCTGGGCTATGCCTGTACAACGTCCATACAACCCGAATGCCCGCCGCATGGCTGAGCTGATTCAGGCTGACTGGGCGAAAATCGGTGTCACCGCTGAAATCAAGTCATTCGAGTGGGGTGAATATCGTGAGCGTATTCGTGCCGGTGAACATTCAACCGCCCTGCTAGGCTGGACTGGTGACAATGGTGATCCGGATAATTTCATGTTCGTCCTGCTGGGTTGTGCGGCGGCCAAGTCAAACGTGGCACGCTGGTGTAACGAGGAATTTGACGGCTTGCTGCGTGCCGCCAAACTGACCTCTGACCAGGCTGAACGTACCAAGCTGTACAAAAAGGCCCAGGTGATTTTCAAGCAGGAAGCGCCCTGGTATACCGTTGCCCACTCAGTGCAATTCCGTCCAGTGCGTAAAGAAGTGAAGAATTTCAAAATTCACCCACTGGGCAGCCACATTTTCAAATATGTGGATCTGCAGTAAGTTAAGTAACTTAAAATTGTAGTAATCAGTAATAAGGGCGTGAGAGTAAAATCTCACGCCTTTTTTATATAAACGGCAATAAACATGTTTTCATTCGTACTCAATCGCATCGCACTGCTGATCCCGATATTTTTCGGGGTAACCCTGGTTTCCTTTGGTTTTATCAGATTGCTACCGGGCGACCCGGTGGCAGCACTCGCCGGCGAGCGTGATATGACCCCGGAAAGACATGCGGAAATGATGGAGAAACTGGGTCTGGACAAACC
>Ga0255039_10000184_pt1 | contig 20530 bp, 33 predicted proteins | sample BC1_12_1_MG_FD_181713 | JGI IMG/M metagenome (GOLD analysis project Ga0255039, IMG submission 181713) | Seawater microbial communities from Strait of Georgia, British Columbia, Canada - BC1_12_1 | ecosystem: Environmental > Aquatic > Marine > Strait | place: Canada: British Columbia | collected... | reverse complement strand
TTCTAACTTTGGTTCAGACAAACCTACAGGACATCTTGGTTCTTTTTTAGAAAAAAAAGCAGAAACACAAATACAACTTCAAGCAAATACAGTAAACAAAGATTGGATAACCGTCAAGTGCAAACGTAGTAGGGGTTATTCATTCGAAACATTTAGTTTTAAGGTAAATGAAATAGGACTACCTGAAATAGTAGGGGATTTATACGATCCACTAAAAAACTAAATAACTATGAAGAATTGCTTATCGGATATATTTAATAAACATCAAGTTTGGATTGACATTGTATGTTCCTTTGGTTGTAACAAAGAAACGTCAGAAGATATTGTTCAAGAAATGTATATTAAAATAGATAAGAAAATAAAGAATGGTTTGAATATTGATTTTGGTAAAACAGATTATAATTACTATTATATATTTAAAACACTTAAAACATTATTTTTAGATTTAAAACGTAAAGAAGCTAAAGTAAAAATGATAGAGCTGGAGAATGTAAGAGATCATTTATCAGACTTTGACTGTCAAGATTATGATCAAGTATATTCTGAAATACAAAACGAATTAAATAATATGTATTGGTATGATAAAAAGATATTTCAAATAATAGAAGGAGGAGAATCAATAGCAGAACTTTCAAGAAAATCTGGAATACCTTATTACTCATTATATAATACTTATAAAAAAGTAGTACAGAAACTAAAAAAACTATTGTGATAAAAGTTAGTAATTCAAGACTTGATTATTGTGCTAAAACAGGAAACTATTATGAAGAATTATTTTCTAAAAAAGTAATATCAAAAGGTTTTAAATGGAGAAAATCTACAAATGAAGAAGATTGGTATAAACACATAGATTGTTATGTAAATGAATATGGAGTTGATATAAAAGGTAATAGACATTTAGAAACTATATGGTTAGAATACACTAATGTAAATGGTAATAAAGGATGGTTAAGAGGCAAGGCATTTTATATTGCTATGTTTATTGTAGAATTAAATTGTTTTAGTATCTATAAAAGAATTGATTTATTAAATTATATTAAAGAAAATACAAAAGAAAAAACAAATAATAAAAAAGATTACCTTAAATTATACACAAGGGAGAAATGGGGTAAAAAAGATGAAATAGTAAAGGTTAATTATAATCACATAAAACATTTAGAATTAATAAAATTATGAAATTAGGAGATTTAATATATTACTTCACAAAATATACAGGCATTAAGTTTCTTGTAGATAAATACCATAAGATTCGTGGAACTAAATGTAATTGTGATAAGAGAAGAAAAAAGTTCAATGAAATAAAAATAAATAGATGGTAAAATTTACTGATTATGATTTTAAACAATGGGAAGAATTTAGGCTTTCAAAAAGATCAACAATTAACCGTAAAGAATTTGAATTGGTATGTCAACTGCACTCAACCTATTACAAACATCCTCTACACCATCCCTGCACCTGTAATCCAAAAATAATTAATAAATGGATAAAAGAACTAAATGTCATTTGGGATAATGGGAATTAATACAATTAAAAAACTTGAACAAACTGTTGTTAAATTCTTAAACTTTGATGGCTGGAATTTAGAATGGACTGGAGATGGTTACAAACATTATGACGCTTGTGGCTTTACACGCAAAGGAAATCCTTGTGTAATAGAAATGAAGTTTCGTAATAAATATTATGAAGATAAAATGTTAGAGAAATCAAAATATGATTCTTTAATGAAAATGGATAAAGAAGTAGTCAAACTTTATTTTGTTAATGATCCTAAAGGAAACTTTTTATATTGGTTAAACACTATAGAACTTCCAAAACCAAAAGAAATGTATTGCCCTGATACTACACTATGGACTAAAAAAAGGTTACTTAAACCTGTTTACTTGCTAAAAGAAAACCAAGCCACAAGAATCAATTTAAATTAGTTTATTAATTTTTTTGTTAATTACATTTGTTTAATGTATCTTTAAAACAAAAAACAATATGGCACACGAACCAAACGCATTTGAAAGTTCAATATTTGAACACTACAGAATTAGAGAAAAATCCAAAATAATAAATGATGCTATTAAGATTTTAATAGAACACAATTATACTGTTATTGATCTTGAAGGTAATTTTATTAAAAAAGATTAAATCAAAATGATTTTATTAGTTGATGCAGACAGCTTAATCTTTGCCAGTTGTTATAGAACAAAAGACGAAGAAAACCAAGATCCTTACTATAGAGATATAGAAGATTCCAAAGTTAAGTTTGATGAACAGTTTATGAAGATTGTAAATGATTTAGAAGAACAATACGAAATAGATAAAGTGATTACATTTAATGGAAGCAAAGGAAACTTTAGAAAACTAATTACACCTGTATATAAAGCAAACAGAAAGAAACAAGAATTGCCCCCATTACTTCACGATATGCACCAGTACGTTAAAGAAACATACAATAGTATATTTGGTTTTGGAATAGAAACAGACGATCTGGTTGCGAGATATTGGTATAACATAAGCAACGACATAGGAAGAAATGAAGTAATGATAGTAAGTATAGATAAAGACTACAAGCAGTTTCCTTGTTTAATGTATAACTATCACTACAAACATAGGGTAGTATTAGACATAAGCGAAGATCAAGCATTATATAACTTCTATGAACAAATGATAGTAGGAGATACTGCAGACAATGTAAACTACTTTAAAGGCAAAGGTAAAAAGTTTGCAGAAAACTATTACAAAGATTGCACCACAAAATATCAATACACTAAAAAATTATACGAATTATTTAAAGAACAATACAAAGGCAAAGCAAGACAGAAATACACAGAATGTTATAACCTTTTAAAATTAAGAACAGAATGAAAAAATTTAAAATTAAAGAAATTAAAGAATTATTAAAACCAAAAAACTTATTAGAGTTTAACAGGGATATTAGTCAAAGACATACTAATTCAATGATTCAAAGCATTAATGAATGTGGAATATTAAGGTTACCTGTAATTGGAAACATATCAAATTTTGATAAAAGAAAATATGTTATTATAGATGGTCAACATTTATGCAATGCAATAGTACAAATGCCTAAAACATTATTTACTAATAATATAAATGAAATAGATTGTATTGTTAAAAAATATGACAATAAGAATGAAGTTATTTCAGATGTTGCGAAATTAAATAATATACAAAAAAGCTGGAATGATGAAAACTATTTAAATGCTTGGTATAAATTTGGAAATGATAATATAGATTATTTTTCTAATTACGCATATTTGTCTAATACTTATAATAATATCTTCGATGGTTTGCCTTGTGGGTTTTTAGTTGACCTTTATGCTACAAGCAAAGAATCATTTAGAAATGGTAAATTAGAATTTAAAGATCAAGCATTTAGTGATAAATTAGCCCAATTATCTTTTATGCTTAAAATAGATTATAATAAAAATTCTTTTACTTTGCAAGGTTTAAGAAACTGGGCTTTTGATAGAAAATTTACTCATTTAAAAGATGTAGATTTTAATAAATTAAAGTCAAGATTAAAATTATCATTAAAAAATAATGAAGATAAAAATTGTAATGGTAGGGAAGATTTTTCTAAATATATAGACACAATATATAAAAGAATATAAAACATAATTATTAAGAAATGAATAAACAAGAAATAGAGGTACAAGATTATTACTTTGTACAAAATGAAGTAGCAGAAAAAATAATACAACTATCAGGAATAAATGTATTTGAAAGATCAAGAAAACGTGAAATAGTAGAAATGAGATCATTATTGTTTTACATACTAAAGAACAAATTAAATATGGGGCTTACAGAAATAGCACACTACTTTAGAGAATCAGGAACGTCTATCAATCACGCAACTGTTATATGGTCATTAAAAAATTATGACATATATAAAAAGACAAATAAAAAAATGCAAGAGATAGAAGAAATGATTATACTTAAAACAAGTATGAATCTAAAAGGAGTGAATAGAGAAAACTATTTAGAAGTAAAATGCAAAGAACTTGAAGATGAAATAAAAGAATTAAAAGGAAATCCTATATTAAATTTAGTTAATAAAATACCTAAACATTTAGAAGAAGAAGCATTAACAAGAATTGAATTGCTTATAAAAGGTTGGGAATGGCAATATAGAGATAGCACAACAGCTTATGCAGGAGAATAAATTAAAAGATCAAGCATTACTTAAAGTTCAATCTAAAATCTGGGAACAAAAAAGATTCATTAGAGAATTAGAAAATGATATTGAAAAAGATAATAATATAGATTTTGATACTATAGAACTACAACTTGATGAAGCCTTATCAATATTAGAGTTATACGAATACATAAAAAAAGCAATACAGAATTATGAACCAACAGGAATTTAAAGAAACAAAAAAATATCTACTTGATAAATGTCAAGAGATAATGGAAGCTAAACAACCTGAATACACACAAAAGAATATAGACATTCTAAACAACTTTAAATCTACAGCAGAAAGCATAGGCATTGAACCTATGGAAGTATGGGCAGTATTCTTTAATAAACATATACAAGCAATATTAACACACGCAGGAGATCCTAATATGCCACAAGCAGAACCAATAGAAAGTAGATATGCAGATGCTATTAACTATTTACTATTAGGATTTAGTATTCTACAAGACAGACCAAAAAAAGATATAATATCTGGTACTGAATAAATTAAGTAAAAAATTACGTTATATATATATAAATTGAATAAACAATAATATTTCAATATGGATTCTAAAAATGGAAACAGTCAACTTAATGAAGAAAGAAACAATTATAACAATAAGGTTTCAAGATTAAATATATTAGGAGAATGCAGAACTGTTAAATGGAATAAGCAAAGACGCTTTAGAACAATTTAAAAAACATATTATGGATAATCGTAAAAACAATGGAGGAGCAAGAGAAGGTGCAGGTAGACCAAAGAAAGCAGATGAATTAAAACTAATTGAAAAATTAGATTCATTAATAGACAATGACGAAGTTATAAAGACTTTAGGCAAACAAATACTAAAAGGAGATTCAAGAGCTATGAATTTATACTTTGGATATAGATATGGCAAACCTAAAGAATCAGTAGATATAACTTCAAGTGAAGGCTTGAACATAAACTTCAAAGACTTAATTAAGTTTAAGTGATTGAAATAAATAAAAAGTATTCTCCTATTGCTGAATCAGATGGGAGGTACTTTATAGTTACAGGTGGTCGTGGATCTGGTAAATCTTTTTCTGTAAACCTCTTATTAGTTCTTCTTACTTATGAAGCTGGACATACTATTCTATTTACTCGTTATACTTTATCTTCTACTTATATTTCTATTATTCCTGAATTTATTGAAAAAATAGAGATGCTTAAAAAGTATGATGACTTTCATATAACAAAAGATGAAATAAGAAATAAGCGTTCAGGAAGCAAGATAATATTCAAAGGAATAAAAACTTCAAGTGGAGATCAAACAGCTAATTTAAAGTCATTACAAGGCGTTACAACATTTGTATTGGATGAAGCAGAAGAACTAACTAATGAAGATACATTTGATAAGATAGATTTATCAGTAAGACAATTAGGCAAACACAATAGGGTAATACTAATCTTAAATCCTACAACTAAAGAACATTGGATCTATAAAAGATTTTTTGAAGATAAAGGAGTACAAGAAAGTATAAACACAACTAAAGACAATGTTACATACATACACACAACCTATTTAGATAATCTTAAAAATTTATCAGAAAGTTATTTAAACCAAATAGAGAACATAAAGAAACGTAGACCAGAAAAATACAAACATCAGCTTCTTGGCTCATTCTTAAACAAAGCAGAAGGCGTTATATTTACCAACTGGTCAATAGGTAGGTTTAAAAAAACAGGCGTAAGTGTGTTCGGTCAAGATTATGGATTTAGTAATGATCCAAGTACATTAGTAGAAACTAATATAGATACAACTAATAAGGTTATTTATTTAAAGGAATGTTTTTACTTGCCTAAACTAACAACAAGCGAAATAGCACGTTTAAATATCAAACACGCTATAGACAATTTAATCGTAGGAGATTCTGCAGAAGTGCGTCTTTTATCAGAATTAAAATCTAAAGGGTGTAGTGTAGTGGCTTCAATAAAAGGAGCTGGATCTATAACCTATGGGATCAGCTTATTACAAGACTATGATTTAATAGTAGACGAACAAAGTATAAACTTAATAAAAGAACTAAACAACTATAGTTGGCTTGAGAAGAAATCAAACACACCTATTGATAAACATAACCATTTAATAGATGCTATTAGATATGCAGTAAGCTACCAGCTACAGAATCCTAACAGGGGCAAATACTATATACAATGATGGAATGTAAAAAATGCAAACAGACAATGACTATATATTCAGGCAAAGATAATAAAGACTACTACTACTGTAGAGAATGTGATATTATTGAATACGAATAAACTTTATTAAATATTTTGTTAATTAAATATATTGTATTATATTAGCTGTATAATTGCAATCAAGCAGTTATATAAACAGAACAAAATGAAAGAATTAAAAACAAAACAACAAGAAGAAAAAGATTTATTATATAAAATACTTTTTTATAGAGACTTATATAAATCAACAAACTATTTAAAAAATTTAAAACAGAACAAATGGCAATAAATAAAATAACATTAGAAAATAGATTTAAAATTATAGATGTTGAAACAACTTTAAAAATGTTGATACAACACGCAGAATTAAAACCACATCACAAAGATTGGGTATTAACATCTTATAAAAACATTTTAGACTTTAAACATCAAAACGATATAATATGAAAAAAAGACAATATAGAAGTAATCAAGGTAGAAGTCCACAAAAAGAAAATGATTCAATGAAAATCATTGCTGTATTACTTTTAGTAGCTTGGACTGCAAGTATAATCTCTTTAACACTAAAATTAGTATGAAACATTATTACGAAGTAGACGGACAACGTAGATATTACATTGCAAAGAAAATATCTCCTAAAGAAAACAAAGAATCATTTTTAAAGATTGTAGGTTATTCAGCTTTAGGCTGGGCTGTATTTTATGTAGCTATGTTTTTTTTCTTACATTTGTTAGAAACAATAATATGAGAAACAAGATACAGAACTTACAAGATTTAGAATACACCAGTAACGCTATAATACTTGGCGAACTAATTAACAAGTGGGTAAAAGCTAAACCAAAGAACGTAGAACTATTACAATTCCAACAACTATTTATAGACAACTCTATTTATGTTGCAGGATTACAGAATGATCTTGCAGCTTGTAAGATGGCTAATAGTGATTATAGGGAACGAATGAATGAAGCCCTTTATGATTTAGAATTATACAAAGAAGAAATGAAAGCCTATAATTTATGAACTACTATAAAGAAACTCCAGACGATATGCCACAATACAAGTGCATCGAATGTGAAAGACCAATATATGAAGAAGGGTATTGTAGTCATCAATGCGAATATATAGATTAATAATTTTGTTTTGTTTAAGTTGAAAAAGGGTGTTAGAAATAGCACCTTTTTTTTTATACTAAAATTCTATTTTAATTACGTTATATAAGTATGAAAGCTAATATTAACGTACCTACTGAACTTAATGAAATTACATTAAAGCAATATCAGAAGTTCCTAAAAGTACAAGATAGCAAACAGAACAACAATTTCATACAAACTAAAATGATAGAAATATTTTGCAATGTTAAAATGCAAGATGCTCTAAATATAAAGCTATCTGATGCAGATCGTATAGCAGGTTTAATATCTAATATGTTTGATCAGAAGCCAGATCTTGTAAAAAGTTTCTGGTTAAATAATGTTGAATACGGATTTGTTCCTGATCTTGATGAAATAACATTAGGAGAATATATTGACCTTGATACCTATATGGGAGAATGGGAGAATATACAAATAGCAATGAATGTATTATACAGACCTATCAAACAGAAGTTAGGAGAAAAATACTTAATAGAAGAATATGATCCAGATACAAAAGACAAATTAATTAATATGCCTATGGATGCAGTATTTGGTTCTATTATTTTTTTTTATCGTTTAGGGATCGAATTATCGAAAACTATGATGAATTATTTGGAGAACGAGGAGGGGAATCTACAAGTTCACGAGCTGGATTTGCTAAAAAATGGGGGTGGTATTCAAGCCTTTACGGACTCGCTGGAGGAGATATTACAAGATTTGAAGATATTACCAAATTAGAAATGCACAAGTGTTTAATGATGTTAGCATTTATGAAAGACAAAAATGAATTAGAATCAAAACAAATAAAAAGTAAATTCAAATGAGCCAACAAGGAATAAGAGGTTTTTATCAATTAACTGAAACTATAAAAGACAAGCTACTTGCAGACATTAATTGCAATACTGTAACAACAGGAGATATATACGATGTAAATCTAAACAAGCAAGACATATTTCCATTAGCACATATTATAGTAAACAACGTAATACAACAAGAACAAACATTAACTTTTAATATAAGCATCTTGGCTATGGATATTGTGGATCAATCTAAAAGTGAAACAACAGATAGGTTTACAGGAAACAATAACGAACAAGACATTCTTAATACACAACTGGCAGTATTAAATAAAGTAATACAAAGTTTAAGAATGGGAACACTACATCAAGATAAATACCAATTAGATAGTCCTGTAAGTTGTGAACCATTTTACGATAGGTTTGAAAACCAATTAGCAGGATGGACTGCAACTATGGACATAATGATATATAATGACATAAACATCTGTTAATGAATTTTAAGAATATAAATAAAGCATTAAATGATTTTGGTAAGTACGTTGTACAACAATCAAGATCACGCCTAACAAAAGGAAATCAAGGTGGTGGTGCTTTATATGATTCTATTAGATATACATTAGATGAAGAACAGAAAGGATTTATACTTGACTTCTATATGGAAGATTACGGTAAGTTCCAAGATCAAGGTGTTAAGGGTGCTAATCCAAGTTTAATAAAAGGAGGTAAACAAAAAGCACCAACAAGTAAGTTTAGTTATAAGCAAAAGATGCCACCAATGAAACCATTAATGGATTGGGCTCAAAGTAAGAATATAAGATTTAGAGATAAAGAAGGCAAATTTAAAAAGGGCAGTTATAAGAGTATGGCATTTGTATTACAAAGAAGTATATACGCACAAGGTTTTAAACCTACTTACTTTTTTACTAAACCATTTGAAGCTGCATTTAAAAGATTACCAGAAGAATTAATAAAAGATTTTATGTTAGACATAGAAAAAGGAATAATATTAGGAATAAAAAAATAAACAATGGCAGCAATAGCATTACGAAGTCCACAATATAAATACGCAGCAGCAGGTACAGGAGCTAATTCTGCTAAAATAACTATTAGTATTGATGGAACAATAGAATATACTTTAATAAAAAGAGCAACAGCAGGAGCAAATATGCTTTGGGAAATAGCAGAACTATGTAGAGATTTTATAAACATAACTTATGACGGTAGTTATACTGCTGAAACTTTAGCTATTATATCTACCTTAACTTCACACGCTTCAACAGATGGAAGTGGAACAGCTTTAACAACATCGACAATAACTGATATAGGTTATGACGCATACGGTACATTTACAGAAGGCTCAAATCCAACAGTACCTTTTGGTTCTCGTCCTACTTGGCTTATAAGTGGAGATCCTAATCATACAGGAATAAATGATGAATACTATATTTATGTGCCTAACAATACAGCAGGTTCAGTTCCTTATATAATTGCTAATGAAACTATGGGCTATCAAAGTTACGGAGCTACAGATGTAGAAATAACAAGTAGTCCTGCTGGAATTAAAATGAATATAAATAGAATTGATTGTACAAAATATGGAAATGGTCATAAAATTACATTTGTAAATAAATATGGTGCATTACAAGATTTATGGTTCTTTTTAAAATCTGTAAACACAACAACAAAAAAACAAGAGCAGTTTCAAAGAGTTGTTATTAATACAGCAGGAGTTTATAGCCCTTATGTACATACTAAACAAGATTATAATACTGTAGCAAACACAAGCATAACATTAAGTAGTGGTTATTATCCTGAATGGGCTAATCAATGGTTTGAACAATTATTATTATCAGAACAAGTGTGGTTAACAAGACTTGACCCTACTAATCCTAATTCAACACAATATGTTCCTGTTAATGTAAAGAAAAATAGTATGGTTCAAAAGACTTCACTAAACGACAAACTTATAGATTACACATTTGATTTTGATATGTCATTTGATTATATAAACAATATTAGATAATGCAAAAACTACAACTATATATTGGTGGCGAAAGAATTGATTTATTTAAAGACGAACAAGTTTCATTTAACCAGTCAATACAAAACATAAAAGATCCTGCAAAGATATTTACTGAATTTACACAAACATTTACAGTACCAGCTTCTAAAGTAAATAATCAAGTGTTTGAACACTATTATAACTTTAATATTGTAGGGGGTTTTGATGCAAGAAACAAAGTAGATGCAAACATAGAACTAAACAACGTAGCTTTTAAGCAGGGTTATATAAGACTTGAAGGTGTTGATATGAAACTAAATAAAGTGTATGCATATCGTATTACATTCTTTGGGGAAACAGTAAACATAAAAGATATATTAAGAGAAGATAAATTAGGAAATTTAAGTGATCTAAATCAATACAATTTAAACTATGATGCTGCAACTGTAAAAGCAAGATTACAAAGTGCATCTGGTGCAATATTATGCCCTCTTATAACTTCTGGTGCGAGTGGAGAAGAATCAAGATTATTTTATAATAGTAATAATTCAGCACATACAGATAATACAGGCAACTTATATTATCATACAGGATCAAGTAATGATCACGGTGTTTTATATTCTGATTTAAAATATGCTATAAGACTTTATGAAATAGTAGAAGCTATCAAAGTTACCTATCCATCTTTAGTGTTTACAGATGATTTTTTTAGTACAAGCAATGCAGAATTTTACAATCTTCATATGTGGCTACATAGAAAGAAAGGTAGTGTAGCACCTGCAGAACAAATAGCAGCATTTCCAACATTAGTAACAGGTTTTGGTTTACCTCAAACTTATACTAATATGATTGATAGTTCTGGCTTACAAATAGATGCAAATTATTTACCAACAATCACACAAAGATTAACTATAAATACAAGTTCAACTGATTCTTATGACGTAATAATAAACAGGGGTACTACTGTTTGGTTTACTGCTTCTAATTTAACAGGCAATTCATTATTTGATCAAGGGGATATGGGTTTTATGGATGCAGCTACATATACTGTTATTATAAGAACAACAACTAATATTACTTTTTCTTTAATAGAATGGGATTTATCAGGTTACCAACCTACAAGTCCTCCAGTTGGATGGGCTGAAACTTATGATATTACAAATTTTTCTGCTACTGCTACATTTCAATTTGTTATAACTGAACAAATACCTGATATGAAAATTATAGATTTTCTAACAGGAATATTTAGAATGTTTAATCTTACAGCTTATTATGTAAGTAATAGACAAGATGCAGATTATGGTAAAATCAAAGTACAAAAATTAGATGATTTTTATATAGCAGGAACAAGTTATGATATAAGTGAATATGTAGATACAAATACAAGTCAAGTAAATGTAGCATTACCATATAAAGAAATAGAATTTGGTTATGAAGGAACTGGAACATTACTTGCTTTACAATATGAGCAATTACAAGGTAAAAGTTGGGGTGCAGAAAAATTTACAGGAAACGCAACAGTAGGCAATAACTTTGATGCACCTAATCCAACATATAAAGTAACACTACCTTTTGAGCATATACAAATGGAACGTCTTGTGAATGTTAACCCTGATTTAGCATCTCCACAAACAACAATACAATATGGATATTTTGTTGATGATAATTTAGAAGCATACTTTGGTAAACCATTAATATTTTATCCTATTCTTCAAACAAGTGGAACAGAAATATCGTTTAGAGATTCTGCAACAACACATTCTCCTTTAACTACTTATTTTATACCAAGCAATAGTTTAAGTTTGAGTTCTGCTACAAGCACAAAAAATATAAACTTTTATTTAGAAGTAAATGAATATAGTTTAGATACAAATTTTACAGGAACATTATTTGAAGAAAATTATTTAGAATACATACAAGACATATTTAATAGTAAAAGAAGATTAACAAAACTAAAAGCATATTTGCCTTTAAAGATTATTTACAATCTTAATATGAATGATAGGGTAGTTATTAATAATCAAAGTTATAACATAAACAACCTAACTTCGAATTTAATAACAGGCGAAAGTTCAATGGAATTACTTAACAATAATTATATTGGAAATGTATCAGGAAACTTTAGAGTTTTGACAGATGTATATCAAACATATCCTAATTATTCTAATTACTATTATGAAAGTCAAATAGGAGCTGCACAAAACTTATCTAATGGAGATGTTATATACACAGATACAGCTTTAACAACAACATTAGTAGCAGGAACTTATTATCAAGTGGGGTCAAGTGAAACAACAACAAGGTGTATAAATAGTTCATACCAAATGAGTATGACAGTAAATTCATCAGGAGTTATAACAAACATATTATGTGATCAACCTTAAAATTATGATAAAAAATATAATAGAATTATTAAAAATTGTAGATGGAGAAACAGAAACAATTAGAATTGCACAAGGCAAATATAAAATAGCTGAAACCTTTAAAGAAGGATTTAAACAAATAAAAAGAGAAATAAAATGGCAGAAGTAATACAAGTTCAGTTAGATATAGAAACTAAAAAGGCTCAAAAAGGTGTAGACAACCTAACAGACGAAATAGTTAATCTAAACAAAGAAGTAGCACAAGGAAATAAAGAAACAGCTAAAGGTTTAAAAGATGTTGAAAAAGCATCTGATAAAACTTCTGGTGGTGTAAAGAAAATAGGTGGTGCATTAAAAGCATTAGGTATTGGACTTATTATAGCAGGATTTACAAAGTTTGTAGAAGTTTTAAATGAAAATCAAAAGGTAGCAGACTTTTTTTCTATTACATTTGAAGCATTATCATTAGCATTTAATGATTTTTTTAATTTTATATTATCTAATACTGGTGCAATAACTAACTTTTTCAAAGCAGCCTTTGATGATCCTGTTCAAAATATGATTGACTTTGGTAACGCTATTGTAGAAAATGTTATTGAAAGGGTGCAATCATCAATAGACACATTAGGTTATTTAGCAGAAGCAGTAGTTAAGGTATTCAAAGGAGATTTTGCAGGTGCATTAGATGCAGCTAAAAATGCAGGTAAAGAATTAGTAGACGTTGTTACAGGTGTTGATGATTCATTTGATAAAACTGCAGAAGTTGTTACAAAAGTTGCTACTGCAACATCCAATTATGTAAAAGAAACAATTAAAGGTGCTACAGAAAATGTTAATCTTGCTAAAACAGCAGAATTAGCTGCAGTTGCTAATCAAGGTTTAATTGAGAAGTATGATCTACAAGCAGAAAAATTAAGACAAGTAAGAGATGAAGAAAGAAACACTATAGCTGAAAGAAAGAAAGCAAATGATGAATTAAATGCAGTATTAGACGAACAAGAAAAAACAATGTTAGCTAATGCAAATGCTATACTTAATGCAGCACAAGCACAATTTAAAAAGAACGGAAATGATGAAAATCAAATAGCTTTATTAGAAGCACAAAATGAAGTATTAGCAGTACAAGCACAAGTTGCAGGTTTTAGGTCAGAACAAAAAGCAAATGATTTAGCATTAGATAGAGAACAAAAGGAATTGAATCAATCTATAAGTGATGCAGAAGCAGAAAGAAATCAAGCACAATCAGAATTTACAGCAGAACAAATAGAAAATGATTATTTAAGATTACAAGCACAATTAGATATTGCACAAAAAGAAGGTGAAATAGAATCAAAAAGATTAACAGAAAAAAGAAATCAATATAAACAAGGAACACAAGCGTATGAAGATGCTAACAATGAACTATTAGCATACCAACAAGAAAACGCAAACTCACAAGTTTCAATAGAAAAAGATTTAAATAAAAATAAAAAACAATTAACTACACAAGCCTTAACTGATATGGCTACTATTGTAGGTAAAAACTCAAAGTTTGGTAAAGCTATAGCAATAGTACAAGCTATTAGAGATACCTATGCAGGTGCAAACAAAGCATTAGCACAAGGAGGTATATTCGGATTCATAGGTGCAGCAGCAGTAATTGCAGGGGGTATTGCAAACGTAAAACAAATAACATCTACACCAGAACCAACACCACCATCAGGATCATCAGTAGGTGGAGGAGGATCAATTCCAGCTATGCCATCAGCACCACCTGCATTTAATGTAGTAGGTCAAGGAGAAACAAGTCAATTAGCAGATGCAATAGGAAGTCAAGCAAGTGAACCTGTTAGAGCATACGTTGTAAGCAACGATGTAACAACTGCACAAGGATTAGAAAGAAATATTGTAGAAGGTGCAACAATATAAATGCAAAATTATTAATTAAATACGTTATATAGTATATGAAAATAGTCGAATTAATTTTAGATGAAGATCAAGATGCTTCTGGAATCGAAGCAATATCAATAGTCGAAAATCCAGCTATTGAAGAAGATTTTATTGCATTAAAAAGTGATGAAATTAAATTAGCAGAAGTTTCAAAAGAAAAAAAAATATTAATGGGGGCTTTACTAATCCCAAATAAGCCTATATATCGAAAAAATGGAGAAGATGAATATTACATATACTTCTCTAAAGATACAGTCTTAAAAGCCTCCCAAATGTACTTAACTAAAGGCAATCAAAACAATTCAACATTAGAACACCAACATTCATTAAGTGGATTAAGTTTGGTAGAATCTTGGCTTGTAGAAGATGAGGTTCACGACAAATCAAGAAAGTATGGTATGAATGTACCTGTAGGAACTTGGATGGGTGCTGTAAAAGTAAACAATGATGAAATCTGGAACGAATATGTAAAAACAGGTAAAGTAAAAGGGTTTTCAATAGAAGGTTACTTTGCAGATAAAATGGAACGACCAAAAGAATCAATAAAAGAAGATATGTCAGAACAAAACGCAGACTTACTATTAAGTCAAATAGAAAAAATAGTTAAAGGAGAAAAAGTAGAATTAAGAAACATATCACAAATTAAAAAACAAATTTCTTACATTAAAAATGTAGAAAATGATGCAGATAAAGTATTTACTAAATTTCAACAAGCTGTTTCAAAGGCAAGTGATGTTTATGATGAATTATTAAGATTTAGAAATGCTGTATATGGAGAAGTTTATGGAAATGCACCTGCTGAAATAAATGACTTTAAAAAAGCTGCAAAAGAATTAGGTATTGATATAAATAGTGTATCTGAAATACAACAATTAGAAAAATTAATAACAACTGGTAAAGAAGTTGTAAAATTTCTTGATAAATATAAAAGACCAAAAATATAACTATGAGTAAGCATATAAACAAAGTATTCAGTATGATTCAAACTGAATTAAAATCAGAAAAAGTTGAATTAGCAATTTTAGATAATCTAAAAAAATATGCAAGTGGATTAAATAAATATCAAAACGAAGGAGATGGTTTGGTAAAAAGAGCTAATAGACTAAAAACTGAATTAAACGAAACACAAAAAGCAATTTATAAATGGTCAGATGTAGGCGAAAGTATAGCAAACGATATTGTAAGAGATTTATCTAAATTTGAAAAATCAGCGAAAGAATTAGGGGTATCTCCAAGTTCAATAAAAGAATATGTTAATGCAGAAAAAGCATTTAAACAATTTGCCAAATTAGAACAGAAATATCAAAAAATTGCAAAAGAATTATAAATTAAATGCCTAAAAAAACATTTTTCCCAAGTCATTCGAGTCCTAAAAGTTCAAGACGTGCTTGTTTATGTAAAGATAAAAATACTTATTCAAGAAAATGTTGTGATGGTTCTTTATGGGCGCAAGGCATAGGAGTTATATCAAGGACTATTTGAAAATGCAAAAAAATAAATTAAACACGTTATATATATAATTATGAAATCAACTGAAATGTTAAACCAAATCAAGACGCTTCTAAACATAGAAGTAAAACTTGAAGAACAAAAATTAGAGAACGGTACTCGTGTAGAAGCAGAATCGTTTGAAAAAGGTAAAGAAATCTTTATTCTTACTGATGACGAAAAAGTTGCTATGCCTGTAGGAGAATACCTACTGGAAGATGGTAGACTTGTAGTTATTGCAGAAGAAGGAATCATAGATGACGTTAGAGAAGTATCTGACGAAGTTCCACAAAAGGAAGAAGAATCTAAAGATGAAACAGAAGATTTAGAAGAAAAGGAAGAAAAAATGGATGAAGAAGCTGATGTACAAGACTGGGAAGGTATGGAAAAAAGAATTAAGAATCTTGAAGATGCTATTTCTGATCTTAAATCTAAAATGGGAGAAAAAGATATGAAAGAAGATGAAGTTGAAATGAATGAAGAAGAAGTATCAAGACAACCTAAATCAAGAACAGTTAAAGAAGAATTTAACAAAGAAGTTAACGAACAATTAAAAGAAGAATTATCAAAACCTGCTGCTGCTCCAATAAAGCACAATCCAGAAGGAGGTAATCTTAAAAAAGAAAATTTTAGAATTAGTCCTAAAAGACGACCTTCTACAATGGATATAATCTTAAATCAATTAAATAAATAAAATAAACAATTATGCCACAACCAACTATTACTACTACTTATGCTGGAGAATTTGCAGGTAAGTACATTGCTGCTGCTCTATTGAGTGGGAACACGTTAAGTCAAGGTGCTATTGAAATTAAGCCAAACATTAAGTTTAAAGAAGTTATTAAAAAAGTAGCTACTTCTGGTTTAATTGTAGATGAATCTTGTGATTTCACGTCTGCTGGAACTGTAACTCTTACTGAAAGAATTATACAGCCAGAAAATTTCCAAGTTAACCTTGAATTATGTAAAACGCCTTTCGAATCTGACTGGGGTGCTGTATCAATGGGCTATTCAGCTTTTGATAATTTACCTCCTGACTTTGCAAGTTTCTTAATTGCACACGTTGCTAAAGAAGTTGCTCAAGCAACTGAAAACAACATCTGGCAAGGAAATCTTGGTGGGGCTCAAGCTGGAGAATTTGACGGATTTACTACTTTAATGACTGCAGATGCAGATGTAATTGATGTTGCTGCTGTAGGTGGTGGTGTTAATTCTGCAAATGTAATAGCAGAACTTGGAAAGATAGTAGATGCTATTCCTGATACTTTATATGGTAAAGATGACTTATACATCTATGTTTCACAAAACATCGCTAAATCTTATGTAAGAGCATTAGGAGGTTATTCAGCTTTAACTAACGTAGCTGGAACTGAAAATGTAGGTTCTGTAGGTGCTAACGGTATCGACAATAGAGGAACTTTATGGTTCGGAGGAAACGAAAACCTTTCTATTGATGGTGTAAAAATCGTTGTAGCAAATGGATTACCAAACAACTATGCAGTTGCTGCTGAAAGATCTAACTTATTCTTTGGAACAGGTTTAATGTCTGACTACAATCTTGTTAAATTGATTGATATGGCTGATATTGACGGAAGTAAAAACGTAAGAGTAATTATGAGATTTACTGCTGGAGTTCAATACGGAATAGGATCTGATGTAGTTCTTTATTCTTAATAAATTAAATTAACCAAAAATAAAGGGTAGGTGGGTTATTGCTTACTTACCCTTTTTTTATAAAATAAAATATAAACTATGGCTTGTACATTAAACACTGGTAGAAAATTACCTTGTAAAAGTGCCTTTGGTGGCATAAAAACAGTTTGGTTTGGAGATTTTGGAGGTATTACAGGAGTTACAGTAGATTCTACTACTAAACAAGTAACAACTATCGCAGGAACTCAACCAGATTGGTATCAATTTGATGTTAAAGGTAATTCTTCACTTGAAACAACTGTAACAAGTTCAAGAGAAAACGGAACTACTTTTTACACACAAACTTTAAATTTAACATTAACATACCTTGAAGCTAAAACTCAAGCAGAATTGCAAGATATAGCAGTTGCAAGACCTTATGTTGTTGTTGAAGATTATTACGGAAATCAATTCCTTTGTGGACTTGAAAACGGAATGGAATTTGTTTCTGGAACTGTTGTTTCAGGAGCTGCTGCAGGAGATCTTTCAGGATTTACTTTAGTTATGGAAGGAATGGAAGAATTAGCTCCATACTTTTTAGATTCAGGATTGATTACTGCTGACGTTGAACAAATCGTACCTAACTAATAATATTAGTATTTAAAATTAAGCATCCTTCGGGGTGCTTTTTTTTTGCATTAACATTTCTACAAAATAACTTATTTCTTACGTTATATATAAAATGATTGTATTAACTACTTCTACATTAGCTCAAGCGTTTAAAGTAATACCAAGAACGTATGGAGATCAGTTTACTATGTCTATTAGAGATGATAGCACAAATGTAACTACAGTTTATGAAGTTGATAACGCAGTAACATCAGGAAACTATTTAACTTTTAGTCAAGCATTTAGTCCTGTATTAGTTGAAGGTCATTTTTACGACATAAAATTATATTCAGACCCAAACTTTTGGAATACCAATTATTTTCTTTGGGAATTATATAATGAATTTTGGAATATAGATACTACTAACATTGTAGATATATTCAAAGACAGAATTTTTTGTACAGATCAAGAGATTGACCAAATGGATAATTTATACTATAAGTTAAACGAAGGTCAATACATTACAGACAATTCTTATAATAATGATTACATTGTAATATGAAAAATAGAAAAAGAAATAATTTAGGACAGTTTGTTAAACAAGGTTCTAAATCTGAAATTAGTTTTGTTAATTTAAGTACATACACAAGTCCAGTAGTTAAAGAAGTGCCAAATCAGGAATGGGTAGCTTACGGAGAAGATAACAATTACTTTCAGTTCTTAATAGACAGATACAATGGAAGTCCTACAAACAACGCTTGTATTAATGGTATAAGCCAACAAATATATGGCAAAGGTTTAGGAGCTACAAATTCTAATAGAAAGCCAGAACAATACGCACAAATGATTACATTATTTAAAAAAGATATTGTAAGAAAATTGTGTTATGACCTTAAACTTATGGGTCAATGTGCTATGCAAATTATCTACTCGAAAGATAGAACTAAAATTGCACAAATAGAACATATGCCTATCGAAACATTACGAGCAGAAAAATGTAATGAAGATGGAGAAATACCTGCATACTATTACTTCAAAGATTGGACTAAATTAAAACCAAGTGATAAGCCATTAAGAATACCTGCTTATGGAATGTCTAAAGAAAATATAGAAATCTATTACATTAAGCCATACAAGTCAGGTTTTTATTACTATGCACCTGTAGATTATCAAGGTGGAATACAATATGCAGAATTAGAAGAAGAAATTTCTAACTATCACTTAAATAACATAATGAATGGTTTAAGCCCTTCAATGTTAATCAACTTCAATAATGGAACACCTAATCCACAAGAGCGTGAACTTATTGAATCTCGTATAGCTCAAAAATTTAGTGGATCAAGTAATGCAGGTAAATTTATTTTAAGTTTTAACGATAATAAAGAAGCACAAGCAGAAATTACACCAGTACAATTAAGTGATGCTCATAATCAATATCAATTCTTATCAGACGAATCACAAAGTAAAGTATTAGTAGCACATAGGGTTGTAAGCCCAATGCTTTTAGGTATTAAAGACAATACAGGACTTGGAAATAATGCAGATGAAATAAAGACTGCTTCCTTGCTTATGGATAATACCGTTATAAGACCGTTTCAGGAACTTTTAATAGATTGCTTTGACAATGTATTAGCTTACAATGATATTGCCTTAAACCTATACTTTATTACGTTACAGCCATTAGAATTTACAGACGTAGATCGTAGTGTACAAAGTGATGAAGAAATAGAAGAAGAAACTGGAATCAAAATGTCTACTGATTTAAAAGAAGTTGACGGATATGAAGTTTACGAAACTAAAGAAGAAGCAGAAGAACAAGCTGAAAAAATGGGATGTTCAGGTCATCACGAACACAAAGAAGGAGATAAGGTATGGTATATGCCTTGTGAAAAACACCCAGAACTATCTGTTGATTTAGGTAAAGAAATATTAGAAAATTTAAAAGGTGAAGTTATAAATGATGAATGGGAACTTGTAGATGAATTAGAAGAAGATCAAGACATAAGCAATGAGGACTGGGCAAACATTTGTATTTCTGAAAAAAAGAGTTTATTTCAACAACTAAAAGACGAAATAACTTCTAAACCAGATGGCTTTAGTTATTTAGATTCTAAAAATTATAAAATTAGATATAAGTATGCAGTAGGATCTACTAAACCAAGTAATTCAACAAGGGATTTCTGCGAGA
>Ga0255039_10000183_pt1 | contig 20577 bp, 5 predicted proteins | sample BC1_12_1_MG_FD_181713 | JGI IMG/M metagenome (GOLD analysis project Ga0255039, IMG submission 181713) | Seawater microbial communities from Strait of Georgia, British Columbia, Canada - BC1_12_1 | ecosystem: Environmental > Aquatic > Marine > Strait | place: Canada: British Columbia | collected... | reverse complement strand
TATTTAGGGTTTACAGGTTTTTGTCTTAATCTAACTGTAGTAGGGTATAAAATGAGTCAGTCTGTATATTATATATGCCAGCCAATGCTATATCAGGATAATAAAAACTGGTACGGCATTGAAAAATTAGATGGTAAGGTGTTGTCAAAAAAGAGTTTAAGAACTACTGATAAAGAACAGGCGAAGCAGTGGGTTACTGCCAGGCGTAAGGCTGTCCAGTCAGGTTCCCTAAAAGCGGTCATCGACCTCTCTCAAGATATTTGGCTTGATAAAGATACACCCTATTTCTTGTTTTCTGATCCTAAGTCTCTTTCAATTTTCAATCAATTGTCTCAGCACGTTTATGTTGTCTCGACGCCTGAAGGATTTGGCTTTGCTATTTCGGGTGATCATGAGTTGCAGTGTTGCAGTAGTCAGACATCTGAAATCAAGCTTGAAATAATTTTAGCGCCGCAATCATTCTCGCATTTAGGCGACCCAACCTTTATTACTACGCATAAGACAAAATTTTGCTATGTAACTGGTGCTATGGCAAACGGTATTGGGTCGTGCGAAGTGGTCGAAATGATTGCCAAATGTGGTGGGCTAGGCTTTTTTGGGTCTGCTGGGTTGCCTGTTGAAAAGGTAGTCGCCGCCATAGATCGACTTAAGGTTAATTTAGTGGCAATGCCATTTGGAATGAATTTGATTCATTCCCCTGCGGAGCCAGAATTAGAGGCGTCGTTGGTTGATTTGTATTTGGAAAAAAAAGTACATCTTATTGAGGCAGCGGCCTTTTTGTCAGTGACGATGAATTTGGTTAAATTCAGAGTTGCTGGTATCTATCAAGATCACCACGGGAACGTCATTACTCCTAATAATATTTTTGCCAAATTATCGCGGGAAGAGTTGGCTGAAAAATTTTTAGCACCACCCCCCGAGCAGATGATAATAGCGCTTGTTGCCGATGGGTTTATTACTGAACAACAAGGTGTACTTGCGCGCACTATACCAATGGCGCAAGATATTACTGCCGAAGCAGATTCGGGTGGCCATACTGATAATCGAGCGGCGCTGGCGCTTTTACCAACTTTTTTAGCGCTTCGAGATAAGGCACAAGCTAAATATGGGTATGCATCACCATTACGCATTGGGTTAGCAGGCGGTATTGCCACAGGGCATTCTGCTGCAGCCGCATTTGCAATGGGCGCATCATATATCGTAACAGGATCTGTAAATCAAAGTTGTGTAGAGTCTGGTTCTTCAGATGTTGTACGTGAAATGTTGTCGCAAACACGTCAGGCTGATGTTGCTATGGCACCTGCAGCAGACATGTTTGAAATGGGCGTTGAAGTGCAGGTGTTAAAGCGGGGGACGATGTTTGCGATGCGTGGTCAAAAATTATATGAAATCTATCGTCAGTACAAAGCGATTGAAGATATCCCTTTAGATCAGAGAGAAAAATTAGAAAAGACGGTGTTTAAGCAAACGTTTGATGATGTTTGGCGTGCAACCCGTTCCTATTTCCTTGCGCGTAAGCCAGAGGAAGTGACCCGTGCTGAAGAAGATCCGCACCATAAAATGGCGTTGATTTTTCGTAGCTATTTGGGGCAAGCGTCAATGTGGGCCAATAGTGGTCTTTCTGACCGGCGCATAGATTTTCAAATTTGGTGTGGCCCTGCGATGGGGGCGTTTAATGAATGGGCCAGTGGTTCATTTTTGGCGCAACCGCATGAACGTCATATCGATGTGGTTGCAATGAATATTTTATATGGCGTGGCAAAATTAAATAGAATTAATGCGGTGCGGTGCAGTGGTATAACACTTCCTGCTGCGCTTACCGAACTGAGACCATTGACGATCAATGAAATAAATGAGAGGCAACTGTGACACAAGTGAATAATCGACAAGCGAAAACGAAAGCGCCTAAATTTGAACCAGTTGCGATTATTGGTATTGGGGGAATGTTTCCTAAGGCCAATGATACCCATAGTTACTGGGCTAATATTAAAGCGGGGCTTGATGCCATAGATGATATACCTGAAACCCATTGGCGTCCGGAAGATTACTTTGACACTGACCCAAAAAGGCCTGACTTTACTTATGCCAAACGTGGCGGTTTTCTAGATGTACAAGATTTTGATCCGCTAGAGTTTGGTATGCCACCTAATGTATTGGAAGCGACTGATACGTCTCAATTGTTAGGCATGCTTGTCGCTGCGCGTGCTTTGCGTGATGCTGGGTATGGTGAAGAGAAAACATTTGATCGAAATAAAGTTAGCACCATTATAGGTGTCACTGGCGCACTTGAGTTGGTTACGACATTATCGTCAAGGCTAGGGCATCCAAGATGGAAGCAGGCGCTTCGTGACAGCGGGGTTGATGAAAAAACGGCAACCGATGTGATGGCACGTATTGGAGAAAGTTATGTGTCGTGGCAGGAGAATTCTTTCCCGGGATTGCTTGGAAACGTTGTGGCGGGTCGTATTAGTAAGCATTTAAATCTTGGTGGTACTAATTGTGTGGTTGATGCAGCATGTGCGAGTTCGTTGAGTGCAATGCATTTGGGTATTATGGAACTACAAACACACCGTGCCGATATGATTGTTACCGGTGGGGTTGATACTTTTAATGATATATTTATGTATATGTGTTTCAGTAAGACCCCCGCACTATCTCCCACGGGGAATGCTTCTCCCTTTTCTGCTACTGGTGATGGTACGATATTGGGTGAAGGGCTAGGCGTGGTGGTACTCAAACGTCTTAAAGATGCTAAACGTGATGGCGATAAAATTTATGGTGTGGTTAAATCCATAGGCACATCAAGTGATGGTAAGGGCGGTGCAGTGTATGAGCCGAGTGCTTCTGGGCAAGTGAAAGCTTTGACGTGTGCTTATAAAGAAAGTGGCGTTGATCCACGTACCGTTGAGTTGGTAGAAGCGCATGGTACCGGCACGAAAGTTGGAGATGGCGTAGAAGTCTCCGCGCTGGCCCAAGTATACCCTAAAACAAATAAAGGGCCGTGGTGTGCTTTAGGATCAGTAAAAAGTCAAATTGGTCATGCTAAGGCTGCTGCTGGAGTGGCAGGATTTATTAAAGCAGCGCTCTCGCTTTATAATAAGGTGTTGCCGCCAACGATTAAATGTCAACAACCACTAGACATTTTAAAAGAAAAATCAACACCGTTTTATGTTAATCAAAAGATGCGTCCGTGGCTTAGTCAATCAGATCATCCTAGGCGGGCAGCAGTCAGTGCTTTTGGTTTTGGGGGTAGTAATTTTCATTGTGTCCTTGAAGAGCACGAAGCGACGAAATTGGCGCCAGACTGGAATGATGACGTAGAAATTGCTGCATTTTCAGGTGGCGCAATATCGGAATTACGTGATGGTGTGTCTCAGTTGTCGAAATGTGTCTCTTTTAGAGAAGTGTCCATTGCGGCCCATCGCCAGCGCGCACTGTTTGATGTGAAAAGTAAATATCGTTTAGTGATGGTTATTGATCGATTTTCAGATTATCAAAAATTATGTAATAAAGTATTGTCTAAGCTAGATAGTACTAATGATGAAGATCAATGGCAGTTACCAGAAGGGGTATATTATTGTTCGTCATCTATTGGTAGAAAAGTAGCAATGGTTTTCCCTGGGCAAGGCGCGCAATATATTGATATGTTACAAGATATGGCATGTTTGTTTCCAGAAATGCTAGAAAGTTTAACGCTCGCTGGTAAATCGGTATGTGATACAATTTATCCAGTAGGTAGGTATCAAGAAGCGGCTAGTGAAAAACAATTAGTGCTATTGTCGGCAATGCAAAATGCTCAGGTTGCTATAGGTGCAGTTTCTGCGGGTGCTTTTAAGGTGCTTTCGTCGTTTGGTGTAAAAGCTGATGTGTTTGCTGGTCATTCTTATGGTGAATTGGTTGCCCTTTTTGCTGCCGGTAGAATTACTGAAACAGCTTTGTATGAAGCAAGCGTGTTGCGCGGCACATTGATGGCAAAAGCGAGTAAGTCTGGCATAGGGGCAATGAGTGCCGTAAAAGCAACCGCACAAGTGGTTCAACAAATATGTCTTGACGATAATTTAGATGTGATTATTGCTAATTATAATATGCCAGAACAAATGGTGATTTCGGGCGATAATGATTCAATTGCGCAGTCTGAAAGGTCTTTTAAATCGCGTAATATTTCTACGACAAGATTAAATGTAAGTGGTGCTTTTCATTCTCGCTTTGTTGCAGATGCAGTATCGCCATTTTTATCAGGTCTTAATGATATTAAATTTTCTAAATCAGAATATGCCGTTTATGCCAACACGACTGCAAAAGTATATCCTCAGGTAGGCAAAGCTGCGAGACAGTTGTTGGCAAACCAGATTGCGAAACCAGTTTTGTTTGTGAATCAAATAGAAAAAATGGTACAAGATGGGGTGAATTTATTTATTGAATTAGGCCCGAATCGAAAAATTGCGGGTATGGTAAAGCGTATTGTGCCAACAGATAACTCAGTTGAGGTGGTTTCACTCGATGCGTCAGCTGGTAAGAAAAACGGTATTATTGATTTGGCCAAGTTGTTGGCGCAAATTTCGGTATTTGGTGTTGAGGTAGATTTGGCATGCTGGAATAGTAATGGTGATAAAAGACGTGAAGTGCAAGGTTTACGTAAAGCAAAAATGGTGGTGCCTATTTCTGGTGCGAATTATGTTTCGCCTAAAGAACTACGTCCTCCGGTAAAACAAAAATCTTCTGGTGATATTGCAGCACCAAAAATAGAAAATCCGGTTGCATCAAAAGTTGTTGTCCCTCAAGTGGATAAGCCTGTAGCGGACACACGTTTATCTCAGGCGAATCAAATTGCACCTACGCAAACAGAAGGTGCTATTTCAGGTGCAGGCATTCAACAACTACAGCAAAGCTTAGCTGTTTTGAGTCAGATGCAGCAACAAACGGCAAATCTCCATAGTCAGTTTTTGGTGTCTCAACAAGCCGCTGCCGATAATATGCAAAAGCTGATGATGCAACATGCGCAACTAGCAGGTGGCACGGTGGTGACACCTACTGATGGCATGTCAACTGTAACGGAAGCCTCTGTAACGAAAGCCCCTGTAACGGAAAGTACCCCAATCACATCTATCGTGACGTCAACTAAAACGACACCTATAGAAACAAATATTACTTTACCTGAAACGACGCAGTCGATATCGCCTCCGTCTGGAATATCTGATCAACATGAACACATAGCTTCTGTACTTCTGGAAATTATATCAGATAAAACTGGGTATCCCCAAGAAATGTTGGCGCTTGATATGACGCTTGATAGTGATCTTGGTATAGATTCCATTAAACGGGTTGAAATCCTTTCTGCGCTCCAGGAAGCATTGCCAGAATCGCCTAAAATTGAATCACAACATTTAGGTACCATAGATACATTAGGTCAAATTGTTGATCATATGGCTTCTGGTTCCATAGCAAAGGGTAGAGAAACAGTAGTTGTTAACACGCAGGGTGAAGGGCATCTCCATGCGAAAATAAGTGAAATATTGCTTAATATTATTTCTGAAAAAACAGGTTATCCAGTAGAGATGCTTGCGCTTGATATGACGTTGGACTCTGATCTTGGTATTGATTCAATTAAACGTGTTGAAATTTTATCTGCGGTTCAGGAAGCGCTACCAGATTGCCCGTCGATTGAATCTGAGCATTTAGGTGTGATTCATAGTTTGCAAGATATTGTATCACATCTCTCTGCTGGTGATGCAGTAGCTTCAGCAAGTCATATCGGAAAAAGTGATGCTATTGTAGAAGAAAAAAGTGCAAATAGAAAGGCATCATCTGCACTCGCTAGTGAAGCAATAGCAACGGTGTTGCTGTCAACCATTGCAGAAAAGACAGGTTATCCTGTTGAGATGCTTGAGATGGATATGACTTTAGATAGTGACCTTGGTATCGATTCGATAAAACGCGTTGAAATATTGTCAGCGATTCAAGATGCTTTGCCTGACTCTCCAGTGATTGAATCTACGCATTTAGGACAATTGCATACGTTGGCAGATATAGCAGGGCATCTGGCAGGAGGGGATCTAGAAGAGAATCACGTCTCATTTGCGCGTGCAGATATGGCCACTGCGACTTCAGTTGAAGCGAGTTATGCGAAAAATGATGTTGAAGATGTATTGCTTGCAACGATTTCAGAAAAAACAGGTTATCCAGTGGATATGCTTGATCTAGGTATGACATTAGATAGTGATTTAGGTATAGATTCGATAAAGCGTGTTGAAATTCTTTCTGCTTTGCAAGATCAATTACCTCAAGCACCGTTGATTGAATCTGAACATATGGGGCAGTTACATACGCTTGAGCAAATCGTTGTTCATTTGTTAAGTGGTCACAGTGAAGGCGCTATTGCTGAGACGTTACCCGTTGCAAAAGATTGTGTAGATAAAAAATGCCACATGGAAAAAACCGTAGAACGTATGGTACTTAGATCCTTACCTATTAAGGGGCAACATCGTACGATTAATAATATGGATAAAGATAGGCTTTGTTTGATTGCGATTGATAATAATGGTGTTGGTGACGTACTTGCTGAATCAATGGTTCAGCAAGGTTATCAAATAGCATTGATCAATAGAGCGAAACTATCATCGGTACCAGATAATGTTGGCGCGTTGATCGTTGTAGGTGACGATGAAATGCGTGATGAAGATATATTACAGTCGTTTGAATTAATTCAACAGTTGGCTACGCAGTTACAAGATGCATGCGGCACTTTGATTACCGTCTCAAGACTAGATGGTGCATTTGGTTTGGCTGCTTCTGCAGAAAATAGTATTAGTGGTGCGTTAAATGGTATTACTAAGACAGCCCAGTTTGAATGGCCGCAGGTGTACTGTCAAGCGATAGATTTAGATAAACGATTAAATGCAACTAAAACTGTTGTAGCACAACTATGCGAGGCAATATTTTTCGGCGGTCCAATTGAAATTGGTATTTCGAAAAATGGTTTGACAGAGCTTGCGTTGGTAAGTGAATCTGTTGCAGTAAGTGAACAATTACTCCCTATAGCGCCAGGTGAGGTGATTGTTGTTTCAGGTGGTGGTCGTGGCGTAACAGCGCGCGTTGCTTGTGAGCTTGCTAAAGCATTTAAGCCAACATTGGTATTGCTGGGCCGTAGTCAATTATCTGAAACGTTACCGGCGTGGTTGAATGGTCTTTCTGGTGATAGTGACATTAAGGCAGCTATAGCAAAAAATAGTACAACACCGTTAACGCCAAAATTACTTTCTACTGCGTTTAATCAAATCAAAGGTGAAATGGAGATTAAAAAGAATATCAGTGCGATGGAAGCTTTTGGCGCAACGGTAATTTATAGATCAGTCGATATCAGAAGTGAAAAATCTGTCGCTTCGGTACTTAGCGATATTAGAAAGCAATATGGTGGTATATCAGGTTTGGTCCATGGTGCAGGCGTATTGGCTGATCGTTTTATCGTTGATAAAACAAATGAGCAATTTGATAAAGTATATGGTACGAAGGTTGATGGTATGAACCATCTCTTAAATGGCACAGCCGAAGATGATTTAAAAATTATAGTATTCTTTTCGTCGTCTACTGGGCGATTTGGTCGTAAGGGGCAAGTTGACTACGCCGCTGCAAACGAAGTGCTTAATAAACGTGCTGCTTGGGAAAAGCAAGCGCGTCGGAATTGTTCAGTTGTTTCTGTTAACTGGGGGCCATGGGATGGCGGTATGGTTACCGATGCATTGAAAGATGTTTTTGCTGCAGAAGGTATTGAGGTTATTGATTTAGATGCGGGGGCTGCTTATTTAATTGATGAACTCTGTACTGTAGTAGCTGCGCCATCAGAAGTTGTCATTTTAGGCGCACCATTACCTAAGTCAAGTGTGCCGTTTGAACTTGATGCCATTGTGGCTAAAACGAACATTGTTACAGATGATTACAAAAAACCTGTCATAGACGATAGTATTATGACGCAAGCGTCGTCGTTGACATCTATTTTTACTTTCGATATCAGTGTTGATGCTGTACCTTGTTTAAATTCTCATGTCATCAATGGTAAAGCTGTAGTGCCTGCAGCGTTGATGATGGAATGGTTATCTCAAGGTGCGATGCAACATCATGTAGGGTTACAATATGTTGGTATCGATGATTTTAAGGTGCTACGCGGTATATTGTTAACTGCGGCGCAATCAAAAACAGTTTCTGTTTTAGTGGGTACGCTTGTGCCTACTGATGAGGGGTTTAAAACGAAGGTTGTTTTACAAGATGATCAATATGTATATGTTTCTGGTGAAGTTGTTTTGGCAAATCAACTTTTAAAAAATAATGCACCGCCAATAGTACTTAATGGGTTAACACGTTATGGTGTTTCGGAAGAAGAGATATATAACGGGTTACTTTTTCATGGTAAAGATTTTGGACTATTAACTGATGTGCAGTCTTGCAACCATCAAATATCTGCAACATTACCTGGAGCGCCTCAGGCACACCAGTGGTTACAAAAGCCATTACGTAAAACATGGCTTGGAGATCCTTTGGCGATTGATGGCGCATTTCAATTGATGATATTGTGGACATTGGAAAATTATAAAGCACATTCATTGCCGAGTGCGTTGGTGAAATACCGACAATTTGTGCGTCGATTTCCTAGCGATGGCGTTAAAATTGCTATTGAAGTTACCGAACATAGTGCAGGTAAGGCTGTGGCAACTATAGCATTTTTTAATGTAGAGACCAATGATGTTGTTGCACGTATCGAAGGTTACCTGTCAACGATTGATGCCGGTTTAAAAGATCCCTTTTCTCGTAACGAGCTAATTGCTCGCGATACAAAAAGTGTGAAGGTGAAGCAGTAATGCAAAAAAATGAAGCAGTTGCTATAGTTGGAATAGGTGGGGTGTTTCCTGGTAGTGAGACCTTGGTAGATTTTTGGGATCACATATCAAATGGTCGTCAAATATCTGAACGCATTGGTGAGAATCGATGGCCTTTAGATGTTGATGCTGTTTATGATCAAACGGTGGGGAAGGCTGATAAAGTATATTCTAAAAAGGCATGCGTGGTAAAAAAAGATTCAGTTTTACTTGATGAATCGATTATTAAATTACCTATTTCGCAATTGTCTCAGCTCGATGAAATGTTTCATTTATTATTGTTTGCCGGCCAAGAAGCTTATAAAGATGCAAAATTAGCGCAGTGCGACTTGTCCCGTGCAGGTGTGGTTGTTGGTAATTTGGTATTGCCAACTGAAACAACATCTAAGATTACAGAAGAAATCTTAGGTGATTTACTTGAGCGCAAGGTACTTGGCGATAAGTATAAAGCATCTCATAATCAGAAACAATTCACCAACTCAATAAATCATTATAGTGCTGGTATGCCAGCGGGATTGTTAGCCAAAGCATTAGGCGTTTCTGGTGGTAGTCATACATTAGATGCTGCATGTGCATCCAGTTTATACGCACTTAAACTAGCGTGCGACCAGTTACAAAACGGCACTTCTGATATTATGTTAGCAGGTGGTGTTTCTAGACCTGATAGTTTGTTTACGCAAATGGGTTTTTCTCAATTGAATGCGTTATCTCCGACAGGTGTTGCATCACCATTTGATCAGTCGGGTGATGGACTGCTGGTTGGAGAAGGTGCGGGGATTTTTGTTTTAAAACGATTAAGTGACGCTATTGATAATGGTGATCATGTTTATGGTGTTATTCGTGGTATAGGTTTGTCAAACGACGTTGGCGGCAGATTACTTGCACCAACGAGCGAGGGGCAATTGCGCGCGATGCGAATGGCGTATAAAGAGGCAAATTGGTTTCCACACGAAGTAGATATGATTGAATGTCATGCAACTGGTACACCTGTAGGTGATGCTGTTGAATTTGAAAGTTTAAAGGCGCTTTGGGATGACCCTGTAGTTGAGCAGGGTAAAGTGGAGTCATGGCGTATTGGTCAGTGTGTTGTTGGGTCTGTTAAGTCAAATGTTGGCCATTTATTAACTGCAGCAGGTGCTGCAGCGCTTATGAAAATGCTCCTCTGCTTAAAATATAAAACGCTTGCGCCAACGGCAAATTTTAAAAATGCACCAGCAACGCTTGGCATGCCCGAAAGTCCCTTTAAAGTACTTTCAAAAAGTGAAAAATGGGAACGACGTGAAGCAGAAACAACGCGTAAAGTGGCATTGAGTGCCTTTGGTTTTGGCGGAATAAATGCGCATGTACTTATTGAGGAGTTTGATCAAGCCCATTTAAATAAAGATGACATTTTAAAGCAAGGCATTGAAAAACAAATCGATAAATATGCCATTGTTGGCTTGGGCGCTCATTTTGGTCAATTTGATTCAATAGATGCCTTGACAAAGCGTATGTTTAGACATGAAACTGATGATGGTTTAGTCGAAGGTAAATCATTTTTAAATGTTAATGATATTGAAATGCCTAAAGGGCATTATTTAGATAAGTTACAGGTAAGGGCAGACCGCTTTCGTATTCCTCCTAAAGAATTAAAAGAAATGTTACCTCAACAATTATTAATGTTGCAGGTTGCGCTTGATGCTTGGGATGATGCCAATATAAGTCATGATGAAAACTGGCAGAGCGGTGTTTATGTTGGGTTGGGATTAGATGTTAATAGTACAAATTTTCATTTGCGTTGGACATTACCTCAAAAAGCTAAGGCGTGGGCAAAAACTTTAAATTTGGATTTAGATGACCAAGCGCTTAATGAATGGGTTTCAGATCTCAAAGACGCTGTACATCCGGAATTAAATGCCAATCGGACCATGGGCGCGTTAGGTTCTATTGTTGCCAGTCGCATCGCCAGAGAATTGAGAATAGGGGGCCCAAGTTTTACCGTTTCTAATGAAGAAACCTCTGGTTTGCAAGCGCTAAAGGTGGCAATTAATCATCTAAATAATGGCATGATTGATCAAGCGCTTGTCGGCGGTGTAGATATTGCGGGGGATCTTCGAAATCAGTTTGCCAGACAACCTAAAAATGACTTTATAGAGAATGACATATCATTATCTTGCTTTGATTCATCATGTGATACCACAATACCAGGTGAAGGGGCATGTGCCATTGTGGTTAAACGATTGTCCGATGCGCAAAATGATGGCGATACAATATATGCAGTGATCAATGGTATTGGGCAAAGCGTAAGTTGTAATCATGCATTAAAAGGGACGTCAAAAGAAGGGTATCTTCAGGCGCTTGATAATTGTTATAATTCAATTGAGATAAATCCTAATACGATTGGTTATTGGGAAACACATGGTAGTGGTTTGGTTGCAGAAGATAGTGTAGAGGCTAGTGCACTAAATATGTTTTTAACCACAGCCAATAAAAACAGTGTCACCACAATCGGTTCTGTAAAGAGTGATATTGGACATGTAGGTGCTGCGTCAGGATTAGCTTCTTTGGTTAAAAGTACCCTTTGCCTTCATCATGAGTTAATTCCTGCATTTACAAATTGTTTAAATGCAGACAAGTCAGTGCTTACATCTTCTGGTTTAAATGTTCTGTCAGATACCCAGTATTGGTTACATGATAATGCAGTAGGGTTAAGGCATAGTGGCGTAAGTGCGCAAAGCGTAGATGGGAATATATTTCATGTGTCATTATCCCAGGCGCCTAGCAAATCTAAAGACCTTACAAAATTTGATTTTACTGTTGGTGATTTACGGGAAGGTTTATTTGTCGTTTGCGGTGAGACGTCTTTAGAGATATTAGATCAGTTGGCTCAATTAACCCAATGGATAGATGCCCAAACTGAATCTGAAAAAATCTATCGTCTTGCCAAAGGCTGGTTTTACGGTCATCATAAAAGTAATCAAAAGCGTGCAGCTATTGCATTGGTCGCACGCAATAAAGGTGAATTATTTCAGCAGATTAATTTTATAAAATCACATGTAGAAACCACGCCAGATCAAACAATTGGCGCAAGTGATACCAGGTTACCACAATCTTTTTCCCGTGACAGAATATTTTATCATCCCCAAGCGCTTACCGATGGTGATATGCAAGCAGGTAAAGTGGCCTTTGTTTATCCTGGTTCTGGTAATCAATATCCATTGATGGGGTGCGAGCTTTTTACAATATGGCCTGAAATTTTAAAAGGGCAACAATTAGAGAATCAGTATTTATGTAGTCAATATCAACCGGAAGTTTTTTGGAATCAGCATCTTTGGAAAAATATTGATGCTGCTAGTGAAACCCAAAAAAATTATAAGGCAATGATTTTTGGACAAGTTGCTTTAGGCACTGCGGTTACAGATTTGATTTCACGATTTGATGTGGTTGCAGATGCTGTAATTGGCTATTCCCTTGGTGAAACGGCAGGGCTATTTTCTACACGTACATGGCGAGATCGTGATGAAATGTTGATTCGAATGAATGCGTCGACACTTTTTACACATGATTTAGCTGGCGATTTTAATGCAGCTCGCAAGAGTTGGCAATTACCGAAAAAGGAGGCTGCCGATTATGTAATGGGATTAATCGATCGTCCGATGAGTGTTCTTAAAACGGCGATACGAAATCGTAAAGCAGTATATGGACTTATTGCAAATACATTGCATGAATGTGTTGTTGGTGGTAAGCGTGGGGTTGTCGAAAGTTTAGTATCAAAATTAGGTTGTAAGTATATACCGATAGAAGGTGTGACCATTGCGCACTGTGAAGTGGTCAAAGAAGTTGAAGAGCCGTATCGTAATTTACATTTATTTGAAACGACGCCACCTAAGCAAATTGAATTTTATTCAGGTGCATGGGGCCGTGCATATGACGTCAATAAAGATAGTGCTGCAGATGCTATTTTGGCGCACGCTATGGTAGGGGTTGATTACCCTAAAACCATTGAAGCTGCTTATGCTTCTGGCGTTAGATATTTTGTCGAAATGGGTCCTGGTGCATCTTGTTCGAGAATGATAAATAATATATTAGGTGATCGACCGCACGTCGCAAGATCATTTTGTGCTAACGAACCTGTGGCTGAGAGTCAAATATTGCGTGGGTTGGGGCAATTACTTGTTGCAGGTGTTGAAATAAATATACAATCATTGTTTGGTAATGATCTTGTAGGATCATCTCCAACAACGAGTAAGCATGTTATTGTAATGCCAGTGGGTTTAGAAGACTACGACGTAAAAATACCAAAGCAAAAAAGTGAATTAACTACACATACCGATATAGCTGTGTCTACGTTGCAACCAGATCTTTTTGTAGAAAATAAACATCGTAAAAAGAATACTTCAGTTGCAAATGATAAAGTATTACCAATTGGTAATCAGGTGGAACATTTTCCTGCAGATTCATTGATGCCAAATAATCGTAAACCTGTAGAGGCTTCACGCAAAGATTATAACAAGTTGACAGATAAACCAATATCTACTGTAAGTAATACTTACGCTACATCATCAAAAGGTAATGCCAACGACCCCTTTGTGTTGTTGCAACAGCAAGAGCAGGCGCGTATTGATGCGCATCAACAGTATTTAAAGTTTGCCAATAAAATGCAAGAAATGATGACGCAAAATATTGGTATGCAAATGGGAATTATTTCGGGTAATCATACATATGAACATCCCCCTGTAGTAGGGCAATCATCCTCAGTTGAGGTTGCTTATAGTGGGCCTCGTCCTTTGTTTGATAAGAGACAATGTTTTGAATTTGCCACGGGAAAACTTGCAAATGTTTTAGGGCCAGATTTTATACAATCAGATAATTATCAAACCCGTGTCCGCTTGCCTGATGCACCGTTGATGTTGGTTGATCGCATTATGAGCATGAGTGGTGTCGCTCATTCTTTGCAACCTGGCACCATTGTGACCGAACATGATGTGCTTGTTGATGGTTGGTATTTAGATAATGGTTGTTTACCTGTTTGTATTTCGGTAGAAGCAGGGCAAGCAGATTTGATTTTGTCTGGATATTTAGGTATGGACCGCGAATCAAAAGGACAAACGGTATATCGTTTACTAGATGCGGAGATATCATTTCATCGTCATCTACCAAGGCCTGGTGAGATAGTTCATTACGATATACGTGTAAATGAGTTTTTTAATCATGGTGGAACCTGGTTTTTTAGATTTGAATTTGATGGTACTATTAATGATGAATTATTGATTACCATGCGCAATGGTTGTGCTGGGTTTTTTAGTGAACAAGCATTGGCAGCAGGCGAGGGGTTGGTAACGAGTAAGATTGATGCACGTCCAATGGAAGGTGTAAAGAGTGATAATTGGATTGATTTTGTTCAAATGCAAGTTGAAGGATATTCGGCATTGCAGTTGACTCATTTGAGACAAGGTGATTTAGGCGCTTGTTTTGGTGCGCCGTTTGATCATTTACCATTGAATGATCCCTTGGTTTTACCTGATGGGAAAATGAATCTTGTTCATCGTGTAACCGAAGTTATTCCAGGTGGCGGACGATTTGGATTAGGTCAAATTATAGCAGAGGCAGATATCCATCCTGATGATTGGTTTTTGACATGTCATTTTGTTGATGATATGGTAATGCCAGGTACATTGATGTATGAATGCTGCATGCACACACTACGGATTTATTTGATGCGTATGGGGTGGGTCGCCAACAAACAAGATGGTGTTTGGGAGCCGGTGATCGGAAGTACCAGTGCATTAAAATGTCGTGGTCAGGTGTTGCAATCTACAAAAATGGTCACGTATGAATTAACGATCAAGGCGCTCGGCTATAATCCTGCACCGTATGCTATTGCAGATGCTAAGATGTATGCTGATGGCAAATATGTGGTAGAAATGGAAAATATGTCGATTCAGTTAACTGGTATGACTCAGGAGAAAATTGCATCACTTTGGCAGAGCAACGGATCACTTCAGCACCGTTCAGAAGCAGAAAATATATCACTACAAGTGGCCCCTAAGCGTGCGATTTATGATCACGATAAAATCCTTGCATACGCAATAGGTAAACCATCAGAAGCGTTTGGGGATAAATATAAAATATTTGACCATGACCGTGTGATTGCTCGTTTACCAGGGCCGCCTTATGAATTTGTTGATCGTGTCACGGAAGTTATAGGTGCGCCATGGGAACTTAAAGCTGGTTGTGGTTGTCAAACGCAATATCAGATTCCAGAAGATGCTTGGTATTTTGCACAAAATCGGCAAACGATTATGCCTTTCTGTATATTATTAGAGATCGTTTTGCAACCTTGTGGTTGGTTAGCAGCGTACGCTGGTTCAGCATTGACTTCTGAAACAGATCTCAGTTTTAGAAATCTAGGTGGTAAAGCTACGCAATACAAGGAAATATCCAATACGAGTGGATTGTTACAGATGGATGTAACAATGACCAATGTATCTCTTTCAGGTGGTATGATTATTCAACGGTACGAAATGTCCGTATATGGTGAATTGGGTATGGTGTATGAAGGGTATACTGAATTTGGTTTTTTCTCAAAAGCGGCTTTAGCCCAACAACTTGGCGTTCAAGGTGCGACACTTTATGAGCCGACAGATGCTGAACTTAAAATAGGTAAGTCATTTAAGTATCCGACAGTCGCCCCTTTTGCGGATACCATGATACAAATGATTGATGATATTGAAATATATCTTCCAGATGGTGGACCCAATGCGTTAGGTTTTATACGCGGCAATAAATTAGTAGATCGTGATGAATGGTTCTTTAAAGCTCACTTTTATCAAGACCCTGTTAATCCTGGCTCATTAGGCCTTGAAGCGTTTATTCAATTGATTAAAGTTGTCGCAGCAGATAAATTTGATTTAGATGGTAGCGCAATGTTTTGCAGTGTAGCAATTGATCATGAACATGAATGGATTTACCGTGGCCAAGTTTTACCGTCGAATAAAAATGTAGTTGTTGAAGCGGTAATTACTGAAATCGATTTAAATAATAAGTTTATAAAAGCGGATGGCTATTATGTTGTGGATGACATTATTATCTATCAAATGAAGAATTTTACCTTAACAGCACGATAGTTACGATTTTAGATGAATTGAATTTATGAAATATAATAAAGTATATATTGATACGATTAGTTACGAACTTGCTCCAGAAGTCGTCACTTCTGATGAACTTGAAGATAAACTTTCAGGGATGTATAGTCATCTTAAAATGCCTAGTGGGCAGTTGGAAGTTTTAACGGGCATATATGAACGGCGATGGTGGCCGGCAGGTTATCGTTTAAGTGATGGTGCTTTAAAGGCGGCAAAAAAAGCAATTGCAAATAGTGGGGTATCGGTTTCTGATTTAGGCGCTGTGGTATATACAGGTGTTGGGCGTGATGGATTTGAGCCAGCAACGGCTTGTCGTGTCGCAGGATTGCTTGGTGTGAATGGTGATTGTCAAGTGTATGATATTTCAAATGCTTGTCTTGGCATGGTGTCTGGAATGATTGATATGGCCAATCGTATTGAACTTGGGCAAATTAAGGCTGGTTTAATTATTTCTTGTGAAACGGCTCGGGATATTGTTGAAGATGCCATCGTGGAAATGAATGAAAAAAAAGAAATGTCTACCTTTGTTTCGTCGGTAGCGACATTGACAGGTGGATCTGGGGCGGCAGCTATATTGATGACAGATGGTTCTTTTAATCAAAATATGAAAGTGCCACAGTCTAAATTACTCGGAGGTGTTTCGTTGTCGAGTAGTGAGCATTTTGAGTTGTGTCGTTGGGGATTGGTTGAGCAATCTCATCGTCTCTTTAAAGAGTTTATGAAAACCGATGCAGTTGGTGTTTTGAAGCATGGTGTTGATCTCGGTAAACGAACTTGGGAAGCATTTTGTGCCGAATTAAACTGGACAGCAGATCAAATTGATAAAGTTATATGTCATCAAGTAGGCGAGGCAAATCAAGACGCGATGTTGAAATTAATTAATGTATCAAAAGAAAAAGATTTTCCTACATATCCGTTTTTAGGAAATATAGGGACAGTTTCGTTGCCACTTACAGCAGCTTTAGCTCATGAACGTGGGTTCTTGAATACTGGAGATCATGTCGGATTTTTAGGTATAGGTTCAGGTTTGAACTGTATGATGTTAGGGGTGAAATGGTGAAAAAATTTAATGAAATGTGCGGGAAATACTTTAAAAACAACGGGATGGACTATCACTATCTCGATGAAGGAAGTGGCGATCCTATAGTAATGATTCACGGTAATCCAAGTTGGTCGATCTATTATCGCCACTTGATTTCGGCGTTGAAAGATAAACACCGCTGTATTGCAGTTGATCATATTGGTTGTGGTCTTTCTCAAAAGCCTTCTCTTGATGCTTATGATTATAGATTAAAAACCCGTGTAGAAGATTTAGATCGTTTACTCAATAATTTAGGCGTTACTGATAATATTACCCTTGTAGTTCATGATTGGGGTGGCATGATTGGTATGAACTATGCAGTGCGTTATCCTAAACGGATAAAACGATTAGTAATTTTAAATACGTCGGCATTTCGATTGCCATATAATAAGAAATTACCGTTAGGCTTATGGATATGTCGAAATACAATTATGGGGAAATTATTGGTACGTGGTGTAAATGCTTTTGCGCGTGGCGCTGCATGGGTAGGGTGTAAGCGAAATAAAATGCCAAAATCCCTACGCGATGCGTATTGCAAACCGTATGATTCATGGCGTAATCGGATAGCAACACACTTGTTTGTAAAAGACATTCCCCTTAGTGCCGCAGACCCAAGTTGGTCTACAGTACTAGAAACTGAAAATGGTTTGGATAAATTTATTGATACCCCTATGTTAATTTGTTGGGGAATGAAGGATTTTTGTTTTGACGAACGTTTTCTAAAACTTTGGCAGGCACAATTTCCTAATGCGCAGGTAGAACAGTTTGAAGATTGTGGTCATTATATATTAGAAGACGCTAAAGATGAAGTAATTGCACATATAGAATCTTTTATTAATATCAATCCTATTAAGAGTGTACTTTCAGATGCAAGCTAATCATGCAAATATCGCTATAACATTGCCATATGCGAAAAAAAAAGATGGTGCGCATTTAGCGGTTGCAGTGCAAATTGAAAATGAATATCAAGAAATCACATTTTCGGCGTTAGATCGTCGTTGTGATGAAATCGCACATGGTTTAGTTGCAACTGGGTTAGTAAAAGGGCAACGATGTGTGTTGATGGTAACGCCTTCTGTAGACTTTTTTGCAATTACATTTGCATTGTTTAAAATTGGTGTAATACCAGTATTGATTGATCCAGGAATGGGCGTAAAACATTTAAAAACATGTATCGCCACTTCCGAGGCGACTGCTTTTATCGGGGTGCCAAAGGCGCATGTCGCTCGTATTTTATTTGGTTGGGGTAAAGGATGCTTTAAACAACTTATAACTGTTGGACCTAAACTTTGGGGAGGCACAACGTTATCCAAAATAGTAAAAAAGAGAGAACAAGTTTTTCCAGTGTATGCACCAACGCAGAATGATATCGCTGCAATATTGTTTACCAGTGGTTCTACTGGTACCCCTAAGGGGGTTGTATATAACCATATGATGTTTAATGCACAAATTGCTTCACTTAAAGATGTGTATGGGATTGCCCCTGGCGAGCGTGATTTAGCTACATTTCCTTTGTTTGCATTGTTTGGGCCAGCACTAGGTATGACAGCGGTTATTCCAGATATGAATGCATCTAAGCCTGGTGCCGCTGACCCCAATAAATTGATTGCGGCGATTCAAAAATATCAATGTACCAATATGTTTGGTTCACCTGCTTTGCTTGATGTTTTGTCTCAACATTATTTGCAGCAAAAGCGTAAAAACATTGAAATAGTTTTACCTACGCTCAAACGAGTGATATCAGCAGGCGCTCCGGCTAATTTACCTTCTTTGAAACAATTTGTACCAATGTTGAATCCGGGTGTTGAAGTACTTACCAGTTATGGCGCAACAGAAAGTTTACCTGTTTCATTTATAGGTACAAATGAATTATTGGTTGATACACAAAGTGCAACCGATCAAGGTGCAGGTGTTTGCGTAGGGCGTCCACTTGATTCAGTTGATGTTCAAATCATCTCGGTAGTTGATGAGGCTATTGATTTATGGGATGATAATATGGCATTACCTAATAATAAAATAGGTGAAATATGTGTTCAGGGCATCGTTGCAAGTTCGTCCTATTATGGTAATGAAACTGCAACAAAACTTGCTAAAATTAAGACAAGTGATGGTTGTTTTTATCATCGCATGGGAGACGTTGGCTATTTCGACGATCGTGGCCGACTTTGGATGTGCGGCAGAAAAACACATCGCATAGAATGTAAAACTGAAACATTGTTTACCATTCCTTGCGAACGTATTTTTAATACACATAAAATGATTAAGCGAACTGCGATTGTACCAGTTAGACGTGATAAACAAGTTACAGCCGTACTTTGTGTTGAGCTTAAAGCACCTAAAGATGTTGCCAAAAAGAATGCGATCACCGAAGAATTACTAGCAATTGGTCGTCAACATAAAATAACTTCCTCCATAGATACAATATTGTTTCATAAAGCATTTCCAGTTGATATACGGCATAACGCCAAAATATTCAGAGAGAAGCTTGCTGTTTGGGCTACTGATAAGGTAAATGGCGGGGGGGGGTAACGGTATGAAAGTTTTGGTAACAGGCGCTGGTGGTTTTTTGGGGGCAGCAATTTCACGTCAATTAATTAAACAAGGCGATGACGTTGTTGGTTTGGCACGGGGAACGTATCATGAAATGGAAGCATTAGGTGTTTCTATGTTTCAGGGTGATATAACAAATATTCAAGATGTCAAGCAAGCATCTTTTGGCTGTGATATCGTATTTCATGTAGCGGCAAAGGCTGGTGTTTGGGGGAAATATAATGATTATTACAAAACCAATGTAACGGGCACTCAAAATATTATTGACGCTTGCTATGAAAATGGTATTAATCATTTAGTTTATACTTCAACGCCAAGTGTGGTATTTACAGGAGAAGATGAAAATGGTATTGATGAGTCCACGCCGTACGCAAAGAAGCATCTATGTCACTATACAAATACCAAGGCGATGGCGGAAAAATTAGTGTTGAGTCATAATGGGGATAAATTAAAAACGGTTGCCTTACGGCCTCATTTGATTTGGGGGCCTGGCGACAATCATCTGGTACCTCGTATTATTGCTAGGGGTAAAGCTGGTAAAATTAAATTGATTGGTAGTGTAGATAAATTGGTCGATTGTTTATATATAGATAATGCTGTTTTAGCGCATTTAGCCGCTGCCAATTGTTTAAAGCAAGGTCATTATAGTTGTGCAGGTAAAGCATACTTTATTTCAAATGATGAACCATTATTAATGAAATCTCTTATTAACAAAATATTGAAGTGCGGACAGGTAGCCCCGGTAACTAAGCGGGTTAATGGCGCAGTTGCTTTTGGTGTAGGTGGTATGCTAGAAATGTTATATGGTTTGCTACGGATAAAACAAGAGCCGATCATGACTAGGTTTGTTGCCAAACAACTCTCTTGTAGTCATTGGTTTGATATCAGTAATGCAAAAAATGATCTTGGTTACACACCATATGTTTCCATAGATGAAGGCATGGTTAAGCTTGAG
>Ga0255039_10000182_pt1 | contig 20587 bp, 26 predicted proteins | sample BC1_12_1_MG_FD_181713 | JGI IMG/M metagenome (GOLD analysis project Ga0255039, IMG submission 181713) | Seawater microbial communities from Strait of Georgia, British Columbia, Canada - BC1_12_1 | ecosystem: Environmental > Aquatic > Marine > Strait | place: Canada: British Columbia | collected... | reverse complement strand
GATAATCCTTTTTTAATAAAAAAAAAAGACCAATCACAACTGAGTCAAAACGTAGAAAGTACAGTTCAGAGTACTCCTTCTCAGTTGGATTCGGCTGGTTCTACATCAGAATTGGAAGGTTCTACTTCGGGTGTACCACAAAAGACTGAAGCACCATTTACTATTACAGGAGAAGATTTAGCTGCTAAAACAGGAGCTGAAATGCCTATTGTACCACCTCCTACAAGAGGTGAGTTATTATTACAGTCAGAAACTCAACAGCCACTTGATGTAACACCAGACTTTAATACACCAAGAATACTTCAAAATTTACAAACTGCAAATGCAGATATGTATAAACAGCAAATGATTCAGGGTGGAAAAACTGAAGCTGAAGCTGATGTTGATGCCAACATTCTTTTTCCTGAACAGGACTTTCAAAAGTCTGTAGAACTTGGTATAAATACAGATAAGGTGAAGAAAGATTATCTTACTTTTTTGTATAAAAATGATCCAGAAAAGTTTCAAGATTTACAGTTACAAGTAAAGGCAAATACTTTTAAAGGTGAGAAATCTATGAATTTCATGAAGGACGCTTTATTGCATCAAGGTGAAATTATAGATACAAAGATGAACGCTATAACATCAAAAGGTATTGACAATATAACTGACCAAGACATAGCTAATATAGAAGCTTTAGAAAGTCAAAAAGCAAGGCTTGATAATAGGCTTAAAAATGTTGTTAATGATTATCCTGAGATAAGAAAAAAACTTATCGATGAAAAACTTGCACAAGAAGCTGTTGATGAAGATTATAAGCAAGCAAAAGCAAAAGCATTATTACCTGGATTTGAAGGAGATGCTGCAAGAGCAAACGTATTATACAATCAGGTTGTTGCTCCTATAGGAAGGGCTGCAGTAGGAATGGTTGGAGACTTAGTTAACTTTGCTGCTAATGAAGCTAAACAACTATCTCCAGATGAAGCTACAGAAAGAGGAGCTGAAATAGTTTCTGATTGGGCTACAGGATATTTTGATACAGAAAAGTCTGGAAGCATATTTAAAACACCTACAGATTTAAAAGGTGGATTAGTAGAGAACGGAGATATTAAAGGTGAAAAACTTGTACCAAAAGTATCTGAAACATTATTTCAAATGTTCGGATTGCTTAGTGGTGGAGCTACAGCAGGGGCAGCATTGAAAACAGCAGGAATGTCACAAAAACTATCTCAGGGAGCTGGTTTAATAGCGAGTTCTTTTGCTTTATCTCAGAATGGGTATTATCAAGAAGCAAAATCTTTAGGACTATCAAATGACGAGGCTAATAATTTTGCAAATTCAGCTTCATTAGTAACTTCTGCATTAGAACTAATAAATCCACAATCTTATATTTTTGGTGAGGGAGCTAAAAAAGGACTTACTAAATTTGTTGTTGAAGCTGTGAAGGATGGAGTAAGCATGAAGAAAGCTATTAAGGAAGGAACTAAATTTATGGCTAAAGAAGTACTTGCTGAAAATATACAGGAAGGAATGCAGACTGCTGGTGATTTAGGTGTTAAGTATTTATTTAATAAAAAGAATCAAGATGATACTTTCGATTTAGAGGTTACTCAGGATGAAATATTAGAGCAGGTGTTACTTACATCTATAGTATCAGGAATAGGTTCTGCAAAAGGAATAAGAAGTGGAAATAGATTAGAGTCTGAATCACTATATACCGCAGCAAACAATGTAGATAAATTCAAGGAATTTATTACAAAGCCAGAGGTAGCTGAAAAAATGAAGCCAGGAGAGCTTGAAGCTGTAACTGAAAAGGTTTCAGAATACAAGAAAGTTGTAGATGGACTACCTAAAAACATAAGTGAAGACAAAAGAATTGAGCTTGCTGATCTTGTTTACAACAAGAAGAAATTAATGGATAGCAAGAAAGATGTTATCGTTGATGATGTTGTTACACAAAAAGCAGGTGATGAAATACAAACACAAATAGATGCTATTAACGGTCAAATATCTATGGTGTTTGAAGAGCAACAAGAAACAAATATCGATACAGAGCTTGATAATGTTTCTATTGAAAATAAAGATGGGAGTATTGAGTACAAGGTTAATGATCAATTTTTTTCTGAAACAGAAATTATTGATAGATTAAATGATGAAGATTTTGTAAAATCTGTAAAAGAAGGAGACGTTAATCTTAACGTAAACAATCCAACACCTGAAGTTTCTAAAGCTTTAGAAACAAGCGGTCTATTAACAAAGCCTCAAGTTGAGGATATAAAAATTGAAGAAAATGTCAAAGAAACAAAAACCGAAGAAACCAAAGGTGAAGAAGCAGTATTAGAAGCTAAAACTGAAACATCTCCAACTGAAACTGTTGTTAAAAAAAATACAGAAGAAAAAATAGTTACTGAAGAAGTTAATACAAATACAGTTGATGAAGAAGTTAATGTCGAAGATGGTGCTAAAGATAATGCAGAACCAAAACCTGTAATAGGTAAAGCAAAAATAGCTGAAGGATTTGATGAATTAATTCAGGCTATTGGCGGTAAAGCCAATATTGCACCAAACATGTTTAACCAACCATCTGCTTTTAATGCTCTTAAAAAGATTACTGAGGGCATTGTTGAAGAAACAGGCCTTCAAGGACAGAAGCTTGTGGCTGAAGTTAAAAAGAGACTTAAAGCTTCTCTTGGAGATAAATTCCAAGAGGAAGATATTGATGAGATAGCAGGTGAAATAACTGATCATGCTAAGTCATTTAAGAAGGCAGAAGATAAAGTTAAAGAAGGTAAGCCTAAAAAAGAACCAAAAGTAGAAGTTAAAAAAGAAGAGCCTAAGAAAGAGGAGCCTAAAAAAACAAATACTGAACCAAAAACTGAAGACATAAAGAAAGGCCAAGAAGAAAAACAATCTGGATTTCAAAAAAGAACTTTAGAAACTGCTGAGGGATCCCCTGCAAAAGAGCAGGTTAAGCGTGTTGTTGAGGAGAATAAGCAGTTTTACAAGGTTATGAATATTGCCGAATCTGTGGATATAGCTTCCAAAAAAATAGAGAAGGATGGCGGTTTTGATAAATCTTACGACAGGTTAGTTAATGAAAAAGTAAATTTAGATGACTTACCTGTATTGCAAATAGAAAGACAGTTGGCTTTAGATTTCTACGGAAGAGAACTTGATTTAGCTGTAAAAGACGGAAGAAAGAGTGATGCTACTAAAGCTTACAATAAAACAAAAGCATTAATGGAGTCTATCTCAAGAGACGCAACGAGAGCTGGTCAAGCTAACTCTATGCTTCAGTTATGGAAAGCTCTACGTCCTGATGGTACTGTTGAGTTTATGAATAGGAAGATAAATGAATATAATGAGAAGGCAAGGAGTAAAAAGGGGTTAAATGAAACTGAAACAGTAGGTGATAAGATTGATAATTTCCAAAGTTTCATTGAGTCATTAACATCGGATCAAATAAATGAGATATTAGAATCTAAAAAAGGTAAGGCTATAATTGATAAAATAGTAGCTAAGAACGGACCTGCTTTAAGAAATGAATTAAATGAGAAATTAAGAAAAAGAAAGCAAAAAGTAGATAGTGTTGTAAGCCGTCTTGATTCATTAAAAATAGGTGGGGATAAATTATTTGCACTACCTCCAGGTATAAATATGCTTCCTGCTGTATGGAATGGTTCTATTGAGGTTATTAAAAAATCTATTCAAGCTGGTGAAACTATGGCTTCCGCTATAGATAAAGCTGTATTATATATTAAAGAAAACATAGGTAAAGATGAGGATTTTGGAGAGGCTGCTTTTCGAGCTCAATTTGCAGAAGAGAAAAAATCTCTTGATAGCGATGTCGAAATTGCAAAAGAAATAGACAAAGCTTTAATAGATCTTAATGAGAACATTAAAGATATTGTAAAACAGCACTACACTAAAAAAGAAGCTTTAGGTAGGACTTTAGCTGAAAAACTAATAGAAGAAGCTGGAATACCAAAAAACGAAGCTGAATCTATGTCTAAGTTAATTCAGAATGAGTTTAAAGCAAAGATTGAGGTTGAAGCTAAGAAGCAATTAACAAAAGCTTTAGGTGTTACAAGATTGTCTCAAAAAAGAGAAGCAAAAAAACTTGCTGATGACCTTATTGAAAAAATAAACCTTGGGGCGGTTGATTCTGATTTTTATAACCAATTATTTGCGGATAAATTTGGCTTAGCAAATCCTATGACAGCAGAGCAGACTGCAGAATTAAAAAGGCTTGCAGATGTAGTTAACAAGCAAGAGTCTGGTAGTTTATTTGAAAGAAAAGCTACGATAGATATGCTTAAATTTATGAATAACGTTTACCCTAAAGATAATATGGCAGGAACGTTTTTCTCTCTTTATTATGCATCATTACTTTCTGGATTCACAACGAGCACATTAAATATACTAAGTGCTGGTAGTAATATAATAACAAAACCAATAAGAGATGTTTTAAATCTTTCTAAATGGGTTTTGGCAGCAAGAAAGGGAATAGAATCAGGAAGCGTTAAGGATTTTTTAGCTTATAGCCCTTTTAATGATATGTTTTATATGCCAACAGCATTTTCTCATGCTGCTTCATTAGGAACTACAGAATTTGCCGAAACATGGAGTAACGGAGATCTTGATAGTAAATTTATTGAACAGGTTGCTAATAAAGATTTTTCAAGAATAAATCCACTGGAAAGAGATAGGTATGGTAAAAATGCATTTAAACCTATAAATATAACTATTGGTGGTAAAAAAATAAGCATTAATCCTTTTAACTATTATAAGTATGTAGGTAGAGCTTTAGCTGCTCAAGATAAATTAATGTTTAGGGTTTCTAATGATATAGAGCTTGTTTCTATAATTAGAGAGAAGATGCTTGATAAAGGGCTTAGAGGTAAGGAGCTCAAAAAGGCTGTTATAGATGAGTACACACAAAGAAATGTTGATGCTGTTGCTGTTCAAGAAAAGTTAGACAAAGAGGTAGCTGCTTATGAAGAGTCTTCAGGTAAAAAAATAACTAAAGGACAAAAGAAAATAAGATTAAGAGAAATACTTGAATCTAACCTACCTCCAGAATATGTTGAAACAGCAGAAAATCTTGGTAGATCAAATATATTTACAGACCAAAGAGGTGGTATGATTGCTGATATGGCTTCGAAAATAGGTCAATTTTCAAATAAAAATAGTGCATTAGCTGTACTGTTGAAGCCTTGGGTTCCGTTTACTACTGTAGTTGGAAATGTATCTGAATATATGATGGACACAATCCCTATTTATGGTCAAATGAGGGCTAATGGAATCTCTGTATCTGGATTTATAAAATGGGCCGGAGCTAAAGATCTTAATACAGCTCAGATGGGAGTTCCTGGTAGTCGTGAATACTACGAGCAAATGGGTAGGGCTTGGCTTGGCACTTCTGCTGCTTTAATAGCAGGAGCCTTACTTGTTGGTACTGACGAGGAAGATGATATATATATAACAGGTGGATATGCTCCTGATAAATTCAAATTAGGAAGAGAGAATGTAACCCCTAAATACACACTTGTAGTTAACGGTGTCGAAATACCTTACTTAAATATACCTGGGCTTGCTATACCTTTAGCATTAATAGGTAATTATAATGACAGATTAAATTATGGGGACTCAGAAGAGGAATTAAGGGATAGGTTAGCATATACAACAGCAAACTCTGTAGCAACAATAACTGACATGTCATTTGTTAAGGGTATTCAAGATTTGATAAAGCTAATTTCTGACGTTACATCTGGAGAGTTTAGTGCTACAGAAAGAGTTGGTAAAGAGGTTTATAAAAAATATTTTTTAACAGCAACAAAACCATTACCTCAGAACTTTAATCTTGTAGACCAAATTGAAAAGATATTTGATCCGACATCATACTCTCAAAAAGACATTTCAGACATAACGGCTTACGGACTTGGTGTTCAGAGATTCTATAATAAACCAAGCTTAGATGTTCTTGGTGACGGAAGAATAACATTACCAGGAGAGACGTTAATGCCTTACGCACATTGGCTTGGAATTAAAGGCAAAGATGATAGATGGAAGTTTTTATCAAGATATAATGCTATCCCAAACAAAATAAACGGAAATCAAGATATAGATATTATAAATGATGATTTAACTTACGAAAGAAGAAAACCAGAACCTGAAGAGCTATATGAATACACAAAACGTGCTGGTAATATTTTTTCTGAAAAACTTATAAGATATATGTCTGAAGGAGGAATGGAAGAGAAAGAGGCAATAGAAGTAAGCCTTAGAGGTAAAAAGAAAACTTTAATTCAAAAAAATATAGATGAACTGTGGAGTCTTTCAAAAAAAGAAGCAAGATATGAATTATTCACTAAGTAGTTCAATATATAAATTATTTTTAATACATTTGCTATATGGCTGAAGTTATAAAATTAAAAGTAGAATCTGATAAGCAAGCCATCTTTGTATATGGTGCAACAGGCTCATACAATGCTAATTGCAATCCTGGTGGTTGGGGTTTTCCAAATATAGAAGTTTCTGAAATAGATACTGCTACAGTGGAAGTTTTCATGCCTGAATCAACTACAGGAGTTGTTATAGATGTATTTCCTGCTCTTCCAAATGAAGATGGAACAGGTTTTGAAATACTTGCTGAAGATTTAGGTCTTACAGAAATCACAAGTGGGGTATGGAAATTTGTATATAGAGTTGGGAGCACATCTCAAAACTTCGAACAACAATATTCTATAAGCAAATATTTTGATGAAGTAATTGCTTGCTGTGTTGATAAAATGATTGTTAATGCTGATTTTAATAACATCATGTCAGGAAGCAACAAAACAAAGATTGAGATGGAGATTCTTCTTCAAAGTGCTCGATGGGCTGCGTGTCAAGGTGATCTGGCTACAGCTCAAACAATAGCTAACCATATTAACTTACACTGTAAATGCTGTAATGGCTGTTAAATAAATAAATTATGAGCTGTAATTGTCAAAATAATAATTGTAATAACTCATGCGGATGCAGAGAGGTTATAACTAAGAGAGGAGAGAAAGGTGATAGAGGCGATGTTGGACCTCCTGGACCTACTGGACCTGCAGGACTAAATTCTTATGTAGAAGTTGTTAATCCTATTGATTTAGGTGTAGCAGACCCTAACTGGATAGGTTCTTATGATTGGTTTATTCCAACAGCTTACGAAACTATAACCTACACAAATACAAGTGGAGCGACAAAGGATTTCATTGTTCATGTTGGGTATAATAGTGGAACAAATGCTGTTGCTGCTGGGGAATACGGTAAATCAGAAGTTGATTGTGGTATATTCTTAAGTACAGACTTAGTGAATCCTTTGTATGAGGTTGCTGCTAAAGTTCAAATAAATGATGGTGGAGTATCAACTCTTTATCAGGTTAATCAGGTTAATAGCTTCTTTAAAAAAGTAACTTTATTAAACGGAGAATCTGTTAAAGTTCAGTTTAGATGTAAAGATGTTGGTGTAGGTCATTTGCGAGAAGCACAATTATTTGTTAGAGAATTATAAAAAAATAAAGATATTATGAGTTGTACTTGTCAAAATAATGAATGTGGGAGTTGCGATTCTTGCTTCGCAGGAATAACAATACCAGTAGGTCCTAAAGGAGATAAGGGAGACCCTGGAGCAGATGGTATTCAAGGTATTCAAGGTATTCAAGGTCCAGCAGGTGCTGATTCAACAGTTGCTGGCCCACAAGGCCCTCAAGGAGACCAAGGTATTCAAGGTATTCAAGGTCCAGCAGGAGACCCAGGAGCAGAAGGTCCTCAAGGGCCTCAAGGGATTCAAGGTCCACAAGGACTTCCTGGGGCAGACGGTGCTCAAGGTATTCAAGGTATTCAAGGTGTTCAGGGTGTTCAGGGAGATCCTGGAATATTATTTAATGAACAAGATTTAGGAACACCGGCTCAAACTATTCCTGCTTCAGAGACATTAATTAATGGAATGTCAGCTATCGCTGGTAATGGAGATGGAGATTACCTTGTGATGTATAACATCCTTTTTGACAATGGATTACCTGATTACATAAAGATAAAAGTTGCAGGGATTGTAGTTGATACCTTATCGATAGATGCTGGTGGAGTATTGGGAGGTAGATTTTATCAATACAATAGAAATGTTGTTCTACCTATGCTTGACGGAGATAGTATAGAGGTCTTCTCTGAAGATACAGGGGCTTCTGTTAGTGTTTTAGACTTTACATTCTCGTCTTATAAATTAGGGTAGATGGTAACTCAATGTGATATAAATAAAGAATTATTTAGAGCTAAACAATGTTCAGCTTCATTATCATTGAAATATGTTAATGCTGTTCGTTATGGCTATAAAGATAAAGCTAACGAGTTTTTTGGAAAGCTTGTTTTCTTAAAGGGGGTAATAAGAATATTTAGTGACTACACTATTATTTGTAATAATAATTACTTACCTTTGATTTCAAATAGCCAGAGAGCTAACTTATCAGAAGAAGAAATAAATTGCGTATCAGAGGAAGAATTATGTGCTTTATCAAAGAAAGTACAATCAATTTGTTCAACTTGTTAAAAAATATACTATGTCTGATTGCTGTAATGAAATAAACGAATGCGAATGTTGCCCTGTTGGGTACGTTGGTATTTATGACGAATGTGGTAAATTTGCTGGATGCGTAACGCCTCAAGAAGCAAAAGACTACAATAATACTAAAAAAGAATGTGCTGTAGGATATGTAAAGGTAGAGCACCCTGTTACAGGTGATTACGTGGGGTGTATAGCTCCTGCAGATGTACCTGCCTTAATAGCAGCATTAACTCCTGTAATCACATTGAATGTATCAACTTCAAATGTACTTTGTAACGGAGAAAGTAATGGTACTGCTAATGTTCAAATTATAGGAGGTGTTGCACCATATACTGTTTCTTATTCTGGTGGAGCTGATCCAGCAGCATTAGCAGCAGGTAATTATGTTGTAACAGTTACTGATGCTAACAGCGATAGTTCTGCTTATGCTTTCTCTATAGTTGAGCCTGATGTTTTAGCTGTAACAGTAGATACTGTTGGAGTTATAGGGTTAGAGTCTACTGGTACTGCAACAGCCAATCCAACAGGAGGAGTTTCACCTTACACTTATGTATGGAAAGATAATTTAGGTATAGAGATAGGTCAGTATTCAAGAACCGCTACAGGACTTGCTGCAGGAACTTATCAGGTTGAGGTTACTGATGCTAACGGATGTATTGTTGAAGATACAAATGTGATTATTGCTCTTATTGGATAATGAGCAGGATTGATAACATAAAAAAGAAAAGATTTAAGATGGCTATATACACATCTATTTTTTTAGGTGTGTTAGCTATTTTTTCTATAGAGAGAGAAATGAGCGATGTTGCATCTACTTGTGTAGCTGGAATACTTACAATAACAACAATGTTTATAGGTTCTGATGGTTATAGACCTTCAAGTGAAAATTAATGAAAAAATCAGATAAAATACACTTAGACTTATATCGTCACACATTCAATACTGATGGTGATAGATCTGTTATTGGTGACATGCTTAATAAGGAAAAATTTCTTTGCTATACACTTGAGGACGAAAGAAGACCTGATGGTGTTAAAGTTTATGGAAAAACATGTATTGCTCCTGGATTGTATGAAATAGAGATAACCTATTCAAATAGATTCAAGAGAGATATGATCCTTATAAAGAATGTAAAGGGCTTTAGTGGGATTAGAATACATGGAGGAAATACAGCGAAAGACACTCTTGGGTGTCCTCTTGTAGCTTACAATACAGATTACAAGAAGATATGGGGAACAGCAGAGAAGATGATAACTAAATTAGTTAAAGATGCTGGAGGTAAAGGAACGATTGAAATTCACGATGCTTTTTTATCTTATAATAAAACACTACATAAAGTAATAGAATTTAATGAAAATTAATAGAAACATACTTATATCTGTTATAATCCTACTTGTACTTTGTATAGGAGGGATGCAGCTTAATCACTATTTTTCAATAAAAGATATGGAAAATAGCTATGAGTCTGTTATTAATTTCAAGGAGGCTGAGAAGTCTCAGTTAAAGAATAGCCTTGATTTAAAGATAGAAGATTCAAGAGTTATGCAACAACACATAATTAGCCAAGATGTTGCTTTAAATCAATTTAAAAAAGAATTTAAAGATTATAAAAAAGTAAACTCATACTTAAAAAGCGAAGTAATAAGTACTATAAGGGGTTTAGAGGCAAAGTATGATTCGGTAAAAAAAGATGATTTCGCTGGAATAACAATAGCTGATGGGGGTTATATTAGTAAAAAGGACGTAGCTAAAAACTTTTTAAGAATACCAGCTAACTTTGAGTATAAAGATGAATGGTTATCTTTAAATGGCACTGTAAATAAAAAATCAACAACAATAGATTCTTTATCAATGTTTAATAAGTTTGATGCTATTATAGGATATAAGAAATCAGATAAAAGCTTTGGGTGGTTAAGAAAGAAAGATCCTGTTGTTGAGCTAAAGTCATATAGTCCTTACACTAAAATAACTCATGTAAACAATGTTGTCATTAATGATAAGAAAAGTAAAACTAAAAACATATTATTATCCACTCCAGCAGTATTTATTTATGGCTTAATAGGTGGTGGTATTCTTTTAAATTAAAAAAGTATAGCAATGTCATTCAAACAAAAAGAAATAAGTTTATCAGGTAGTACGATAGAAATATTAACTATAAATCCTGTATCACCAAATGCTCCTGAGTGCTATGCTCTTCAAGCTATAAAATCTGTTATACCAACTTTTCAAGAAAATGTAGGTATAAACGGAATAGATACAAGTCAAGGAACTTATCCTTTCAAGGATAGAAAAACTATCACAATAACATTTCATGATGAAACTTCAAATCCATCCATAAGATTTGATTTAGAAGAAATATCTAATCAACCAGGATGGACCCTTGACTTAGCTGGTGTAATTCAAGCTGTTACTGATATCTGTGGATGGATAACAACAGCTACAGGACCAACTACAGGTTTAGCTACTGAAGCAACTGCATTAAATATATTAAATGCTATTGTAGCTTCTGGCCAAGATGTTGAAGTTTTATTAGTTAGAGATACTGGGGATTCTGATAAAGTTTTACAGCAAATAACAGACTATATTGCAGGTACAACTGTATATAAAGATGTAAATGGAAATATTGTTGTTCCTGTAGGGCCTTTAGAATACTTAGACCCTTCGGCAGTATTAAACTTAATACTTTCACAAAACACTTCACTAAATACTCCTGTTACTGGATTAGTTAATGGTGGTCCACTTAGAGTTACAGATGCAACTGGTTCTCCAATAGCAGCAGGTAAAAGAAGAATTAATTGTATGAATGTTGGTGGTGCAAATGGAAGTATAAATGGTGGTGTTATAAAGCCCGGAGAATCATTAACTTGGGTTGGCGATGGATTGAGAGATACATTAGCAGCAATGGCTTATGATGGAACAGGAACAGAATTATTAATTACATACGTAGGATAATGGATATATCAAGATTTTTACCGATAAATGAATATAATGCAGCAATAGGAGCTAACTCTCCAAGTGCTTCAAATGTATTTGCTACAATGAATGACTTAGCAGGTATAAGTCCTGGTATTTATGGTGGTAGTGGTTCTTTACAAGTTGGAGATACTACTGTTACTATGGCTGCAACAGATAAGTTATTATTTGAATCTCTAAATGGTCCTTACGATTTATTTACAATCGATGCTACAACTAATAGAATAGGTATTGGAATAGCTTCCCCTGGTCATACATTACACATGGTTTCGGGAAATATGTTTATTCAAAATGGCTATGCTGCAATAGGAACGACAACTCCATCAGCAGGTCAAATGTTAAAAATATCTGCAGGAGATTCACAAGTTACAGCTAATTTATTACAAGGTGTTAGAATAGATTTAAGTCCTCTTGCTACAGCAGGAGCGTTAAATGCTTGGGGTGTTGATGTAAGACATGATGATGCAAGATCGGGTTCAGGAACTAAACAGTTCTTTATGTTTGATGCTAATTATGTAGGAAGTAGTGCATCTGCAGGTACACACACTAATTACGGTATTCGTTCAAGAGCTGTTATGACTGTTGGTGGTACTGCAAACGTAATAAATATTGCAGGTTATTTTGAAGCTGCTAATGGTACTACCAATGTTGCTATGCAAATTGTAGATGGTACAGAAGGAGCAGGTAAGGTATTACAATCAGATGCTAATGGTAGAACTACTTGGGTAGCTCCATCTTCTTTATCTGGTGTTAATGGTATTTACGGTGGTAGTGGTACGGTTCCAACAGCTACAGTAGCAACACTTACTGATAGCCTTACTTTAAAAGCATTTACAAATAATAGCAATCCTGCATTTGAAATAGAGTCGTCAGTAGGAAGTGGAACAAATGTTTTTGAAGTTGCTAATAATGGTTTAACTAAAATATTTAATAGTACATTTATTTCAAGTGCTACTCAAAGTTCACAACTTTTTATCAACCAATTAACTGCAACTAATACTGCATCATTATTTGTTAATGGTATAAGTAGTGGAAAGATTTTTATTTTTAGAAGTTCAGCAGGAACAGAATATCATACTTTAACTGATGCAGGTATTATAACACAAACGGGAACTAATGGTTCGCATATTACCTTAAATACAACTATAACTTCTGCAACTTTAAGAGTTAGGTGTGGAAGTGCTGATGTTGCTGCTTATAGATTTGAAGATGTAAGTGGAGCAGTTAGAGGTTACTTACATTCTTCAGGTGAAACAATAATAGGTGGTGCAAATCTTTATAGTGGAGTTGGGTTAACAGTTAACGGAATTAATGCTTCAAATAATAGTTTTCAAGTAACTGATACTTCCGATAATATTGACTTTAGAGTTACAGGTAATGGAAATGTAGGTATTGGAAATACGGTACCTGAATCTCAGTTGCAAGTTCAAGGAATGATTAGAGCAATGTCTACTACTCCGCCAGCTTTAACTACAGGAAAGAGTATTGAATTTTATTTTAATGCAGGTTCAGATCAAGGTAGAATATTAGCATACGATAGAGATACTGCTCAATATAAAGATATGGTAATCGGTAATGGTGCTACTCCAAATAAGTTTACTATTTTCAAAAGTGGTAATGTTGGAATAGGAACTGAGATTGATGCTGGAGCTAAACTATCTGTAAGAGCTTTATCAACTGGAACAAATAAAGCGTTTGTTGTTAGAAATAGTGCTGATAGCTCAGACTTATTGAAAGTTCAAGGTAATGGAAGAGTTGCTATTGGAAATATAACTACTCCAGCAGCAAAACTTCAAATTTTAGGAGAGGGAACTACTACTGGAATAGGATTAAGAGTTACTGATAGTGGTGGACTTAGAAATTTATCAATATTTGATAGTGGACAAATTGTTTTAGGTAGAGATACCAGTGGAACTTATGGTTTTGGAGTTAATATAAAATCTTATGATAACGTCAATTTTATGGCTATTGAAGATTCGGGTGGAAATGACTATTATACTTTCAAAGCAGGTTCGATGTATATTAGAAGTGCAGCTAATATTGCTGCAATTAAGATGGATGGCCAAGCTAATGTAGATGCAACAGAGATAAGAGGTGTTTATAATGGAAACCACGATTTTGAAATATACAATCCAGTTGCAGCACAAGTAATAGCAAAATTCAGAACTGCTTCAAATGTTGGTGGAACAACTGCTGGTGGAATAGTTCATTTAGATATGGCTAACAATGGTGGGGTTAAGATTGGTGGAAACCAAACTTATGTAGCAGCAGATAAATTTTCAGTTAGAAATGCAAGTAATGTTTATCTTTTTAATGTTTTAGAAACTGGAAATGTAAGTATAGGAACAGCTACAGCAACATCTAAATTAACAGTTAATGGAGATATAGAAACACTTGGTAATACAAATGGGATTATATTTGCAGATAGAACTGACGGAAACAGATATAGAACTTATACCGATGGTGGTGTATTACATACAGAATTAGTACCTTAGTAAAATAAAAATATAAAGATATGTTATATAAAGAAATCATAACAAACAAAGCTGTAGTAGTAGATGCAATGAATCCTACAGAATTACACAAAATCCTTTTTAAGGAATTTATTGTAACAACAAATACAGAAAATCAATCTGAAACTTTTTTAATGAATATTTATAAAGTTATTACTGAGCCAGTTGAGGCATCAGAAGGTGTTGAAGCTGTAGAAGGAGAATACGAATTAATTAGAAATAGTGGTAGAGATTTAGACAAAGCTACATTAGATGCTCTTGTAGCATCTTTAACTATTGAATCTACAACTTATACAGACATCAGAAACGAGCAAATAACAAAAGGTTTAGCAAAGATTATTGAAGATGAAAGTCTTTTTGGTCTTGTTGAAGCTGACTTAATACTACAATAATTATGGGTTTAACACACGTTACGACTGAAACATTACAGAATGGCACCTTTATTAATGGAACTGCTGCAGGAACAAATAGTTATACTTTAACTTTAACTCCTGCATTAACTGCTTATGCAGTAGGTCAGCAATTTAATGTGTTATTCACTAATGAAAATACAGCTACAGCTACATTAAATATTAATGGTCTTGGTGCTAAAGCTATAAAAAGAAACGGTTCTAAAGCTACTAAAGCAGGTGATATTCTTTCAGGTCAAGTATTTAGTTTAATGTATGACGGTACTGATTTTCAAATTGTAGGAAGAGTTACTACTGATTGGAGTCCTACAGCATTAAGTTTGGGTGATGGTATAACAAACGGAGCAACAACCTCTTTAAATGCAGGAGCAGGGATTTATATTAATTTTGATGCTGCTTCTGATGATGAATTATTATATAATGTTGCTTTAGATAGAAATGGAGTTCCTTATGATGGTTCAGATATTATTGTTGAATTGTATTGGATGAAGTTTGGTGCATCTGGTGGAACTGTTAAATGGGAATTAGATTATGCTTTTACTAATTTAGGAGATGATGCTTATTCAGCAGTAGATGGAACAGAAGTTAATGATGTCAATGTTACTGGCTTAGGTAATCAAGAACTAACAAGTAATAGTTTTGCTGCTATATCAGGACCAGCAGGTGCAAAAATACTACAGCTTACTCTTAGAAGAAATTCTACAGGAGCAGGAGCAGATACTTATACAGGTGATGCAGAACTTTATGGTTTTAATTTAGAAAAATAATATTATGTTTATACAAGATCAAGATTATAATTTAAAAGGTTATTATAAAACAATGACACCAAGTTCATTAGGTGATGCTCACTTAATAGAGTATTATGCTGATTATAATAATGGCTCTCCAACAGGTTTAAAAGTTAGAGAAACAAGAACATATACACGTAATGCTATTACAGGAATTATTGAAACAATTACTGTGTTTATAGAATGGATAGGTAGTGATGGTGTTAGTGCTAAAACTACTAAAACTTTAGTTAAGCATTTAGATGTAGGTAGGGGAATGGAAAAGAATGAAAAGGCCAGAAAAAGATTGCTTAATCAAGCTAAAGGTGCTGCTATTCAGTTGATAGGTTTGGAAGCAGGTAAAACTTTTATGAGGAACTTTGGTTCCGAAATGAACTTATATATAGAAGGTGATAGGCAACCTCTTGTAGATGGTATTAATAACTCTGGAGAAACACAGTTATTTAAAGATACTTTAGTTAATATATTAGATATAGCTTACTAATATGCTTAGTTTTTTATTGTTCATAGTAGCTTTTATTTTAGTTGCAGTATTTGCACCTATAGGTATTGTTTTTACAATAATTAAATCATCTATACTATTAGATTCAGATTATATTAAAGATTATTTCATGAAACTTGCTATATCATTGGATCAATTTGGAAATGTTTCAATGGCTGGACTATTTAATATGGTTCTTATAACAAGTAATTCAGAAAATTTATTCGGAAATCCTGATGAAACTATTAGTTCGGTGCTTGGAAAAAACAAAATAAATCGTAACTTAGCACCATTGGGAATATTTTTAGATTCCATATTAAATAGGTTAGATAATAACCACAGTATAAACTCAATAGAAAAAGACGAAAACAATGAAAAAGATTGAAATTAAAGAAATCGCAATTACCGGACCCGGTAAAGAAGCAAACTCAGTTAGAAACTTAAATTATGCAGACTTGTGTATGATTAACTTAAACCATATGCCACAAGAGGGGTTATTACCTACTCAAATGACAGAGAGAGTTAATGTAATTAATAAGTTTAAAGATGCAAAAGTTGATAGTGAAGTTGAGCTTGAAGATAAAGAGTTTGAAACATTAAAATCTTGTAACGAAAAAACAAGATGGCAAATGATGCATGAGGATATTATCGACTTTAATACTTACATCTCAGAGCTTGAATAAAATTATGGAAGGTCAAACAGTAACATTAATTTTATCAATAGCAGGCGGTACAATCAGTCTGCTATTGTTAATTATAGGTTTTTTTATGTCAAGATTAGTTTCTGACGTAAAATCAAATACAAGTGAAATAGGCAAAAATAAAGGCCGTATAGAGCTTGTTGAACAACAACAGATTAATGATACTAAAAGAATTGAGGAGTTAACTCAATTAGAACTTAGAGTTATGTCTAAGAGCGTTACAGACCTTTCCAACAATGTAAATACTCTTGTTACTGCTTTAGCAAAAAAGGGAATACAGAGTTCTATAAAGAAAGAATCATGAGCTTATCTGAAAAGATATCGAAAGGAGTAAGGGATAATATTATAAAGATTATCGCAACTCTTATTACAGGAGTAATAGTTTCGTTTTCTGTTTGGGGTTACGATACATTTAAAGCTGGATTGGAACTTGAAGCAAACAAGAAATCAGAAGCTAAATTTGATAGCCTTCTAACAAAAAGACTTAATAGCCCACAATACTTATCTAAAATACTTCCTGTAGTTATGGAGAGCAAAGAGGTAAAAACATTTGCTAAAGAAACTACTGAGAAGGTAATACAACTTACAGAGAAAGACTCTGTTCAGCTAAGAGGAGAGTTAAGGGTTAAAATGGATTTAAGACAATCACAAAGGGTTCCTGATGAAATTGCATGGACCTATAATCAAATAAAAAGACTTCCTTACTTAATTGATTCAGTTGTTACTCATAGAGTAAGAAGATCTCAAAATATAGTATCTCACTAAAAAAATAAAAATTATGTCAGAAATAAAGAAATACCAACACATTAGATTAGAACCAGCAGACAATGGGTTTGTGTTAGAATACACAGAAGTAAAAGAAGCTGAAAGTAAAGGTACTTATAGTGATTCAAATTACTATGACAGACAAGTTGTTTTTCCTGATGGAGAAGAAGGTATCGATGGAGCCTTAGCTAAAATGAAGGAAATGTATATGTTTAATAAAACAAAAAAAAGCGGAGTACTAATGACACCGCTTATTGCTTCTAATTCTGATTCAGATATGGATTAGAAAGGATCATCGCTATCCTCACTATTGTTATCACCCTTAGCTCCTGTTGTTTTTACTTCAGGAGCTTCTTTTTTAGTCTCAACTTCTTCCTCAGTAGAGAAATCATTAGGAACAACTACCTGAATAACAACTTCTGGTTTAGTTTTAGAATAATCAAAAGTAATTGGAAGCTTAAGTTCTTTACAAAGATTATTTAAAGATCCTGTAGTAACATGTGTTACCATTTTATGCTTATCCTTTATAGTTTTAACGTCAACAACTTTTGAGGCCTTACAAACAATTCTAACAAGGTCATGAAGACTTTTTTTATCTGAAATCTGAGTTTTTAATTTTAATGTTTTCATTTTAAAAATTTTTAGTTAAAAAAAAGGAGATACATTATTAGTGCATCTCCTTTAATTATAATTTATTGATTAGAAAGGAAGATCATCATCTTCATCAGCTTCCTGAGCAACTGGAGCTGCAGCAACACTTCCTTGAGGTTGAGCTGGAGCTGGAGCTGTAGTATTACCTACAGGCATTCCCATAGCTAAAGGCTCAGCAGTTCTGTCGATAAGAACATCCCAAGAATGATACGAGCGTCCTCCTGTTTTAGTATTCTTTTTACCTTCCCAAACTATTCTAACTAATTGCCCTGGAGCAGCTTTAGATAGATTGTCATTAAGAACATTTGTTCCCCAGATCGAAATCTCTTGACTTTCTTCCATCTCGCCAATGATATGGTTCTTGTCTCCGACGCCTACCATTTTAAGTTTATGAACTGTAGAGTTGTTTTCTGGTCCTTGACCTGTTTGACACCCTAAATAATAACCATCGATATACGATTTGTCTGTTGGTTGTAAAGAAACTAAATTGTTTTCTTTTTTACTTCCTGTTTGTTTTGGCTCCCAAGTTGGGCCATTTTGTTTTACACTTTCAAATGCCATGATTCTTCTGATTTTAGTTAATAATTAATTGTTTTTATTTTTAATATTTTTTAAGCTGTTAGGATGCATTTTCCTTTTAACTTTTGGTTTTGTTTTATGATAAGCAATAACTTCAGGTCTAACCTCATTTCTAAGTCTATGCTTTAATGCTGCGACAAGTTTTTCTTGCTCTATAAGAAGGGTGTTAGCCTCTTTTATAGAATCCTTGTAGTTATGCACTTCAAGTTTTCCTAAAGGAACCTGAGCTTTTATAAGATTAGCTATCAAGTCATTCAAGACTACCTTATCATCTTCAGGATGCTTACTTACAAGCTCTCTTATTTTTGAATAGTTATGACTCATTGTATTTCTCCTTATATTTTAGATGGCTCGTTGGCACATCGTCTTTATTTTTAACAACAAAAAGTATCTGAGTATCAATACCAAGAACTTCGAGAATACTCATTATGTGAGATTGCCTAAGTTTTGGCGTACTAACAGGATCCTTTTCTCTTAAATACTTTGTATTAAAAGCATGATGCGTAACACCAGCTTCCTCAAGAACAAGCTTCAAATCAACATCAAGCTCTTTTATTCTTCTAAGTATTAATTTCTTTAATTCTGCAGAGGATATTATAATATCATAATAATAAGCCTCTGATACACGCTCAAGTTCTTGAACGGTTTTATTCCTTCTAAAACCCCTATATGGATTTCTTTTAGGAGTAAGCATTATAGAGCTCCAATTCTTTTATTGAACGACTCAAGACTTTCAGCAACATGAATTTCAGCAGCTCTCTTTTTAGAAGACGCATCTTTATTTCTATCTATATCAAGCATATAAACAGAAACAATATCAGTTTTTATGAATTTATCTTGAAATGACGTTTTATTCCATGATCGAACAGCTTTAATCTCGTCAACTCTAATGGTTTCTTTCACAACCTTTAACCCAACAGCAACTGGTTTTTGGTCCATAGGATTCTTTACGGTATTACCTTTTGAGTCCTTCTCGTATTGAGTTATTATTTTATCTACAACTATAAACATTGTTATTTCTTTTTAGTTTTAAGCAAATGTATATAATTTATCTTGAATACAAAACTTTTTAGGATAAAAAAATCTAAAATATAATCATTTGACTTGATTTTTCTTCATAGATATAAATGTCAACCCTGGGGTTTGCTTTATCAATACCCCCTGTCTCATAGGTAGTTGAAACAATGAAGTCGTCATTGTCATCAGGAATACAGCCTGTTTCAGTTAGAGCGTCACAAAAGAATTTTTCATGTATTGATAAAGGGTTTGCTCTATCAATCCTACGTTTATCTCTTTTCCATAAGACAAACTTCAATCTAATCTTGTCGTTAAATTTTAGGTCTTTTATTTGCTCAAAAGCAGCTTCTTTATATTTCTTTTTTATGTTATTGCTAACTATGAAATGCCAATTTCTATAAGAGTTAAGGTTGATATACCTTCTTGTTATTTTTTTCTTGCCTTCGTCAAAATATAAAGGCATTGATACTATTATCATATAAAAATTGTTATTAATGTTAATATCACAAGAGTTGCAAAAGTAAATAGTATTACAGCTCCTATTCTGTTATTTCTGTCTAAGTCTTCGAAATCTTCTTCTATCATATCTACTTATTTATTAATTCATCTGCTTTTTTAAATGCTTCTTTGTATGCTTCGTTTCTTGTGTTTAAATCTAAGATTCTACTATTACATAATTGAAAAAATGGAGCAGAACAATCTTCTCCATAAATCGTAAACATCCAATTACTCCAATCATCTATAGGTTTTACTTCTATTGATATTTTTATACTATCATAATAAGCTAAGTAAACACCTATCTGCATTTCAAATTTATGGTCATAAAATCCCAATTCTTCGTAAGAACTACCTCTTGCACTAAATAATCCTATGTTGTATTTTTGGTTTCTATACCACTTCTCAAACTGTTCTTTGTTCTTTCCTGTAATCATATCTTAATTATTTTAAGTGCTTCGTAAATTCCCTTTTCTAATGCCGATTCGTAGGTGTCCTTTTTTATAAATTGACTGTTAATTTCTTTAGTTTCTCCATCTTCAACATGGTAAATCTTATAACCGTAAGTTCTGCTAAATTTTGAAAAGGTTGGTATGACTAAAATATTATACTCCTCCCTTAACCATTTTTGTAATAGGCTTTGGT
>Ga0255039_10000181_pt1 | contig 20799 bp, 21 predicted proteins | sample BC1_12_1_MG_FD_181713 | JGI IMG/M metagenome (GOLD analysis project Ga0255039, IMG submission 181713) | Seawater microbial communities from Strait of Georgia, British Columbia, Canada - BC1_12_1 | ecosystem: Environmental > Aquatic > Marine > Strait | place: Canada: British Columbia | collected... | reverse complement strand
GATGAAGTCATTACCGGCTTCGGCCGCACTGGCAAGCTGTTTGCGCTGGACCACTATGGCGTGCAACCCGACCTGATGCAGTTTGCCAAGTCGATCACCTCGGGCTACCTGCCGCTCGGCGGTATCGGCATCAGTGATGAGGTCGCAGCGACCATCCGTGGCAGTGACAAGCCGTGGATGCACGCCTACACCTACAGCGGTCATCCGACTACCTGTGCGGTAGGCCTCGCCACGCTTGATTTCATCGAGAAAGAAAATCTGGTGGAGCAGGCGGCTACCAAAGGCGCCTATCTGCTGGACAGGTTGCATGCCGAACTCGATGGCCATCCGCACGTCGGTAACGTTCGTGGCAAGGGCATGATGTGTGGTGTCGAACTGGTCGAAGATAAGGCCACCAAAGCCTGGTACCCAGCGGAGTGGGGTGTCGGCGGCAAAATGACGGCTGCGCTGATTGCCAACAAAATCTTCACCCGCATGCGCAGTGAAGTCGTGTGTATCGCGCCTGCGCTGACCACGGATGAAAGCACGATCGATGAACTGGTCGCTGGCGTACGTAATGCCATCGTAACGGTCTTCGGAGAATAGTTTTAGCGTCGCCCCCGCTACGCCGAGTCGCCTGGTGAAATCCGGGTGAGCCTCACCGCTTTGCGAGGCCCGGGATGACGGGAGCTTACTCGGGCATTTGCTTGATGTAGAGATCGTGTTTGGAGTAGGGGATCTCGACCTTTTCTTCGATGAAGCGTTTGTAGACCTTGCAATTGAGATTGTCGAGCACGCGTCCGCGTAACACAGGTTGATCGATCCAGCACAGCAATTCGAAATCCATGCCTGATGCGCCAAACTGGCGAAAGCGCACGCGTGGTTCGGGATCGGCACAGACATCATCGGAATTCAGCGCGATGTCCATCAGTATCGCCCTGACCTTGTCAATATCGGAACCATAGGCCACTCCCACCGCGACGCGAATGCGAAACTTTTCATGCGGGCCGCCCGATTCATTGATGATCTTGGTGTTGCCCATCACCGAGTTGGGCACCGTCACCTCGACGTCGTCGCGCGTCTTCAGGCGTGTGCTGCGAATGCCGATGTGGGTGATCTCGCCTCGCTCACCGGTATCGAGGACCACGAAATCGCCAATCTTGTAGGGTGCGTCGGCCATGATAAAGACACCGGAAAAAAGGTTCGCGAGCGTATCCTTGGCGGCGAAACCGACGGCGATACCGATAATGCCGGCCGATGCCAGCCACGCGGTCATGTCGACGTTCCAGGCGGTGAAAATGACGTATACCGAGATCACCACGATGGCAATCAGGGCCATATTCTGAAACAGGGGCAAGGTCTGTGGGTTTATTGCCGAGGGACCGAGGTCGCTGCCGGCCATTGCCCCGAGCAAGGCGCGCGTGGCGCGAATCAGGAACATCGTCCAGATGATATAGCCGATCGTTAGCAGAATCGAAAAGACGATACCGTCAAAGGGTTCACCGAACTGCAGCAGATTGACGGCCAGCGCGAATCCGACCAGCACCAGGGTGATGTAAATCGGACGGTGCAGGTGATCGATCAGGTAGTCGTCAACGCGAAACTGGGTGCGCGCCGCGAGTTTTTTCAATACGCCACAGATGACGCGATTAAAAATCAGCGCGACAATCAGCGAGCCGGCAACGGCAACCATTGCCTGCAACCAGGCGTTACTGCCGAATACGCCGAGGTAGGGTTCCAGCCATGTTTGCAGATCACCTAGCATAGAGTCATTAACATTCGATTATGTTTACCGCGAGACCACCACGCGAAGTCTCCTTGTATTTGGTTTTCATGTCGGCGCCGGTTTCGCGCATGGTCTTGATGACCTTGTCGAGTGATACATAGTGCTGGCCATCTCCGCGCATGGAAATGCGGGCCGCATTGATGGCCTTTACCGAGGCCATTGCGTTGCGCTCGATGCAAGGTACCTGGACCAGACCGCCGACCGGATCGCAGGTCAGACCGAGGTTATGTTCCATGCCGATCTCGGCTGCATTTTCGACCTGTTCGGGTGTGCCGCCCAGCACTTCGGTGAGTGCGCCCGCCGCCATCGAACAGGCACTGCCCACTTCGCCCTGGCAACCGACCTCGGCACCCGAGATCGAGGCGTTCTCCTTGTACAGAATGCCGATGGCACCTGCGGTCAGCAGAAAGCGCACGATACCGTCGTCATCGGCTGCCGGGTAGAAGTGTTGATAGTAATGCATTACCGCGGGAATGATGCCAGCGGCGCCGTTGGTGGGCGCGGTTACCACGCGCCCTCCGGCTGCGTTTTCCTCGTTGACCGCGAGTGCCCACAGGTTTACCCAGTCAAGGCACATTAACGGGTCCTTGTAGGTGAGGCCGGGCTGGTTACGCATCTTGCGCGATAATTCAGCGGCACGGCGCTTCACTTTCATGCCGCCGGGCAATATACCCTCATTGCTGCAGCCGTTCTTGACGCAGGTACGCATCGCCTTCCAGATACCCAGCAAGCCACTGCGAATTTGTTCCTCGCTGCGCCAGGACTTCTCATTGGCCAACATTACATCGCTGATCGACATGTCGTGTTTTGTGCAGTGAATCAGCAGGTCGACTGCGCTCAGAAACGGATAAGGTTGAGGAGTCTCGTCTTCAACAATACGATCGCTTCCCTGAGCATTTTCATCGACGATAAAACCGCCACCGACCGAGTAAAAGGTCGCCTTGTGAACGTCGAGCCCAGCGCTATCGAAGGCACTGAACGTCATGCCGTTCGAATGAAATGGCAAGCTCTCGCGTCGATGCATGATCAGATCTTTCTTTTCATTGAAGCTGATCTCATGTTCGCCAATCAGATTCAACTGGCGCTTTTCACGAATCAACTCGAGGCGTGTGTCGACGCTTGTGGTATCGACCGATTCCGGCAACTCGCCTTCGAGCCCGAGCATAACCGCTTTGTCACTACCATGGCCTTTGCCGGTGGCGCCTAGTGAGCCATACAAATCGGTTTTTACTCGAGCCACCTGCGATAACAAGCCTTCGCGCTGCAAGTTTTCCACAAATTGCTGCGCAGCACGCATCGGCCCGACAGTGTGCGAGCTGGAAGGGCCTATACCAATCGAAAACAGGTCAAATACGCTGATAGCCATTGCGTTAAGTATCCGGGCAGCTAGAAAGGGCGCAGCATAGTGGATTTAAGCCCGTACCATGCTGTGTTAAAGCGTCCTGTAATTATCTGCTTACGCATCGTCCTCGGTGTAGGATGACAGCGGCGGACAGGAACAGATCAGATGCGTATCGCCGTACACATTGTCGACCCGGCTAACCGGCGACCAATACTTGTTATTGCGCAAGGAATCGATCGGATAGGCGGCCTGTGTGCGACTATAGATGTGGTCCCATTCATCGGCGCAAACCATGTCGACAGTGTGGGGTGCGTGTTTCAATGGATTGTCTGTCTTATCCATGCGGCCTTCTTCAATTTCGCGAATTTCGTTGCGAATCGCTATCATCGCTTCACAAAAACGATCGATTTCTTCCTTGGACTCAGACTCGGTCGGTTCGATCATCAGCGTGCCTGGAACCGGGAAGGACATGGTCGGTGCGTGAAAGCCATAATCGATCAGTCGCTTGGCAATATCATCGACGGTGATACCGCTGCTGTCCTTGACCACGCGGGTATCGATGATGCACTCGTGCGCGACCAGGCCGTTGGGTCCGGTGTACAGGATCGGAAAATGATCCTTTAGTCGCTTGGCTATGTAGTTAGCGTTCAAAATTGCTATGGCGGTTGCCTTGGGAAGGCCGTCACGGCCCAGCAGTGCGATATAGGCCCAGCTGATTGGCAATACACCTGCGCTGCCAAACGGTGCTGCTGCGACCTTGTTGATACCACCGCTGTGGTTCTGACGGGTCGACGGCAAAAATGGCTTGAGGTGCGCCTTGACGCCGATCGGGCCAACGCCCGGGCCGCCACCACCGTGGGGGATCGCGAAGGTCTTGTGCAAATTCAGATGCGAGACATCACCGCCAAACTTGCCCGGCGCACAGACGCCGACCATGGCATTCATGTTGGCGCCATCGATGTAGACCTGGCCGCCGTGCGAATGCACCAGTTCGCAAACGTCGGTGACATCGTCTTCGAAAACACCGTGCGTGGATGGATAGGTGATCATGATGGCAGCCAGGTTGTCGCTGTGCAGTTCACATTTGGCCTTGAGGTCATCCATGTCGATATTACCGCTCTTGGCAGTGCCGACCACCACCACTTTCATTCCTGCCATCTGTGCCGAGGCCGGGTTGGTGCCATGCGCAGAAGCCGGAATAACGCAGATATTGCGATGCGCCTCATCTCGGCTCTGATGGTAAGACTTGATGGCAAGCAATCCCGCGTACTCACCCTGGGCGCCTGAATTGGGTTGCAGCGAAACGGCATCGTAACCGGTGCAGGCACACAACATTTGTTCGAGTTCGGTGATCAATAGTTGATAGCCCTGAGCCTGATCCAATGGCACGAAGGGGTGAATGCGGCCGAATCCAGGCCAGGTAATTGGTATCAACTGGGTTGCAGAGTTCAACTTCATGGTGCAGGAACCGAGCGGGATCATGGTGCGATCGAGTGCCAGGTCCTTGTCCGCCAGTTTACGCATATAGCGCATCAGGTCAGTTTCAGAATGATGGCTGTTGAACACCGGATGGGTCAGATAGTCGCTTTCGCGCACCAGTGCAGGCGGCAGGCTGGAGCCTGCCTTGTCGTCCGTTTCGTGGAATGTGATAGCGCTACCCTGGTCGTGGGTGAAGACATTGAACAAGGCTTTGACATTTTCCCTGGTGGCGATTTCGTCGAGCGAAATACCGATGGTATTGTCATCGACCGGGCGCAGGTTGAATTTTTCAGCACGCGCTGCAGCGAGGATGAACTCGGTCGCATTGCCGGTCTTTACGGTGATGGTGTCGAAGAAATGCTGTGTCTGCACATCGAGACCGAGCGCGCGTAGACCCTCTGCAAGCACGATGGTCAGGCGATTGATACGCTGTGCAATGCGGCGCAATTCGTCAGGTCCGTGATAGACCGCGTACATGCCGGCCATCATGGCGAGCAGGGCCTGTGCGGTACAGATGTTACTGGTCGCTTTCTCACGCCGAATGTGCTGCTCGCGGGTCTGCAGGGCAAGGCGCATTGCCGGTTGTTTGCGGGAATCCTGCGAAACGCCGATCAGGCGACCAGGGAGCGAGCGTTTGAAGGCTTCGCGCGTCGCCATGAAGGCCGCGTGCGGACCACCATAACCAAGCGGCACGCCAAAACGCTGCGAGCTGCCGACGACGATGTCGGCATCAAATTCACCGGGTGGTTTGAGCATTGTCAGGCTGAGGAGATCGGTAGCAACCGCGACCAGCGCTTTCTTTTCGTGGACCTTCGCTACCAGCTCGGCATAGTCCTCGATTTCACCCGTGGAGCAGGGGTATTGTAACAGTACGCCACACAATTCCGGATTGTTGGGCGCGTCAAAGGGGTCGCCGATAACGCATTTGATACCCATGTGACCGGCGCGATTGGTGACGACCTCGATGGTCTGTGGATGACAACTGTCAGCGATGTAGAAAACATCGGACTTGCTTTTCGAGAGTCGGTGACACATGGCCATGGCTTCAGCTGCGGCGGTTGCTTCATCCAGCACCGAGGCATTGGCGAGCTCCATCCCGGTCAGGTCGCTTATCATGGTCTGAAAGTTAAGTAATGCTTCCAGGCGGCCCTGTGAAATTTCAGGTTGGTAGGGTGTATAGGCTGTATACCAGGCCGGGTTGCGCAGTAGATTCCGCTCGATTACCGTTGGCGTATGCGTGTTGTGATACCCCATGCCGATAAATGACTTGAATAACTGGTTACGAGTCGAGATCTGGTACAGACGATTCAACACCTGACGCTCTGAAAGACTTGCCTTGACTTCGAGTGGCTTGCGTCGCCGAATCGATTCGGGAACTACATTATCGAGCAGTTCATCGAGGTTTTCCATGCCCAGTGCAGCGAGCATCGCCGCTTCGTCTTCGCTACCTGGGCCAATATGGCGACGAATGAATCCGTGGAAGATATCGAGATCCTGCAGCTTGAGGTCAAGATTTTGCATGGCAATGTCCTGGGTCTGGGATGATAGTTAGTTCGCCGGCTTTACGGGCCTGTTTACCCGTACCGCGAGCCTGTTTCGCCGGGTATGTTAACACTATTAATCCGGCGACAATATATGCTCTGTTATTGAAGTTCTGACTATATGCTGAGCCGGTTACAGCTGTTAGTAAAAGCCATGATCTGGACTAGTCGTCGCCCAGCCGAATCAACAGTTGATCGCTTATCCATTGCTTGAGTAAACCGGCAGCCGTCAACGCTACCTGTTCGGAATCGATCCATTCAAGCAGGCCTTCGCAGATCTCGGCGAAAGTCGCGCCGTTGAACGCTTGCTCCAATGCCCAGGCTTCGTGCACCTCAAGTGATCGCCAGTAAGTTTTGAATTCCCGTCTCCACAACAGCCAGCGCTGCGGGAACTCACCGCGTTGTTTGTCGGGCAGGGTTTGACCCTGATCGCAGGCCTGTTCAATCTGCGGGACATTCCAGTACAGATCCACCCATACTATCGCCGGTTTGAAAGTGAAGCTGAGCTCGGGCCAGTTTTCTGCTGGTACCTGCGCCATGTCTTCAAGCTGCACTAACTGCTCACCGGCAGCGGCGTCGAACACGCTTGCCTGGGCCCACTCGTACCGGGCCAGTTCGCGCAGGAACTCGGCATCCCCGGCGTTATAGTGCTGCTGCAAGTAATCGCTCAGATGTCGGCCAACCCCGCGTACCGATGGCTGCGTCGATGGGTAGTGATGCAGGTAGTCGAGAATCAGGTTCTCGAACGCTTCGCGCCCGAGATATTGTTGCAGTGCTGAAAAGTCAGTTGCCAGTGCGTCGATCAGGCGAATTCGGTAAGCATTGTAATAGCTGCCCAGACGATGCTCTGCGAGCGCGTTTTCGGTGCTGACGATATCTGCCTCGATCGCCTCTGAGCCATCGATCAGATATTGTTGGAAGCGCAGCTGTAAATCACGTAGATGCGACATGGTCAGGAACGGTAAAAGGGCGCGGCGATGCGTCGCGCCTGATCGAGTTCGGCCAGCAGCTCGTCAAGTTCGGGGATATTACCGTCACGCTCGATCATCGTCGATACCGGGCCGAAGCGTCTGGCGGTCTCTGCGTAGAGCCCCCACACCGGGTCGATGATGTCGTGATCGTGTGTGTCGATAATCAGGTTGCCATCGTTAGTATGGCCGGCAAGGTGATGCTGCCAGACCCTGTCCACGGAAACGCCATCGAGATAATCGATCGGATCGTAGTGATGATTGAAGCTGCTGACATAAATATTATTGACGTCGAGAAGCAGGTAGCAATCAGCTCGTTCGGCGACTGCACTCAGAAACTCCCATTCAGGCATCACGTCTTCGCAATAAGTGATGTAACTCGACAGATTTTCGATGAGCATCTGGCTGCCGATAAAATCCTGCACCCGCGAAATTCGATCGGCAACGTGTACCACGGCTTCTTCGGTGTAGGGCAGGGGCAGCAGGTCGTGCATATTCTTGTGATCAACGCCGGTCCAGCACAGATGGTCGGAAAACCAGCGGGGTTCGATTCGGTCGATGAGCGCCTTGAGTTGCTCGAGGTAGTTGAAGTCGAGTTCGTCGGTACTGCCGAGCGACATGGAGACGCCGTGCATGACCATTGGGTAATCAGCGCGAATGGCATCCAGAAAATACAGTGGTTTGCCGCCGTCGATCATGTAATTTTCGCTGAGGATTTCAAACCAGTCGATGTTCTTTGGTTTGCGTTCGAGAACGTCCTGGTAGTGTTCGGCACGCAACCCCAGGCCAAATCCGAGAAAGGGTTTTGATTGGGCTGGCGTCATCGGGGCTCGTTAAGTTTGTGAGGGAAAGAGTGTAACGATCAGGCAAAAAAAATGCACCGACACAAGGCGGTGCATTTTTTTAACTGAGGCTAACAGCTTAAGCTTCGAATGTGCCACCGGCGCCTTCACACTCTGTTTTGGTGCGCTTGACCCAACCCTGACCAGCGCAGGAATTCTGGCCCGCGCAGCTGGTGGTAGCAGTAGCGCAGGCGCTGGTGCCTTTGCAAGAGTTTACGTTGAAGCACTTACCGGCTTTTTCAGCGGCAGTAGCGTTCATCGGGGCAATGGCGAACATAGCGGCTGCAGCAGCAGCAAGAGCAACTCCGGTAGTTTTCCTGGCTGTAATCATTGATGAATCCTCAAGTTAAGTGGGTGTATGGGTCATGTGTGTTACGCAAGCTTAGAGGAACAGTTTTTCCAGAAAGTTCAGCAAAAATTCCAGATTTGTGAAATTTCAGAAAGTTGGTAGATTCGTGAACTCTCCTGCTGCGACGCTATTGATACTGTCGAATGATCAAATGATGTCCTCGCTGAATCATCTCGAAGTGTTTTAGAACGTTCATGCCGAGCAGCACTTCATCGACTGCCATTCCCTCGATGATGCTGGCATCGACCCCGTTGAGTTGAATGTCGCCAAGGGCGAGTTGATCGAGTCGAGTGAGATAGGCCGTGGTGACTCCGTTGGCGGTAGAAACCGAGGTCGCCAGGCCCGCCTTCAAGCCAAGTTTCTGTTGCAGATGGGCCGGAATCGCGGTCGTGGTAGCACCGGTATCGACCAGGAATGTGACCTGTTGATGGTTGATTTCGCCGTTGAAAATATAGTGGCCACTGCGATTGCGTTGCAGTACGATTTCCTGAGTTCCAGCGCCCAGCACCGTTGAAACCGACTGATTGGGGTTATTCTGTTGATCAAGGATCCTGGCGAACACCAGCGCCAATAATAAAAAGCCTAAAATCCAGCCCGCGACAGTGAACATCATGCCCAGTTTTTTAGTAGAATGCTCCATTGCACCTAACTGGGTGCTAATTCCATTCATTTCAATGCAGGGCGGGCTCATGTCGGGAAACAGTTTCGGCAAATCATTTGTAGTGACTTCATTCGGCGAGAGCCACGGCAGTGCAATCGGCTGTATTGTCGACGGCTGCCCTCCGGGGTTGGCGCTCGAGGAAGCGGATTTGCAGCAGGACCTTGACCGGCGTAAGCCGGGTACCTCGCGTCACACCACGCAGCGTCGCGAAGATGACGCGGTGCAGATCCTGTCGGGTACTTTCGAGGGCAAGACTACTGGTGCACCCATTTGTCTGCTGATCAATAACAAGGATCAGCGCTCGAAGGATTACAGTGATATCAAAGATCTGTTTCGTCCGGGTCACGCCGATTACAGTTACCATCAGAAGTACGGTTTTCGCGATTATCGTGGCGGTGGGCGCTCATCGGCGCGTGAGACCGCGATGCGGGTTGCGGCTGGTGGAATTGCCAAGAAATATCTCTCCGAGCGTTGTGGAATTCAGGTGCGCGGCTATCTATCTCAGCTAGGGCCGTTGAAACCGATCAATCTTGACTGGGATGAAGTCAATAACAATCCTTTCTTTTGTCCCGATGCCGCGATGGTAGCGGAGATGGAAAAGTACATGGATGCGTTGCGTAAGGAAGGTGAATCGATCGGTGCGCGAATTTCCATTGTCGCAAGTGGTGTTCCGCCGGGGTTGGGTGAACCGATTTTCGATCGCATAGATGCCGATATCGCACATGCGATGATGAGTATTAATGCGGTCAAGGGCGTCGAGATAGGCGCCGGTTTCAGCAGTGTTGAACTGAAGGGAACACAGAATCGCGATGAAATTACCCCTGAGGGATTTTTATCGAATCACGCTGGCGGTACGCTTGGCGGGATTACCTCGGGCCAGGATTTGCTGGTGAGTATTGCGCTGAAGCCAACCTCGAGTATCCATCTTCCAGGACGCAGTGTTGACGTCGAAGGTAATGCGGTCGATATCCGTACCAAAGGTCGGCACGATCCCTGCGTCGGTATTCGCGCTACACCGATTGCCGAGGCCATGCTCGCCATCGTGCTGATGGATCATTTCCTGCGTAACCGCGCTCAAAATGCCGACGTGGTTAGCAATACCCCGGTGATTCCGGCTAGCCCGGATTGAACCTTTATCCCGGTGCCCTTACATAAGGACATAATCGCGCGCCGTTAGCTAAAGTCATCGGCGCTTCCTTAATCAACGTCATCCCGCCGTTTGCGCTGGGATGACTTCACTGGGATGACTTGAAGACGGCCGTGGGGATGATTTAAAGTCGGGTGTGGCGATGACTCTGAATAAAGGCGCTGGAGTTGCGGCAGGCCGCGAATCAAGAGTCGATGGATTGCTTGATTTCCTTATAGATCAGGCGTGAACTCTGAATGCGTTTGGCATCGGTTTTGGCGTGTTGGTGATTGCGCCAAAGCTGGCGCAGCTTTTGCCGGTCGGCGCGCTCGATTTCGGCGACCAGGGCTTCGATTGCATCGATACCCTGCTCGATGATACGGTCCCGCCAGCGTTCAGCCCGGTGATGTTTTTGAATCGAGTGCTTGTTCTCGTTTTCAATGTCGTCCAGGGCAGCAAAAATGACTTCTGTGTCGCGCGCGCGCAGCAGTTTGCCGAGGAATTGGTAATGGCGTTTAAGCGCACTGCGTTTATTTTGAATGCGATGAGCGAGGGCAATGGCTTCCAGAACCGGTTCGTCCAGCGGGATTCGCGCCAGGTGATTGGCTGACAGGGCGCACAAGCGTTTGCCCAGATCCTGTATCGCGTGGCTATCGCGTTTGAGCTGGGTTTTGCTGGCCGGTTCAAATTCATCAAACTCTGCTTCGTTTTCCATAACTGTCTTTTCCATAACTGCTTAGGATAAAATGTACCGATGACCCAGGATAAAAACAGCATATTAACACCTAGTGACCCCGATTCATTCAAAAAGATCGTTGCGGACACGCTTGAGCTTGCCAAAACCAGCGGTGCTAGCGAGGCCGAAGCCGGTCTTTCAGTGTCGCAGGGGCTTTCGGTAGCAACGCGCATGGGATCGGTCGAGACTATCGAGCATCAACAGGACAACGGGCTTGGCATCAGTGTCTATTTCGGTCGGCACAAAGGCAGTGCAAGCACCTCCAATCTCGATCCCGAGGCGATACGCAAAACGGTCGAAGCCGCCTGTAACATTGCGCGCTACACTTCGGAAGATCCCTGCACGGGTCTTGCCGATGCCGATTTAATGGCCAACGAGTTTCATGATCTGGATCTGTACCATCCCTGGGATATCCAGCCACAGGCAGTGATCGACCTTGCGCTGGAGTGCGAAAACGCCGCGCTGGATTACGATGCCCGCATCGTAAATTCCGAGGGCGCATCGGTGGATCTGAATTCCGGCTTATCGATTTACGGCAATTCGCATGGTTTTCTGCAGGCGGAGCGCAAGACGCGCCACGGAATCAGTTGTGCAGTCGTTGCCGAGTCTAATGGCAATATGCAGCGCGATTATTGGTATGACGTGAGTCGCAATCCCGATCGGCTCGCGAGCGCGCGCAGTATCGGTATAAAAGCGGCCGAGCGGACGCTGCGTCGGCTGGATGCACGTAAACTCAAAACGCAGCAGGCGCCGGTGTTGTTTTCTGCCGAGTTGGCGCGCGGGATTATTTCCAGTTTTACGTCGGCCATCAGTGGCTCTGCACAGTACCGCAAGGCCAGCTTTTTGCTGGACGCGCTGGGTGAACAGGTATTTCCGGATTTCATGCAATTGTGTGAGCGGCCATTTTTGCCGCAGGCCCTGGCTTCGGCCAACTTCGATGCTGAGGGTGTGGCCACCCGTGATAATGACCTGGTCAAGGATGGTGCGATCCAGAGCTATCTGCTCGATACCTACGCGGCGCGCAAGCTAGGTTTGCGCTCAACCGGGCACGCCAGTGGAATTCACAATCTCAGTGTTGCCAGTACCGGTAAATCCTTTGAGGAGTGCCTGGCGGGTATGCACCGTGGATTGCTGGTCACCGAGTTGATGGGGCATGGTGTGAATACCGTGACTGGTGACTACTCGCGCGGTGCTGCAGGATTCTGGATTGAGAACGGCAAGCTTGATCATGCGGTTGAAGAAGTCACCATAGCGGCCAATCTGCGCGATATGTTCAAGGGGATCGTCGATATCGGTACTGATATCGATTATCGTGGTGGAATTCATTGTGGCTCAATTCTGATCGATAACATGACCATCGCCGGAGCCGATTGATATGTGGCGGATGCCGCCAGCAAACATTGCGGCATCGCGGCCCTGGATGTTGACGGTAGCGTTGCTGTTGGCACTATGCGTTTATGCGTCGCTGCTGCAGGCGGAGCCAAAGTCGGAAGGATACGTATTCAGTGTTACGGTGACCTCGGCGCAGGAACTCGAAGTGGTCCTTAACCGTGCCGAGGATTTACGTTCACTGTTTGATCCCGAGCAACACAGTCGCATCGCGATCGTGTTGCACGGTAATGAGCTGCAGCTGTTCCAGGAGCAGAATTATTCCAGCAACATGTCGGTAGTGGATCGCGCACGTCTGCTCGACCAGGACAACATCATCGATATCAAGGCCTGTCAGACCATGATGCGTACCCTCGATATCGACCAGAACGAGCTCCCCAGTTTTATCGAACAGGTTCCTTTTGCGCCCGCCGAAATCATGCGCCTGGAACAACAGGAGGGTTTTACCCGGTTATGAGTGCCAGTCGACCTTGCGCATCGTCATAGTACTCGGTGCGTCATCCCCTTTGCGGCTTTCGACAAGCAGCGGCAATAGCGAGTTTTGCCGGTCATAAGAATATTTTACCGTGGTTTTGGAGCCCGAGATGGTCTGCACGAAAATGTTGGCGTTAACGTCCCGATCACCGACCTTGACCGAACCCTTGCCATGATAGACGAGCCGGGATTCGACCAGCTTTCCCTTGCGATAAAAAGTAAATGTCACCTCGTTCAACTGCTGCAGTTGCATCGCCGCGGCAAGCAGATGAATGCTCTGGTAGTCGTAGACCTCGGTGGCCAGGTTGACGCTGCTGCGTTTTCCCTTGCGTAATACCTCCATCTTGCGGCTTTTCCAGTCAAAACTGGCGGACTCCAGGTTTGTGCTGTCATTCTCGTCCGCGATCAGGATCTGCTGCAGGCGTATCTGATCATGCTCACGGATGAATGTCGTCTCGGAATAAGGTTTCTTGCTGGTGGCCATCGCCAGCAAACCACCTGGACGGGTGATCAGGCGCCAACGCCATATTTGTTCCAGAGGCTCCAGGCTAAGTTCGACCGTACCTAGTTTTATGCCGCTCTTCGTCAGGTCATAGCTCGCGCTGAAGGCGCGTAACGGAACCTCCGCGGCCATTACGCCGGTGCTGACAGTGAGTGCAATACTCAGCAACAGGGTGGTCAGCAAGTGCGGATCAGGCAGAATACTGGACAGGATTTTCGAGCAAGCTCTGCTCATAGTGTATTTGACCATTGTCATCGATGATTAGTTTGTTTTCGCTGATCCAGCGCAGTACCGCCGGATACATCTGGTGTTCGAGTTGATGTCCTTTTGCCTGCAAATCGCTCACGCTGTCACCGTTTTCGATCGGATACCGGCCCTGTAGAAGAACCGGGCCATCGTCGAGTTCTGCGGTCACCAGGTGAATGCTGACGCCATGCTCTTTCTCGGCGTTGGCGAGGGCCCGTTGATGTGTGTCGAGCCCCTTGTATGCCGGCAGCAAAGCTGGATGAATATTGAGTATGCGGTTTTCGAAAGCGCGCACGAATCCTGCACTCAATATGCGCATATAGCCGGCGAGCACGATTAAATCTGGCGCAACCGATTGCAGATGCCGGCGTAATTCGGCGTCGTATAGCTCGCGCTTCGCATAATCCCGGTGATTGATAACCTTGACCGGCAAGCCATGACGAATGGCGCGTTGCAGACCGTAGGCGTCGGGGTTATTGGAGACAACGGTAGCGATGCGGGCGTTTAGCGTACCGGCTTCAATGGCGTCGATGATCGCCTGAAGATTACTGCCACTGCCGGAAATCAGAATCGCCAGGATGAGCCCGCTGCTCATCTGATCTTGCTCATATAAAGATGACCGGATCCTGATCGGCCCTGTCGATGACGTCGCCAATTTTCCAGGCAGTTTCGCCCAGAGCCTGTAATTTACCCACCACTTGATCTGCAATTCCTGCATCGACCGCGAGCATCATGCCGACACCGCAGTTGAAGGTGCGCAACATCTCTTTTTCTGCAACCTTGCCGGTTTGCTGCAGCCAGTCAAAAACCGGAGCGGGTTGCCAGCTACTCAAATCTATCCTGGCACTAAGGTGAGCCGGTAACACGCGAGGAACGTTTTCTATCAGGCCGCCGCCGGTGATGTGGGCGATGGCATTAATCTGGAATTCAGCGTTTAGCGCTAGCAGATTTTTCACGTATATGCGGGTTGGCCTGATCAGTGCCTCGGCCAGTGTTTCACCGCCGCAATCCTGGCTCAGCTCATTACCCGAGACCTCGATAATTTTGCGTACCAGCGAAAAACCATTGGAATGGACGCCTGACGACGCCAGCGCGATCAGTTGATTGCCGGCATTGACTCGGCTGCCATCGATGACGCGATCTTTTTCCACGATGCCGACACAAAAACCGGCCAGGTCAAAATCACCGGTTTGGTAGATACCCGGCATTTCGGCCGTTTCACCACCAATCAGCGCACAACCGGCTTGTTGGCAGCCGACAGCAATGCCGCCGATGACTTTCTCGGCCTGATCTATTTCCAGTTTACCGGTTGCGTAGTAGTCCAGGAAAAAGAGTGCTTCGGCACCGAGTACCGCAATATCATTGGCGCACATCGCGACCAGGTCAATGCCGATACCATCGACAATGTCGAGATCGATAGCCAGTCTGAGCTTGGTGCCAACGCCATCGGTGCCGGATACCAGCAGCGGGTTGCGATAACGATCCAGCGGCAGTTCGAACAACCCGCCAAAGCCACCTATGCTGCCGACATTGCCCTCGCGCTGTGTCGATTTGATGGCCGGCTTGATGCGTTCCACCAGCTCGTTTCCGGCGTCGATATCGACACCCGAGTCGAGATAACTCAGAGATACTTCGGAAGATCCTTCTGGATTCATGGTTTGCTGGTTCAGGAAATAATAGTGGTGTGCTATTTTACACGCCTTGCGAACAAATGTCCGTCGATGAAAATAGGGAAATGATGAAGTTGTTGAAAGTTTTTGTGCTGGCATCAGCGCTGCTTGGACTGTGGCAGGCTCCTGCGCACGCGGTTACCGTAGAAGATTTGTTTACGGTCGAGTTGCCGGTTGCCGATCAGACGACCAGCCTGCGTCTGGAATCCTTCAGTGAGGCCTTCAAGCAGGTAATCGTCAAGATCAGCGGCTCGGACGAGGCACTCGCCAGTCCGGCTTTCAAACGGCCTGTCAAGAACAGCGCGCGTTATGTCAAACAGTTCCGCTATCTGAATCGAACGCTTCCCGATGATGAAGAGTTCGACGGCAGCGGATTATTTCTGCGCATCGACTTTGATCAGCAATTGGTTGAAGGTTTGTTGCGCGAGCAGAATTTCCCGGTGTGGGGGCGTGAGCGGCCGAGTACCCTGCTGGTGATTTCCTATGACGTGAACGAAAATATCAAAGTGGTTTCCGATGATGCCACGCCCGATCTGGTGGAGGCGCTCGACACAGCTGCGTCCATTCACGCGGTGCCGGTTCTGTTTCCGTTGATGGATCTTGAGGATATCGCGCTGGTCAATATTGGTGATATCGCCTCACGCCAGTACGAGAATATCGACACCATGGCGAAGCGATATTCACCGAACGCGTTGCTGGTAGGGCAGGTCGTGGGCCGCAGCGGTCAGGGCTGGCAGGGTGACTGGGAGGTCCGCTTTGCTGAGCAGGTTTTCCAGTGGAGTTTCAAGGCTTCCTCCAAGCAGGACGTTGTCGATCAGGTCATACGACATCTGGCGAAGATCCTGGCGCTAGAATATGCGCTGGAAGATCATCGAAGCGTCGATCAGTCGCTGTTGCTCAGCGTCTCCGAGCTGGAGGGGGTCGACAAGCTGATCAAGGTGCAGCGATACCTGAAGTCGCTGAATGTGGTCGACAGCGTGCGGGTGGCGACGATCAGCAAGAATGTCGTCACTTACCGTCTCAATCTGCGTAATGATCCTGAGGATCTGCAGCGTTTGATTGAATTTGGCGAGGTGCTTGAACAGGAGGATTTTCCGCAACTCTCTACCCAGGGCGAAGAGCAGATCATTCTAAACTACAGCTTCATCAACCGCGGAGCCGGCAATTAAACAGATTGCGTTACCGTTATCGCTGGATCGCCAGTTCAGTTTCGAAAATTTTGTTGCCGACCGTGCCGAGCTGATCCTCAGTAGCCTGAAGGCTCTCATTCTGGGTGCGGGTGAAATCCAGCTCGGGTTATGGGGTGGTCAGGCTTCCGGCAAGACACATTTGCTCAATGCCAGCGCCGACTTTGCCCGTCACAACGGTGTGTTGCTGCAACTTTATGATGGCGCGCAGCTGTGCCATTGCGATCCTGCGGAGTTTGAAGATTTCAGTCAATGTGACGTGTTGGCGATAGACAATCTCCACGCGATTGCCGGCCACCCTGGTTGGGAAGCCTGTTTTTACCAGGTGATTAACCGTTGTCGAGCCGGGGAATTTCGATTGCTGTTTTCGCTGACAGAAAAGCCCGCGACACTGGCGACGCGACTGGATGACTTTCGCTCCAGGTTGCAATGGGGTCTGCTGTTGCAACTACCGCGCAACGGTGATCCGGAGATTCGCAAAATACTGCGTCGTCGAGCGCGCCTGTTGGGTATCGATTTATCGGATGACGTTATTTCCTACCTGCTGACCCATCACGCCCGTGATCTGAGCGAACAGATCGGCATTTTGCAACGCCTCGACGGAATTTCTCTGTCCCAGCAGCGCCGAGTAACCATACCGTTGGTGAAGCAGGCATTGCTCGACCGGACCTGACCACTAGGCTGAGCAACGTGCAACGCACATCGAAGGTGCTCCAGCTCCACAGGCTTATATCCCCAACAGAACTAATCCCGGCGCTGCAAGCCCAGGTAGCGCGCATAGTAGATGCTGGCCAGGAACAACAGCATGCTCGCGATCGAGGTGCCGAAGCCATAGATGTGTAATTGCGGATTAGATACCAGTTCGCTAATGCCGATGCAGAAATAGAATAAAGTCAGAAAACCAATCCATTTATAGGTGTAGCGCCGGTCGCCCAGTAACCCTCTAATCGGGAATAACAGGGGCAGCACCAGTAACAGCAGCCAGTAATTCCCCTGAGGATCGTTCATCCAGGGCAGGGCGATCTGCAATACCAGCAATGTGGCCCAGGAAAGCAGGCTGGTGATTTTCAGGCTGTGCACGTTAACTCGAGTGAATCAATTCAGTTTGCAGGCGAGATCGGCGACTCGTTTGCCGAGCGCCCGGCATGCGGAACGTTCGTGGTCGCTCAACGCCTGACCCTGTTGACCGGCGACGTGACTCGCGCCATAGGGTGTGGCGCCCGAACTCGTCTGATTTAGAGCGGGTTCAGAGTAGGGGATGCCGGTTACCAGCATGCCGTGATGCAACAACGGCAGCATCATGCTGGTGAGCACCGTTTCCTGTCCACCGTGCTGGCTTGAAGTGGCGGTGAATACACCCCCCGGCTTGCCGATCAGAGCCCCGGATAGCCATAAAGGACTGGTTTGATCAAAGAAATATTTAACAGCTGCTGCCATATTGCCAAAGTATCCCGGGCTACCGACCAGCAAACCGGCACAGTTCTCCAGATCACTCTGCTGCGCGAAAGGAACGCCTTCGTTGGGTATCGAACTCTCGGACTGCTCGGTATTTGCCGACACCGAGGGTAACCTGCGCAGTATTGCTTCGCAGGCGGAGTTGGAGTCAACGCCGAGGCTGATATCTTCAGCCATGCGTTCCACGCTGCCATGGCGGCTGAAATAGACGATGAGTATGTTATGCAATGATTTCGAGCACTCTGACTGGAGGCCGACCGATGACTGCGCGGTTTCCGGAGATCACGATCGGGCGCTGCATCAACGCCGGATACTTGCAGATGGCTTCAATGATGTCGTTCTCGCTCAAACTGTCGTCATCGAGGTCGGCTTCCTTATATTGCGGCTCGGTGTTGCGCAACAATTCACGGGCCGAAACTCCGAGCATGGCGATGATTCGTTGGAGCTCCTGGGCTGTTGGTGGATCCTCAAGATACTCGATGATATCGGGTTGCAGGTGATTATCTTCCAGAATCTGTAGCGTTTCGCGTGATTTGCTGCATCTCGGATTGTGGTAGATGAGCGTTTTGTCGGTTGTCATAATTCGAGTTTTGACGGCTGAGAATGGAGCTGTTTTACAATAACAATTCGGTCTTGGCAATAGCGGCGAAATACGATGATGTCGGATTCGATTAATCGTCATTCTTCATGTTCTAAGAAAAGCGCGTAATCTAGGCTATAATTAGTCCGGATTGAGTAATATTTACATTAAAAACTTGCCCTAAGGGGTTGATCAATGTAGGCTTCTGGTCAAAATAGCCTATAGAAAATCAACACTCAAAACTAATTAGATAAGTTCCTCGGAGAATACAATAGATGAAACCAATAGAGCTCCTCAAGGTTGCTGCAATTGCGGTACTCACCTCAGGTTTGATGGTTGGCTGTCAACAAAGTTCCACTGATGATATGCCAGCTGATCCCATGGCGGAAGAAGAATGCATGGGTGCCACGCCTGAAGTTCGAAACGCGATTTACGCAGCCAAGCTGAAAAACGCGCGCGCCAGAAACCTTGGTGCCGATTGGGAAGAAAACGCAAAAATTATCGAGGAAGCCGAACAGGCGGCCGCCGATTGTGAAAATGTGCGTGCCAAGATTCTTGCTAACAAGGCCGAAGATGCTGCTGCAGAAGCGATCGAAGCTCAGATGGCAGCCAGTGAAGCAGTGGTAGTAGAAGAGACTGCTACAGTAGCTGAAGAGTCGCCCTACCTGGGTGGTTACCTCGTCGTCAGTGGTGACAACCTCTGGAATATCGCTGGTCAGGATACTGTGTACAGTAACCCCTTCATGTGGCCGTTGATCTACAAGGCGAATTCGGGGCAGATCAAGGATGCTGATATGATCCACCCGGGACAGTACTTCTACATTCCCAAGGCACGTGGAGCAGAGCGCGCAGCTGCGATCGATCACGCCAAGAACCGCGGTTCCTGGACGCTGGGTGAGACTGAAGCATCAGATATGGATTATCTGTCTCAGTAGGCCTTCTTCGCTTACCTGAAAAAGCCCGCCGCGTGCGGGCTTTTTTTTTGATGCCGAGGTTTGGCGCTGGTCACGCCAATGCACACAGTGATTAGTCCTCCATTGACCAGTGGTCGTGGTGCCGTTCCGAGGTGATGTATTTCAACACAGCGTGAACTAATCGATAATGTCGTTCTCCAGGAGCTTTAGTCATCAACGGATTAATGAGTAAATATATAAAGCGATACCTGTCTGTGCTGCTGCTTACCCTGCCTCTGGCGGTAACGGCCGTGGACATGCCATTGACCGCGGTAAACGGCAGCAAGGTCAATCTCAACCAGTACCAGGGCAGTTGGCTGGTGGTAAACTACTGGGCGACCTGGTGCCCTCCCTGCATTGTTGAAATGCCCGAATTGCAGTCCTTCCATGATGAGCATGCGGACAAAGGAGCGATGGTCATCGGCATCAATGCTGAAAATATAAGCAAACAACAGCTGATCACATTTCTCGATGACTATTTCATCACTTATCCGAACTTTGTTGCGGGACCAATACAACAATCTGAACTGGGTTTGATTCCAGGATTACCCACTACGTTTATGGTATCTCCCGAGGGGGAAGTTGTGGCACGGCAGGTCGGACAGATAACGCGCGAGATGATCGAGCAGTTTATTGAGAAATGGAAAGCAGAGTAAGCCTCGATGGGTCAATCAGCCATGCAAGTGGGCCAATTCCTGCTAATATGCTGTAAAAACAAAGCAGATAATAATACGTGACTAAACCCGCTTGCACTCTGGACTGGATACTCGAACAACTGGTATCGCAGGATATTGTCGAGCAGGATAAGGCTCAGATGATCAGTGGCCTGGTTTCGGACAGTGATCGAAAGAGTCTGCATCCCCTTGAAATAGTGGCCAACCGGCAGTGGAGCAATAAGTCCATGCCGGAGCAGGTTCTGACGCTCGACGTGATGACCGATTGGCTGGCCGAGCAATCCGGACTGCTGCGCTATCACTTCGATCCACTGAAGATGGACGTCGCTTCCTGTACGTCGCTCATGTCCTATGCCTACGCTTCGCGTTTCAATATCCTTGCGGTCAAGGTAACCCCGTCCGAAGTCGAGATCGCGGTTACCGATCCGTTTGATTTCGAATGGATGAGCGAGATTGAGCGAATCGTGAATCGGCCGATCACCACGGTGTTGGCAAACTCGAACCAGTTAAAGAGTTATCTGATCGAGTTTTACAGCGTCAGCAAGGCGATGGACGGCGCTGGTAGCAAGTCTAACGGACAGCTACCCGGTAACATCCAGAATCTTGAGCAACTCGTCGAGCTGGGCAAAGCCGGCAAGGTAGATGCGGAAGATCAGCATGTCGTCAGCATCGTCGACTGGTTGATGCAATATGCCTTCAGTCAGCGCGCCAGTGATATCCATATAGAACCGCGGCGTGATTACGGCAAGGTGCGCTTTCGTATCGACGGTATCATGCACCAGGTCTATGAAATTCCGGCCACGATCACCCCTGCCGTGGTAAGCCGAATCAAAATCATGGGTCGGCTCGATGTTGCTGAA
>Ga0255039_10000180_pt1 | contig 20960 bp, 21 predicted proteins | sample BC1_12_1_MG_FD_181713 | JGI IMG/M metagenome (GOLD analysis project Ga0255039, IMG submission 181713) | Seawater microbial communities from Strait of Georgia, British Columbia, Canada - BC1_12_1 | ecosystem: Environmental > Aquatic > Marine > Strait | place: Canada: British Columbia | collected... | reverse complement strand
ATCATGACGCGAAAGTGGATGGAAATTCCAAATAACAAATAACAAACAAATCACAATGACCGAAATTCAAAATTAAGATCTGTTTTGGTCATTGGATATTGGAATTTGAGATTTATTTGTAATTTGGTGCTTGGGTTTTGGGATTTTGGATTGTGGTTAAGGAAAATAGAGGTTAAGGAGACTCTATATGGCGCAGATGCAGATCATTGATAGCCACATGCACTGCGGCATTCAGAACTCAGACCTACCTTTTGAGGTGATCTCGCCACTTCTCGAAAAAGCGGGTATTACAGGTGCATGTCTGTTTGCTCCGGTGGAGGACATATACGACCGTTACGATCCAAATTTCCAGGACGATCAGCAATGGCAACAAACCAGACAGTCGGCGAACCATTATCTATTGGACCTGGCCGCAGAGGTTAAGTCGATTTTCCCGTATTTGTTTGTTTGGAACGACTTCGCCATTGAAGAACTCCAACAGGAATATTGCGGGATCAAATGGCATCGCCACGACAATGAGCCCGTCTATAACTATAAAGACCCCCGCTGTGGGCAAATAATTCAGGAAATAAGCGAACGTCGTTTGCCTATTGTGTTAGAAGAGAGCCTGGCAAATACCTGTCGGTTTGTAGAAGAGCTTGCGCCTCAGGCAGTAATTATCATACCCCACCTCGGGGCTCTCAATGGTTCCTACCCGGCACTGGAAAGAGCGGGCATCTGGCAGCGACCCAATACTTATGCGGACACTGCCTTGGCCCCCATCGAGCATATGCGCCATTTTGTCCAGCATTACGGACCGGAAAGACTACTGTTCGGCAGTGACTTTCCCTTTGGAGCACCCGGCCACGAGTTGCGTAAGGTCGAAGCCCTTAACTTGCCCAGCATGGATTTGGAAAAGATTGTCAGTGGCAACCTTCTGAGCCTGATAGACGATATAAGAAGTATTTGACTGTCTCTCACATGACCTCTAGAGTAATCCCCGATAATAGCCTCCATCTATTTGAATGGTCGTACCTGTGATGTAACTGGCCCGCTCGGAGGCGAGAAAAACAACCAGATTAGCGAATTCTTCAACTTCTCCCAATCGCCGAAGTGGAATGCTTTTTTCCCACGTGAGTATTATTGATTCAGGACTTTCATTCCTCTTCTCCGCCAGCACTTTGGACAGTTCTCTTACTCTGTCAGTTAGTATGTAACCTGGACAGACGTTGTTTACGAGAATATTGTCTGCTGCCAGTTCATTGGCCAAAGTCTTGGCAAAACCAACCACGCCGGCCCGGACAGCGTTCGAAAGCATGAGACCTTCTATGGGTTGTTTTACTGCCACAGAGGTCATATTGATGATTCGGCCCCAGCGCTCCTTCTGCATGTGGGGTACTGCCTCTCGGGTAAGCCAGATAGCACTCAACAAGTTGAGTTGGACAGCTTGCTGCCAATGGTCATCAGTTAATTCAAAAAATGTGGCCGAGGGGGGGCCACCAGCGTTGTTGACCAGGATGTGCACAGTACCATAATGTGCCACTGCCTCCCGAACGAAAAGACTGGTTTCCTCCGGACGAGAAACATCCGTTGGCCTCGTCCAAACCGTGGCTTCGGTCTCCTCGGCGATTGCTATGGCAGCTTCGCTCAACTGCTCCTCATCCCTGGCGCAGAGGGCCAAAGAAACCCCTTCCCTGGCCAATCCCAGGGCTACCGCCCGGCCCAGGCCCTTGCTGGCCCCCGCAACCAAAGCCACTTTGCCTTTTATGCCCAAGTCCATATACAACCTCCCCACTCGTTATAGAAAAATCGCAAGTTTCCAAGACGACGTTCGGGTTATAAATCCGAAATCAGCAGCTGAAATTCACATTAACATTTCCGATTCTAAATTGGCATTTCTAGAGGTAAACTCTATGCCCTATGCTCTATGCGAGTTCCTGATTTGATTGACACTAGTGGTGCTCTATTGTAAAGTCCATAGCATAAATACAGATGTTCAGCAAAGAGTTTTCGACTACCAAAATGTCTATACACAGCGGTCACTCTCGGGGTAATCTGGGGAGTCATTGTATCGCTCCATGGGCCTGAGAGGTGGAGGTGGGTATCGCTCTCACCCCCTGTAAGCGCCGCTCCACAGCAGGGTCATGCGACTAGGTATCATCGGACTTCCGGGTTGCGGCAAAACCACGGTATTTAACGCGCTCACCAGCAGTGCTGCTCAGGTTGCGGATTTTTCCACTCCAGTGAGAGGTCCTAACCTGGCAGTGGTCAAGGTGCCGGAGCCACGACTTGCCTTTCTCGCCCAGCTCTACAACTCCAAGAAGGTCACAGAAGCCACTGTGGACTACGTGGATGTGGGTGGCTTGACCGGCTCCGCTCAAAAAGGTCAGGAGCTAGGAGAATCTTTTCTGAATCACATCAGACCGGTGGACGCTCTGATGCATGTTGTTCGCAATTTTCAGCATCCCATGCACGGAGAAGCGGATCCTCTGGGAGACATTTCGCGGGTAGAAACGGAACTTATTCTGGCTGATCTACTGGTGGTGGAAAAGCGGCTTGAGCGAATCGGTTCCGAGAGACAGCGGGGGAAAAAGGAGAATCCAGAAGAAGTACGGTTGTTGCAAGAATGCCAGGAAATCTTTGAGTTCAGTCGTCCCTTGCGTTCTCAGCCGGGGATATCTGATATTTCCCTTCTGCGCGGCTTCAGTTTCCTTTCGGCTAAACCTTTGCTCATTCTTGTAAACCAACCAGAGGAGAATGTTCCGCCGCTGCCTCAAGAGATTGTAGACGGGACCCTGGCGCCTCATCTGGGAATCGTAGGCAAGCTGGAGATGGAACTGGCCCAGTTGTCTCCTGCTGAGGCCAGTGAGTTTATGGGAGAGCTGGGGCTGGAGACGCTGGCCAGAGACCAGGTGATTCAGGCTTCCTCGCAGCTTCTTGGCTTGATCTCCTTTTTTACCACAAACGAACAGGAGGCGCGGGCCTGGACCATCAAACAGGACTCCCCTGCACTCAAAGCTGCTGGTGTTGTGCATTCGGATATGGAACGAGGCTTCATTCGCGCCGAGGTTGTCCAGTTCGATGACTTGGAAGATGCTGGAAGCTATGCCGCGGCTCAAAAACAAGGACTTGTTCGCCTTGAAGGAAAGGACTATATCGTCCAAGATGGCGATGTTATCTTTTTTCGCTTTAAAGTTTGAACTGGATAATTGATGCTGGATACTTGTTTGGATGGCAATACTTTGGCAGGCAGAGACGCCTGCCCTACTGGATGCTGGATTCGGGATTAAGTATATGTTGTTTAATTGATATTGACGATTTGATAAAAATACACCCTTTGCTGAGCCAGCACGGTTATTCAGAGAGGAGGAATCATGTTTGACAAGGAAAAGCTAAAGACTATCGAGACCGAGAAGGAGAAGTGGGACTGCGGCCCAGTTGAGAAGACTTGTGCCAAGTTTCCGGAGAGAAAGACCACTTTCACCACCATCTCTGGCGAGGAGGTGGAGCGTCTTTATACCCCTCTAGAAGTAGCCGACTTTGATTATGATACCAAGCTGGGTTTTCCAGGAGAGTATCCCTTTACCCGGGGCGTGCAACCCACCATGTATAGAGGGCGGTTTTGGACCATGCGTCAGTATGCCGGCTTTGGTACCGCGCGCGAGACCAATGAACGCTATCGCTATCTGCTTGAGCAGGGACAGACTGGTCTAAGTGTCGCCTTTGATCTACCAACTCAGTCCGGCTACGACTCCGACCATGCCCTCTCCATGGGAGAAGTGGGCAAGGTCGGAGTTGCCATTGATTCTGTTGATGACATGAGGGTTCTTTTTGATCAGATACCTTTGGACAAAGTGACCACCTCAATGACCATCAATGCCCCGGCCACGGTCTTGCTGGGCATGTATTTTGCCCTCGCCGAAGAACAGGGTGTTCCTTACAGCAAAGTTGGCGGCACTGTCCAGAATGACATACTCAAAGAGATTATCTGCAGAGGCCAATACATCTATCCGCCCCTCCCATCCATGCGTCTCACCGTGGATCTAATCAAATACTGCTACGAACACGTGCCCCGGTGGAACACTATCAGCATCAGTGGCTACCATATTCGCGAGGCAGGCTCTACCGCTGCCCAGGAAATGGCCTTCACCATTGCCAATGGCATCACCTATGTACAGTCCTGCATCGATCGAGGAATGGAGGTGGACTCCTTTGCCCCACGTCTTTCCTTTTTCTATAATGCTTTTACCAATGTGCTGGAAGAGGTAGCCAAGTTTCGAGCCGGACGACGCTACTGGGCCCGGGTGATGAAGGAGCGGTTCGGCTCAGAGAATCCTCGTTCCATGATGATGCGTTATCACGTGCAGACCGGGGGTGTAACCCTCACCGCCCAGCAGCCCTTGAACAATATAGTCAGGGTGGCTCTACAGTCTCTGGCCACAGCGTACGGTGGTGCTCAGTCCCTGCACACCAACTCCTATGATGAAGCGCTGTGTCTCCCCACTGAGGAAGCGGTAACTGTTGCCCTCAGAACCCAGCAGGTTGTCGCTGAGGAGAGCGGCGCTGCTGACACCATTGATCCGTTGGCGGGCTCTTACTATGTGGAAGCTCTTACTGATCGAATCGAGGCTGAAATTGATGATTACATAAAGAAGATTGACGCCATGGGCGGCACCTTGAAGGCCATAGAGGATGGATACGTCCAGAAAGAGATTCAGGATAGCGCCTATCGTTTTCAAAAGGAAATAGAGTCCAACGAACGCGTTTATGTCGGGATCAACAGATACACCATGGAAGAACCGCCACCCACCAATCTGCTCAGGGTAGATCCCAAGCAGCGTGAAATAGAGACGGAAAAACTGAAGAAACTTCGGACAGAAAGAGATCAAAAGAGTTGGCAAGCAGCTCTGGATAGGCTGGATGAAGTGTCAAAAACGGACGAAAACGTTATGCCGGCAGTGATTGAGGCGGTAAAGGCCAGGGCTACAGTTGGTGAGGTCTGCGACGTCTGGCGGAATATCTGGGGTGAATACCGGCCGAAGGAATTTGTGTGATCGCAGAGCGCATAGCGCGAAGCGCAGAGCGTGAAGAATATCAGAGAGAGAAAGTTTTTTTCGCTATGCGCTATGCGCTTAGCGCCATGCGTTCAGTAGGAGGTTGAGGATGACAGACAAAAAGAGAATTAAGGTCATCATGGCCAAACCAGGCCTGGACGGTCACGACCGGGGGGCAAAGCTCCTGGCACGTGTTTTTGCCGAAGCGGGCATGGAGGTGGTCTACACCGGGCTGCGCCAGACCCCTGAGATGATTGTTGAGGCAGCCCTGCAGGAAGACGCTGATGTGGTGGGCTTGAGCAGCCTGAGTGGAGTTCACAACTATTTCTTCCCGCGGGTGGTGGAACTACTCAAAGAGCAGGGATTGGCTGATGTTCTGGTTGTCGGCGGCGGTATTATTCCCGATGAGGACGTTCCAGGACTGAAGGACTCCGGAGTCGCTGCCATCTTCGGACCTGGCACCAGAACAGAGGATATAGTCAAATTTATCGAGGAAAAAGTTTCTAAGAATTAATAAACGCAGGAAGATTAGGTAAGTTGCCCCATCTCGAGACTTGGATATATCTCTTACTATGGAAGATTTAGCCGCGGAAGTGTTACAGGGTTCAGTACGGGCCATGGCCCGGCTCATTACCTTGGTGGAAAACGAGGATCCCCGTTCTTTTGAATTACTCGGTTCAATTTATCCGCATACGGGGAGAGCGCATGTGTTGGGTATAACCGGCTCCCCCGGCACGGGCAAGAGTACCCTTACCGACAAGATCACGACGGTGCTTCGCCAGCAGGAGAAGACCGTGGGCGTTGTAGCCGTGGACCCCTCCAGTCCTTTTACTGGTGGCGCCCTTCTCGGTGATCGGATCCGCATGCAGAGGGCCTCCGGGGACCCGGATGTTTTTATCCGCTCTATGGCCACCCGCGGAAACCTCGGCGGGCTCGCACGAACAACAGCGGACGTGATCAAAATCATGGACGGTTTCGGCAAAGACTGGGTTATCGTTGAGACCGTGGGTGTGGGCCAGGATGAAGTGGAGATAGCCAAGACCGCTGACACCACCATTGTGGTATTGGCTCCGGGCCTGGGAGATGCCATCCAGAGCATGAAGGCTGGAGTCATGGAGATCGCAGATCTCTATGTCATCAACAAGGCGGATAGATCGGGTGCTGATGCACTGGTCACCGAGGTTAGGGTTCGCGTGGAGCAAGACGCCCAGATCAAAAAGGCAGCCTGGCGAGCTCCAGTACTCAAAACCGTGGCGGTGGAGGATCAGGGAACGGAACCATTGGTGGAGGCAATTGAGAACCACCGCCGCTTTCTTGAAGAAAGCGGCAGACTCAAGAAAGTCCGCCGGGAAAAGACCAGACAGGAGACGTTGTCTCTGTTAAAGGAAGAGATTTCCCGAAACGTTCTGGAGAAAATTCTCGGAAAGGGCCGCTTTGACGATCTCATTGAGGACATCGTCGCGCACAGGAAAGACCCCTATACCAGTGTTAAGGAGATCGTGGGAACGATTTTTCCAGAAGAGGAGTAGTGTAAAACCAGAAACTAAACAGCTAAAAGTCATTACACTTCGCGCCTGGGCGCTTCGTTGTCAGTAGGGCTGGCGCCCGTCATTAGGCCTTGCGGCCGTCATTAGGTTGTTTCAACGCCACAATGACACTTAACTATGAATGCCAGCGTAGCGTATCGACCTATTGACCATAAATGACGCCGAAGGCATATTGACAGCGGAGCGTAGTGACGGCCACTTTTAGTGGGCAAATGACGCCATGCGCTCTGCGCTATGCAAGATTGGGGAGGAATAGATGAAGGTACTCAAAATCGATCACTTGGGAATAGCAGTTCATAGTATCGAGGAAGCAAAGAAACTTTTCCAAGACACACTGGGTCTGAAATTTGAGGGCAGCGAGACTGTGGCTGAGCAGAAAGTGACCACTGCTTTTTTCCCTGTCGGCGACAGTGAGGTTGAATTGCTGGAGTCTACAGCCCCGGACGGACCCATCGCCAAGTATCTGGAAAAGAGAGGCGAAGGCATACAACACATTGCCTTTCGGGTTGAAAACATAGAAGAGGCCCTGGCTGAGCTCAAAGAAAAGGGAATAAGACTTATCGATGAAAAACCGCGCCTGGGAGCCGGTGGCGCCAAGATAGCGTTTCTCCATCCAAAATCCACCCACGGGGTGCTTATTGAGATAAGTGAGCGTGAGGATTAACTCGCCGATGGCGCACCGAGATGGCACGCTTTTGACCAGTCAGAATCCACTGGGGACTAGTCACTAAGCATTAGGCACTGGGGAATTTTTCGGATGAATCGTTGCCTAGTGTATAGTCCCTAGTGCCTAGCATCAAAAAACCCCGACCTGGAAGCTCAGGGCGGGGTTTTTTAGTTCGCGTGGTAACTCAACTACATTGGGATATTCCCATGCTTTTTGGGGGGTAGCGTTTCTCTCTTGGTGCAGAGCACTTCAAGTGCGTCTATGAGACGCGGCCTGGTCTCGCTCGGGACGATCACTCCATCAATGTAGCCACGCGAGGCGGCAATGTAGGGGTTGTAAAGCAGTTCTTTGTATTCTGCAATCTTCTCCTGTCGCTTGGCCTCGGGATCATCTGCCCCCTGGATATCGCGGCGGAAGATAATATTGGCCGCCCCATCAGCGCCCATTACCGCAATCTCGGAGTTGGGCCAGGCCAAAGCCATGTCGCAACCAAGATCTCGTGAACACATGGCCAGGTAGGAGCCACCGTAATCCTTCCTGGTAATCAAGGTAATCTTAGGCACGGTGGCCTCTGAATAACACCAGAGCAGCTTGGCGCCGTGGCGAATCACCCCACTCCATTCCTGTTCACTGCCAGGCAAATATCCCGGCACGTCGGCGATGGTAAGCAGCGGGATATTGAAACAATCGCAAAAACGAATGAACCGCGAGGCCTTGTCTGATGAGTTCACATCCAGACAACCGGCAAGCACCGTAGGCTGGTTGGCAATAATCCCGATGGTGCGTCCGTCCAGTCTGGCGAGACCCACCAAGATGTTCTGGGCGTAAAGCTCCTGAACCTCATAAAACTCCCCGTTATCAACGATAGACTGTATCACTCCTTTCATGTCGTAAGACTCCATGGGGTTGTCCGGTATAATGGAGTCCAGGGCTGGATCAGTGCGGACCGGGCTGTCGCCAGTATCTACTCTGGGCGGCTCTTCCATATTATTGTTGGGGAGGTAGCTCAGCAGTACTTTGATTCTCTCAATGGTGTGAGCGTCATCTTCACAGGCGAAGTGAGCCACTCCACTTTTGCTATTATGGGCTATGGCTCCGCCAAGGTCCTCAAAGGTAACTACCTCTCCCAACACCGTTTTGATCACATCGGGTCCGGTGATAAACATGTGACTTGTGTCTTTGACCATGAAGACGAAATCGGTCATGGCCGGAGAATAAACCGCGCCTCCTGCACATGGGCCCATAATTGCAGATATCTGCGGCACCACACCTGAGGCGATGGCATTGCGGTAGAAAATCTGCCCGTAGCCAGAAAGGGAATCTACTCCCTCCTGGATGCGCGCACCCCCGGAATCATTGAAGCCCACAACTGGGATTCCCGATTTCATTGACAGGTCAAGGATCTTACAGATTTTCTTGGAGTGCATTTCGCCCAGTGTTCCAGCTCGTGCTGTGAAGTCCTGGGAGAAAGCACACACGGGACGACCAGCTACTTTGCCATAGCCGGTAATCACCCCGTCGGCTGGTATTTCCAGCTTGTCCAAACCAAACAGGGTCCCCCTGTGCTTCATGAAAATATCAGTTTCCCTGAAAGTTCCCGGATCGAAAAGGAGATCGATTCGTTCTCTGGCCGTGAGTTTGCCGCGGTCATGCTGTTTTTTTACCGCCGCCTCTCCACCCATTTCCTTGAGTTTGGCTTCCCTCTCCTTCAATTCCTTGATCTTGTCCTCTACAATCCCCATCTATTATTCTCCTGTTTTTCCGGTTTCCTGTCCGGGCTAGCATAGGTTCCTTGAAAATCTTGTAATACTATCCCCTAGCCCCCTTTTGTCAAGGCTTTTCTCCCCAGGAGTTCCCCTATTTTGTTAGTAGTTTCAAAAAGGCTCATTAGTCATTGACCCGCGACATCTTGGCCGGTTTATCGAGTGCTCTAATGGTAAAATAGACATCCTTGCCCTGTACGAATATCTTTACCCCAAATTGGCGGGGTTCTCCCAATATTTCCTTGCCGTTGATAGTCCAGTTTTTCCATTCTGCTTTCTTTTTTCTGCCGTCACGCCAGGTGCGATAAAAATAGAGTCCGTATGTGTCGTCCTGTTTAATCAAGCGGTACTTAACATAGTTGTCGTCGGCACGGGATTTGCCTACTGTTCTCAAAAAACGGCACTCCCATGTTCCCATCAGTAAGGGGTCTGGCTTCTGGATTACGTTGCAGAAAACATCGGGTTTTCCCCCAAACTCTTGTGGTGGTGTTCCTTTCGTGGTCGCACATCCAACGAAAATAAGGAGATATATCAAAAGGATAGTGAGTCTTTTCATAGAAATCTCTCCTTTGCGCTTTTTCCCATGTAAAAATTTTCAAGATATCAACTGAAACTATGAGACTGTGCTATCATTCTTTGAAAAAAAACGCTGGAAGTCTGGAAGAGGTCCTCTTTACAGGGAGTCATTCTAACAAACCCCTTGGCAAAAGAACACAGTCTTTCGGTAAAGAACCCGGGCTATTTTTAAACTCACATCGATAAGGAATCCCACTATTTACATCTTTACCCCATTTATGGTAAAGAACTAAGTGGATTAAGCGGACTTTGATTTCAGCAATAACATAATCCATCAGGTAGCATTAGCCCTCACAATGAACAAAAAGCTCACCGTAAAGAATGGCAAGTGGCATCTAGTTCTGTGGCCTCTCATGGTGCTGGGCTCTGTGCTGCTGATCATCTGGAGCCCCAATGGGTTGCTGCACCTCCGTCAATTACATTTAGAACATCAAGAACTTATCCAGAAAAATCATATCCTGGAAAAGGAAAACCATCTGCTCTATGAAGAAATTGGTCTGCTTCGAAACGACCCGGCTGCAATAGAGCACCTAGCCCGTCAGGAACTGGGGCTGGTTAAAGACGGCGAACTTATTTTTCAATTCGTTTCCCCTCCCTCAGAGAAATAAAACGTTTTCCACCTACCCTGCTTTCCCGCCGTGAATTCCTGGGTTATACTACCGTATGGGTAGAGTATGAGAGTTCGCCTCTGTACTGCCCTACCCCGAAGCCAGAAACCTCCTTCCACGCCCCACCCTTGTTCCGACGGTTACGAGGGTGGGGATTTTTTTGCGACTTTCAAGGTCATATCTCTGGGCGGCATACTGTCAGGACTTCTTTGGTTAGAAGTGACTTTGTGAGGTCCTGGAGTATTGGAGTATTGGAGGGCGGCCAAGGATGCTACGGTCACTGACTGCAGGTATCGACCGCGGATGAAGAGTAGCCTGGGTTTCCATTATGGTATTTTCTTCCCACACCTATAACCTTTATTACCCACATTTTCTCTACGGCTTATTCGCGCAATATCAGTTAACTATTTGATACTAAAAGCAAATATTGGAATTTTCTAAAATGGCACGGTTCTTGTTCTAGCACACAATGCTGGTAGGGATAGTTGCTTCTCCTTGTCATTCAGCTTTCACCTACCCAATGCCCTGGCCCCCACCTTCCCTCTGGTGGGGGCTTTTTTTAACCCGGCAGTTTCATGAATGGCCTGCTGCGACCGCGGATATGACCGTCCTAACGGGCGTCCTCGGGTGTTCCTTCGACAGGCTCAGGACAGGCTCCCCCTGCGACGTACTGTTCAAGTACGCCTCGGGTCCAAACCCCCTGCGGTTGCCCGGTGGCACAGCCATCTCCACGGTCTCGCGACAGCAATTCATGAAATTGACGGGTTAGGACTGCAGAATTAACCCGGCAATTTCATGATTTCCGCAAGCAAAGCAAGATTTTTTATAGTATTATTCATTCGGATGTAGGTTTCAGTGTTTAGCTTCTGTGTTTCTTTTTCCTGACACCTGCTTGCCACGCCGTAGCTCAACAGAGCGTAGGCGGGACGCCTGAAAGCCTGAAATATGGTGCTTGGGATTTGGGATTTCAGAAGCTCCGACCTTTGGTCGAAGAGCTTAGCTGCCTATGGGAAATAATAGCTATGAAAATGAGAATCCATTTTGCTCTCGTCTTAACTTTTCTAGTGTGCAGCTGCTCTGGTTTGCAGATGCAAGATTACGATAAGGTCTTCGAAGATAAAGGACAATCTCCGGTGCTCATTGACCATTATGCTGCTGCAGTTATCCGTCCGGGAACCACTTGGAAAATCTACCTAGAGGCCAAAGACATGGATGGAGATATGGCTTATATCGCCACCATGTTATACCAGACAGGTTTTGGCTATTATGCCACCGACTATACAAGGCTTACAGGGAAAGATAGAAAAGAATTTGCGGGCTACGTTGCCCTGAGAACCCCTCCCAAAGCGAGCCTCACCCAAGACAAATTCACAATGGAAGTTCTGGTGCGTGACCGTCAGAGAAACAGCAGTGAAATCATTAAACTTCCACTGACCTTTAGCCAGGTGGAAAGGGAGAACATCCCTGATAAGTGGCAGGCTGTCGCCAAAAACCGCCTGGGTGTGGTGGTGACTGATATTCAAAGTAGCCAGCAAATCACAGAGTAATTCTGGTTTTAGCCCGGATAGTTCATGAATCACTTGCTGCGACCACGGATATGGCTGTCCTTCCTGGCGTCCTCGGGTGTCAGCTCCTGCGACGTACCGTTTAGGTACGCCTCGGACCAATCCCGCGGTACCGCGGGACTGTTGCCCGGTGGCACACCCATCTTCTTCGCGCTCGCTGCGCTCCGCTCAGTCCCGCAAGCGGGTTCCCAGTTTCGTGGTCTCGCGACAGCAATTCATAAAATATCCGGGCTAGGTGAGTATTGCATTTATCAGGCAAAGTAACTATAGTAGCGGCGACTCAACCCACAGAACAACAGATCCCAACACCCACTCCACAGGAAGCAGACTATGGACGAGCTTGAAGTGTACCAGCAGATGATGAGCAAGGATCCCTCTTCGCAGGTTTTTGTTTATCTTGCCGAATCACTTTGGGAGCGAGAGATGTATGAGGAGGCCATCGAAATCTGTACTAAAGGGCTTCGCCTCCGCCCGCATGATCTCCGAGCCAGGGTAATTCTCGGACTGTCCTACCTTCGTACTGGGGCGCTGGACAGTGCTGAAACTGAACTCCTGAAGGCAAAAGAGATGTTGGAAATTAACACGGTAATTTACCGGAACCTGGCTGAGCTGTATGACAAGAAGGGTGATTCTGAGCAAGCTTTTCATTACCAGAAGCTTTTCGAGGCACTTCATCCGTCTGCGGTAGCTGAGGTGGAAACTGAAGTGTTCGAAGCCGGGGCTGCATCGGTGGCTAGAGAGGCTTCACCGGAAGATGCAGAGATGATGGACACTGTTACCCTGGCTGAACTCTACGAACAGCAAGGCCATGTGGACAAGGCCATAGAGGTGTATCGTAAGGTTCTCGAAACATTACCTGAAACTGAGGAGGTTGAAGCTAAGCTTGCGGAATTGGAGAAGCGAATCGGTGTACCCCAGGAGAGCCGCACTCTGCTTTCAGTGCTTGAGGCCTGGCAGGGCAAGCTGCGGGAGAAGGCTGCCCCAGAATCCATGCCACCACCGTCAACGCCGCCGAGCCTTGACCCTGAGAAGCTTTCCGCCTTTATCAGGAAACATACCAAAAGGTTAGACCCTATTTAGGTCTACCACTTCAAACACTACCTTTGAGGAAGATTCAAGAAAAACGGGGATGGACTATTTTGGGAGTTTTGACCAGTTCTCCAGAACTCCACAAAGGGTAGATGGCGAGGGGATTATGTATTCCACAGCGAACTTTCGCAAAGGGTTGAAAATCGAATTGGAAGGCAAGCCTTTTCTTATTGTTGATTTTCTTCACGTCAAGCCAGGTAAGGGCGGCGCTTTTGTCAGGACCCGTCTAAAAAATATGGAAACCGGTCAGGTCTTGGAAAAAACATTTCGATCAGGCGAGAAGGTCGACCGCCCTGACCTAGTGGAACGCGAGATGCAGTACCTCTATCAGGATGCTGAAGGTTACTGCTTTATGGATAACAAGAATTACGAGCAGAGTTTCATCGATGAGGAGCATTTGAGTGACAGTAGAGATTTTCTCAAGGAAAACATCGACGTCAAGATGCTTTTTTTCAATAACAAACCAATCGGCATCGAGCTCCCCATCTTCGTGGAGTTGAAGATCGCACAGACGGACCCTGGCGTCCGGGGGGACACAGCTACGGGTGCCACCAAGCCAGCCACCCTAGAGACAGGATTGGTCATCCAGGTTCCTCTCTTTATTAACGAAGGTGAGACGGTGAAGATAGATACCCGCACAGGCGAGTACGTGGAGCGGGTTTAAGATGACCTGCTTTAATAACAACGCTAGTAACGCTATTGCACCAATAAGAATACCCTTGCCGTTAGTCTTTACCTTTCTGTAATATCTATCTTTTCCGGACAAAATTTAGATTTCACTTTAAGTCTATTCGACATCGAAAACCTGGTCCTTGGGGGCCAAGTCAGTCCCGCCCGTGGCGGGATTGCCGGGAAAGATTGCGAGCTGTTTTGGAGTGCCAGAGGTTATTAAATCCCAAACTCCAAGCACCAAATTACAAACAAATCTCAAATTCCAATATCAAATGACCAAAACAGGTTTTGAATTTTGGTCATTGTTATTTGTTTGATATTTGTGATTTGTGATTTGGAATTTTTAGTCACTTCAGCAGACTGCCGCAAGAGGGGAAAGATCATTCAAGCCTCCTCATGGGGCATCGAAAAGCCAGAACCTTTGGCCCTGGAGTCTTCGCCTCCTTGAGACCGCTAGCTTTCTCTTCTTTTATGATACCTATATAGCATTAATAGTAGGAATAGTAAAAGTTCAATTGCTATTTCTAGAATCCATTGCCGACCCGTCATTCTGCCCTCCAACTGTGCAATGGGCAGGAACAGGGTTGGAATCAATACCAGAGATGATAGACTGATGGCATATTTCCTGCATTTTTAACTCGACGTGCGGAGATAATCTCACAAGGGGGAGGCGCACAGATGGTTAAGCAGGAAAAACGTTTCGTTCCCAGAGTCCCGGTCAAATGGCCTGTCACCATGTTATCGCCTCTAACTCAGGTGGAGGGGAAAATAGAAAACGTCAGCTCTAAAGGTGCGCTTGTCTCCTGCAAAGACATGCCACCATTAGAGGAAGGCCTTCTCATAGTCATTAGGGCGCCAGAGTACAAAACGATGAATCTCAATGGAAAGGTGGTGTGGTCGACGGTCTTAAAATCCAGCGAAGGCGACCCCCAATATGGGATAGGTGTCCAGTTCACAAGGATGTCAGCCGATGACCGTGAGATTTTACACAGAATGATTGCAAAGCTCTATGGAATGAAAGTGGCCAGCAAGACCGACTAGCGCTTTCCTACCCTTTCAGTTCCCTCCATTGCCGTGATATATCAACTGATTGAACATTAGCCGTGACGCCCAACTAAACTGGCTTCTCCGTCTGTGGACAAAGCTGACTGACCTTGCCTTCAGAGTTCCCATGAACCACTAGGCCGGATGTTTCACGGATTGTATCAGGCGATCCGTGAAATACCCGGGCTAGGCACGCAACGTGCAAAAGGTCAGCTTATAGTGCAAAATACTATACACGCGGTTCAAAGCTGTGGGAAAATATATCTGGTACGCAACTTCTTAACCATTGTGACCGCTGACCACAAGCGAGAGGTACTATGGCAGACATCAGCCGCCTGGTTTTTTCGCTCAGCAAGCTGGGGATAAAGGCATTAGAGCGGTTGTTCAAAGCCTCGGTCCGCGTTTATGGCGCTGAAAATATCCCAGATGGGGTGTCTATACTTGCAGTAAATCATTTCACCCGCTTGGAAACCCTGATTCTTCCTTACCAGATTTACAGGCTCACCGGCAGGCCGGTAATGTCCCTCGCCCACCACGGTCTGTTCACCGGACCTCTCGGGAGTTATTTGGATGGTGTGGGTGCGGTTTCCACCAAGGATCCCAACCGTGACAAGATTATCATTCGCTCTTTGCTGATGGGTGAGCATCCCTGGTTAATCTTTCCGGAAGGGTCTATGGTCAAGGATAAGAAAATCGTCGAGAGCGGTAAATTCCTTATTTACAGCGCCACAGGTACTCGACGGCCGCCACACACCGGCGCTGCAGCCTTGGCCTTGCGAACTGAGTTTTACCGTAGACGGCTTTGCCACTTGCGGCAGACAGATCCAGCTTTGCTCCAACAGCAATTGGAGGTATTCGATCTCTCATCCGCCGACCAGGTGAGCGAGCGAGAGACGTTCCTGGTGCCGGTTAATGTAACCTATTACCCTATTCGTTCACAGCAAAACGCCATTGAAAAGATCGCGTCTTATGTGGTGAGAGACCTTCCCGAGCGGATAGTGGAAGAACTACAAACCGAGGGGACCATGCTTCTTTCGGGGGTGGATATCGATATCACTTTCGGTAAACCCCTGGCCATCAGTCCATTACTCAAAAAGCGCAAGATTCAGCAGGACATACTCAGTCAACAGCCCATTCTGCCCGACGGCGTGCTGCCTTCCAGGCCGTTGATGCGGCGAATTGCCAGCAATCTCACCAGGAAAGTCATGGCCTCCATTTATCTTAATACCACCGTCAATTATGACCATCTGATCGCCTACATCCTGAAATACTACCCGGGTCAGCGCCTGAACCTGTTCGACTTGGCGGAGCGACTCTATCTGGCCACAGAAACCGTCGCTAAGCTGAGGAATATCCGGTTTCATTCGGGACTGCTGCATGATCAATGCGTCCGATTATGCCGCCGATATCATCAAATACTGGCAGATTTCCTCGAGGTTGCAGAAAAAAGCGGCGTGATTCGTATGGAAGGGAATACTATTCACAAGAAAAAGCTGAGGATGAAGCCACTTTTCAACTTCCACACTATCCGCAGAGATAATCCGTACCAGGTTATTCTGAATGAGGTGGAATTCCTCCACCCGCTCACTAGAAAACTGCGGGTAGTTGCGGAGCAACCCCAGTGGTTGCTGCGCTGGCGGTTACGGCGGAAGTTTCTTCGCATAGCGAAGCAGGAATTCGCCGACGATTATAAGGCTTATTACCGCCAAGACGAATCAAAACCCAGGAAAATCGGTGCTCCCACCTTTTACCGAAGATTCCGTCGAAAAGCCGGAGTATTGCTTGTGCATGGCTATATGGCAGCTCCGGAGGAGGTCAGGCCGCTTGCCACATACCTGCATCAGCATGGTTACACAGTCTTTACCCCTCGCCTTCGGGGTCATGGAACCAGCCCCGAAGATCTGGCCCTCAGAACCTGGGAGGATTGGCTGCAGTCGGTGGAGCGTGGCTACCTGGTGTTGGCAAATAGCTGCGAGGAGGTTGTCCTGGGTGGATTTAGTTTGGGCGCTGGCCTAGCCCTGCTTGCGGCCACAAACATGCTATACAATGTAAGAGCAGTCTTCGCCATCAACTGCGCCATGAGGCTCAGAAGGAGATCGGCCAGACTGGCTCCGGCCGTTGTTCTCTGGAATAAGCTGGCGGACAAGCTAGTCAAAGATGATGGCCGCAGGCACTTTGTGCCCAACGAACCTGAAAATCCGCATATCAATTATTTTCGCAATCCTATTAGCGGGGTAAAGGAATTGATGGAACTTACGGACGAGCTTTCAAAACGTTTGGATCGGGTGAGTGTTCCAGCCTTGCTGATACAGTCATCCGATGATCCGGTGGTTCACCCCGAAGGCAGCAAACGCATATATGAGGAGCTCGGTTCCCAAGATAAAGAACTGATTATGTTTAACTCCGACCGCCATGGAATCCTTCGGGGCGATGTATCCGAACGAGTATTCGCTCGAGTATTGGAGTTTCTCGATAACAGTGTGACTTCCTAATTCCCACCCGTTTTTGTAAAAAAATCCTGGTAAAATTAAGGCTAGGTGTAGCAGTTGGCCACAACTATTGTTAAGATAGGAGAGTAGAAGCATGGGAACCGCACCAGCAGTTGAAGTCCAAATCAACCATTTTAGAGAAGGAGATATTTATGAAGGTGAAAATTGACTACGACTTGTGTATGGGAGACAGGAATTGCAACAAGGTATGTCCGGAGGTTTTTGAATACGATGAAGATCAGATGATATCGAGAATTTTGGTGGACGAGGTTCCTGCACACCTGGAAGACCTGGTGCGAAAAGCTGCGGATGAATGTGCACCGAAAGCCATTATCGTGGAGGAATAAAAGGGGCTGCCAAGGCTTTATTAAACCATTATTTCATAGAAGGAGTGGAGCAACGTGGGCAAGTTCAAAGGTAGTCAAACAGAAAGAAATCTGCTTACAGCCTTTGCCGGGGAATCCCAGGCGAGAAACCGTTACACCTACTTCGCTGAGCAAGCGAGGCAGGACGGATACATACAGATCGCAGATATCTTCGCAGAGACAGCCAACCATGAAAGGGAGCATGCCAAGAGGTTCTTCAAATTCCTGAACGGCGGTGAGGTGGAAATCAAGTGGAGCTTTCCAGCTGGGGTTATAGGCAGTACCTATAACAACCTGTTGGCAGCAGCAGCAGGTGAGAGGTACGAGTACACCGAGATGTATCCGGGCTTTGCTGAGGTCGCCCGCGAAGAGGGGTTTATCCGCGTGGCTGAGGTCTTAGAAGCGGTGTGTGTGGCGGAAAGACAGCACGAAAAGCGCTATCTGGACCTGGCAGCCAATGTCACCGAGGGACGGATTTTTGCGAGGCAAGAGGTTGTTGTCTGGCGTTGTCTTAACTGTGGCTACCTGCACGAGTCCAACCAAGCGCCGGAAGTATGCCCCGCTTGTATCAGTCCGCAGGCCTACTTTGAGCTACTGGGTGAGAATTGGTAAATCCAAGGCATGGGGCTCAGGGCATAAGGTTAATCAAAAGAATACTAAACCCTTGAGCTTCATGCCTTACGCCTCGTACCTTTCTTTGGGATCTATCTCCTTATATGATCGCCGATTTTTCGCATTCGCTCCAGTTCATCACCTCCCAATGGACCGAGGTCAAGGGTCCTGAGAGCCTCTCGCATTTGTTGCAGGTTTTTGGGCCCGGTCATACAGACATCTACCGCGGGATGGGACAAAACGAATCGGTAGCAGTCACTGGCTGTTGGTGCGGATTCACCGGGTAGCATGTTTTTCTCCTGTAGCAGTTGGCCCCATCTCGTTGCCGTGTAGCTGACTATACCTGGCCTGTTCTCCCCTTCCAGGTAGGAGAACGTCTCCGATTCCGCCCCGCGGTGTGCGGCGTTGTAGCGAATGTGAAAAATGTCAAAGATGTCTTCTTCGGCCAGCTTTGGGAAGAGTCGCCGGTTGTGACTGGATAGAGCCAAAAACCGGAACATGCCTCTCTTTTTCATAGCCTTAACCTTATTGAAAATCTTCTGGGGAGGTTTTTTCCTGTACCATCCCAAGAGCAGGATGTCGGCATGATCCAGTGCCAAAAGCTTCAGTGCTCGGCGGTAGAAGACTTCGAGGAGGAAAGAGGAACGTGAGTAGCTCTGAATTACCACAATCAATTCGTCACGTTTTCCTTTTCGGCAAATGTTCTTTATGGCTTGACACATGCCAGTTCTGCGCATAGAGCCCCAATAGAAATAGTTGCACCCTCGCTCAAAGGCTTCCTCAAAAGCTTCAGCCGGCGCACCATAGCTTGACCCTACTCCCAAGCGGCCCACTCTGAGGCCGGTCCGGCCGAGAACCCTTTGAGAATTGAAATCCATATAGCCTCCCTCCCCACTTCCTCAGTTGACTGCTCTTTAATAAAACTCTACCCTGAAGCTATCATCCACGCTCGGACAACTGTAGGTCTGTTGGCTCTCTGAAGTAATGGTGTAGCGAATCGGAAATTCTAAATGGTTACGTTGTTAAATCGTGGTTGTGTTTCTTGTATTTTCTGTCTAAATGTTTCATAGATCATTACCTGGACCATACCATTTATTTTAGGAGGCAGCTATGGAATTACGCTCTCTTGGTACGTCTGAAGTAAAAATCACACCCATCATTATGGGAACCTGGCAGGCCGGTAAAGAAATGTGGGTAGGCATCGATGATTCCGAGACCATCGAGGCCTTACGGGCTGCGTTTGAGGCGGGTATAACCACCATAGATACGGCTGAGTATTATGGAAATGGTCATTCTGAGCGAATCGTCGGTGAAGCGCTCGCTGACGTTCGGGATCAGGTAGTCTACGCAACCAAAGTCTTTTCCAACCATCTCAGATACGATCAGGTCATGGAGGCATGCCATGGCTCGTTGAAGAACCTCAAAACGGACTATTTGGACCTCTACCAGATCCACTGGCCTGCTGGTTCATGGGGCACTGAACTTGTCCCCATTGAGGAAACCATGCGGGCCTTGAATGATCTCAGGAAGCAGGGTAAAATCCGCGCCATCGGGGTGTCCAACTTCTCCAGGACGCAGCTGGAAGAAGCATCTGGTCATGGCCGCATAGACAGCCTGCAACCGCCCTACTCTTTGTTCTGGAGATATTTGGAAAAAGACGCACTGGACTACTGTATAGAGAACAACATTACCGTTCTCGCTTACTCGTCTCTTGCCCAGGGACTACTGACGGGGAAATTTGGTCCCGACCACAAATTCGCCAAGGGAGATCACAGGGCGAAAAACAGGCTGTTTCAAGCCGATAACTACCAGCGAGTGCAGCAAGCCTTGGACAACCTGCGCCCGATCGCAGGACGATATGAGGTAAGCCTGGCGCAACTGGCACTTGCCTGGCTCATTGCTCAGCCGCAGACCTGCGCCATTGCCGGAGCCCGCAAAGCCGATCAAGTTTTGGACAACGCCAAAGCGGTGAAGATCCAGCTCCTTCCTGACGACCTGGAGGAAATAGACCATATCGGCCGGTCTGTCGCCGACCACCTGGATGATAATCCGGTGATGTGGGAGTTTTAGGGGAAAGGCAAGCTTGCGTTCTCTGGACGATATGGTTAAACTCTTTTCCGCGCATTAGATGAGGCTGCAGTAATGACTAAGAAAGTTTTTCTGATAATTCTGGTAAGTCTACTCCTTGTTAGCTGCGGGTTACGGTGGCAGGGTCAGGGACCGGGGCCGAGAGATGAAGGCTCACCGCCTCAAATCCTTGCCTCTTATGCCGAGCAGGTGGTTCGTCCTGGTGAACCGTGGAAGGTATACTTGAGAGTCAGGGATGTGGATTGCGACATGACCTACGTGATTACCGACCTGTGGCAATCAGGAGGAGGTTCGTATCCAGTCAGTTTCACACCTATACGGGGGCTTCCTTGCCCAGAGCTTGTGGGCTACGTTTTCCTCAAGACCCCGGCAGATGGAGCTCTGGTCTGGGAGCAGTTTCAAGCGAAGCTGTTTGTGCGTGATCGGCGAGGAAATCGCAGTAGTTCAATTCAGTTGCCACTAAGCTTTGACCAAGTGTCGGCAACAAAACCGCCTGAGCAATGGCGAGTCGCCACTGTCGTTTCTATTGGCGCCGTAAATATTGATCTGATAAACAAACAGGATACGGACTCAGGAAGATAATAGGTAAAAGGCAGAGGGCATAGGGCATGGAGCATAGGGCAGAAACCAGGCACTAGACACCAAAAAGAAGGAGAAAGGAGTCAGAATCCAGAATTTAGGTTTCAGATTCTCTGTCTGTTTTTCCTGACACCTGAAACCTGACACCCTAAGATGTGTGCTTGGGATTTGGGATTTCAAATTGAGTGAGAGGGTGCAGATTCTAAATTTCAGATTACGGCTTGGGTCAACAGGACTGAGACTCAGGCGAAGACCCTGACCAT
>Ga0255039_10000179_pt1 | contig 21483 bp, 20 predicted proteins | sample BC1_12_1_MG_FD_181713 | JGI IMG/M metagenome (GOLD analysis project Ga0255039, IMG submission 181713) | Seawater microbial communities from Strait of Georgia, British Columbia, Canada - BC1_12_1 | ecosystem: Environmental > Aquatic > Marine > Strait | place: Canada: British Columbia | collected... | reverse complement strand
GTCGCGATCGTCGCGGGCGCCGCGGCGACGATGAAGTGGCAGTTCTGGCGGATGATGCGCGAGGCTTGAACCGCCTCGCGCGTTGACCTTCGCGCGCACCAGCCCGTAGAATCGCGCCCTTCCCCCGGGTCGTTAGCTCAGCTGGTAGAGCAGCGGACTTTTAATCCGTTGGTCGGCGGTTCGAATCCGCCACGACCTACCAAATACTCATACGGGAAATACGGCACCACGCGATCGGTGCCGTTTTCTCATAATCTCTGGGGTTACGCCGGGGTTACTTCTCCCCCCGTCACCGCACCCCGATCCGCAGCTTCTAGAGGCCCTCACGGGACGGGTTAGTACGCCTGCCGCTAGGCTACAAGCCGTGTTGCGTTGACCGGTTGAACCCGCCACCCAAAGGAGACAGTCGAAATGCCTGTTAGCTGCCGTTCGCCCGAGCGATCTGAGCAGGTTTAGCGGTAAACATTGGGCTTTTTGATCCTTAAGTAATCCAAGATATGATCGTTTTTGCAGGTATGTGTGCCAACCTTTTGACCGCCTTTGGGACTGATCATGAAATTCCATCGGATCCATTCTGACGATCAGGGCGAGACCCATTTTGGTGTCCAAGAGATCCCGGACCTCGAAGTTCCGTTCGGCCCGCCTCCGAACCCCAAGGGTGCCAAGGCCGATTTCGGAGCGGTCGAGAGTATGTTCGTGTTCGCCGTCCCGGCCGCGACGGCGGTTCCTGCGCACAACGCGCCGCAACCCTACATCGCCATCGTCCTTTCCGGTGAAGCCGAGGTCGTGGCGAGCGACGGCGACACCAAGCGCTTCCGGCCCGGAGAACTGCTGCTCTGCGATGACCTCATAGGCAAGGGGCATGTGACCCGCGCCATCTCGGACGCCGTCGTGGCGTTCATCAATCGCGCAAGCACTTAACGTATGCCTCCCGCGAGGCTGCCGAGATCGGCTGCACGTGGAGTGCGACCATCGAGGAGATCGTTCTCATGAAGATGGAGCAAGTCAGCAACCACTGTTACGCCGCGCTGAACGAGAAGAACCGCGTCTGCGATGCCAACTCCGGCCTCGTCAACGTCGGCGGCGGCATGGTGATCGATACCCAGTCTGACCTCTCGCACGCCCGGCAAATGATCAATTTCTTCAGCAAGGTCTGGTCCGTGATGCCCGGGCGCGTGGTCAATACCCACGAGGATTCGGATCACGTCTTCGGGAACCAGCTCTTCCCGGACAGCGAGATCATTGGCCACCGCAGCCTCCCCGACCGCATGAAGGAGGTGGCAGAACCTGCGGAGATCCAGAAGCTTATGCGCATGGCCGGCGGCACCTTGACCGGCGCACTACTGAAGATGATCCATCCTGGCGTGGTATCGGCGGCGAGGCAACTGAAAGAGGACTACGACTTCAGCGAAGTCGTCCTTGTTCCGCCGACAACGCTGTTCGACGATCGCCTGACGGTCGAACTCGATGACATGGAGGTGCATCTCATCCATGTCGGTCCATGCCATCAAGTCGGGGATACCCTAGTCTGGGTTCCCAAGGAGCGCGTGCTATTCGGTGGCGACGTGATATTCCGCCTCTGCACGCCAATGGGCTGGGTCGGCACGTTCGAGAAGTGGTACGAGGCCCTCGATCTCATCATCAATGAACTCAAGCCAGACGTCATCGTACCGGGGCACGGGCCGGTGTGTGGTGTCGAAGGCGCGACGGATATGAAGGCATACCTGCAATACATTCAGCGGGAGTCGCGCAGGTTCTTCGACGCAGGTACCAGTGCCCGTGAGGCGGCGCGCAAGATCGACTTCGGCCCCTATTCGGAATGGGTCAGCCCGGAGCGCGTGTACTTGAACGTCGAACGCGCCTATCGCGAGTTCCGCGGCGAACCGCTCGATACGCCGTGGGAGCAGGCGAAGACCTTCGACGAGATCTACAAGAACGCGAAGACAAGAGGGCTCGCTCCCGTGTTTTGAGCACGCCTGCCCAGCCCCGGCGCCGGGATCGGCGCGCGTCGCTGTGGCATGACCTTCCCCAACAGACTCTCGAAAGCGTCGCTTCGCGTGCTCACATCGTTCAACGCAAATGCTAAATGTCCGCTACTCGCCGGTAGCGGACGGTAGGGCGCCTGTGCCAAATTTGTGCCACAGCGCGAGCGAAAGCGAAAGCCCTGCGTCGGCACTGGTGGGGCGCCTCGCGTGACACCGGAGGCGTCGGGCAAGGCACAATGACGCTTGACCGCCGGCGGCTCGGCCGTCGGTCCCATCCAAGGAGGATAAACGATGTCGTTCAAGCTTAAATTCGCCATTGCCACCATCGCCGCCGCATGCATGAGCGGGAGCGCCTACGCCGCGGACGCGATGCGCTGCAGCCACCAGTTGCCGCCCGGCCATCACATCGCGAAAGTGATCGATCGCTGGGCGACGGAGGTCAAGTCGCAATCCGGCGGAGACCTGGATGTGCAGATCTTCGGCGCCAACAGCCTGGTCGGCGCGAAGCAGAACATCGTCTCGGTCGCCAAGGGCGACATCGAGTGCGCGTTCTCGGTGAACTTTCAGTGGGGCAAGACGCTCCCGATCATGAACGTGACGCTGGCCCCGTTCGCATTCGGCGATCTCGAAATGTGGCGCAAGTGGTCGGATTCCGAGGCCGCGGCGTTCCTGGGCGACAAGCTGTTGGCGAAGGGCGTTCGCAACGTCGCGTGGCTGTTCACCACCAATACCTCCGTGTTCACGTCCAAGGGCCGGGCGCTCATCAAGCCCGCCGACTTTAAGGGCGTGAAGATCCGCGGCTTGGTTCCCGCGTTCAACGCTTCGCTGAAGGCGCTCGGCGCGGCGCCGTCGTCGATGTCTGGTTCGAAGGTCTACCAGGCGCTCGCGACCGGCGTCATCGATGCCGGCCTGACGGACGTGGCGGCGGCCGTGTCGCGCAAGTACTACGAGGTCCAGGATCACTTCACGGTGGTGCCCGTCATCAGCGTGTACTTCCATGCCTACGTAAATCCGAAGTGGTACGACGGGCTTTCGGGCAAGGCAAAGTCCGCGCTGGGAAGCGCGGGCAAGAAGGCGGCCATTTGGGCGATCGAAGCGTCCGAGAAGGCCGCCGCGGTCGCGCCCGGTCAGCTCCGGGACAAGGGCGGCAAGGTGCACATCGCGACGGACGCAGAGAACAAGGCGCTCGGGGCGATCATGCGCCCCGCCTTCGACAAGGCGTTCTCGAGCGACGACCCGGACAGCAAGAAGCTCATGCAGTTGATTGGCAAGATCTGAGACCGTTCCGGGAATGATGGCCGCTGTCCCCTGGATCCTTCCGGGGGACGGTGCGCTGGCGCCGCGGTTTCGCGCGACCCGTCTCGACTCGCCGACGAAAACTGCGGAGACGATGCCGACATGAACATCGGAACGGCTCGGCGCGACGCGGACGACACCGCCGCCTCGCTGCCGGCGCGGGGCATCGTCTTCCTGGTCAAGCTGAGTGCGGCGCTTTCCGCGCTCCTGATCCTGGTCGCGCTCTCGGTCATTGCGTATGCGGTCTTCCAGCGCTACGTGATGGAGACCCCGCTGCTGTGGGGTGACGAGCTACTCGGCTATTTTCTCGTTGCCATCGTCATGCTCGGTGCGGCCGAGGCGCTCCGCCTGAACGACCATATTGCGATGGACGTGTTCTCGGCCCGCGCTGGGCCGATGCTCGGCCGCTGGCTGAGGGTCTGGGCGGATCTCGCCGTGCTGGCGTTCGCGGTCGTGCTCGGCTGGAGCAGCTGGAAGTCCGTCCGCTTCGCCATCGACTTCGGCTCCTACTCCGTGGGCCACATCGAGCTCGCGACCTGGATCCCGCAGGTCCCGATGGTCGTCGGCCCGGCGCTCCTCGGTCTGATGGCGCTCACGCGGATCCTGCGAAACGTCATGCCGCGTCCCGCGCCATGACCATCTTTCTCGTCTTCGCTGGACTGATCCTGCTGCTCCTTACGGGCATGCCGATTTTCGCCGCGCTCGGGCTGGCCGGCACTTCGATTCTTCTGCTGACCGAGGGCAGCGTATCGGCCGTGGCCGACACGGTTTACGAGCACCTAAACAAGCCGATCCTGACGACGATTCCGCTGTTCGTGTTCATGGCGCAGGTGATGATCCGCGCCAAGGTCATCGACGATCTCTACGACATGGCGCATACGATGGTCGGTCACGTCCGCGGCGGCCTCGGTGTCGCGACCGTCATGTCCTGCTCGATCTTCGCCGCGATCTCCGGCTCTTCCGTGGCCACCGCGCTCAGCATCGGCTCAAGCGCCGTCCCGCAGATGAAGCGTTTCGGCTATCGGGAACGCGACGCCCTCGGCGTCATCGCGGCGGGAGGAACGCTCGGCATTCTGATTCCGCCTTCGGGGCCGATGATCCTCTACGCAATCGTCTCGGAAGTTTCGATCGGGGCGTTGTTTCTTGCGGGAATCATTCCGGGCCTGCTCATGGCCGCGATTTTCGCCGCGTTCTGCGTCGCGCAAGCCTCATGGCGGCGGGACGTCGCCGCGCCCGCCTGGGCCGGGTGGGCGAGACTCGGCGCGGCGATCAGGCGATCGGTCTGGGCGGTCATGGCGCCGCCGGTGGTTCTGGGCGGGATCTACCTGGGCATCTTCACCGCGTCCGAAGCCGCCGCGGTCGGCTCGCTCTACGCGCTGTTCGTGGCCTGTGTGATCTATCGCAACTTCTCGTTCAAGGACCTGTGGGCCAGCGTGTACAACACGATGCGCACGTCAATGATGGTCTTCATGATCATCGCGGGCGCCGCCATGTTCGGTCACGCGATCACGATCATCCGGCTCCCCGTCGGCGTCACCGAGGCCGTCGCTCAGATGGGGCTCGGACCGCTCGGCTTCGTCTTCGTCGTCATGGCGCTCATCTTCTTGATGGGGATGTTTCTCGAATCGATCGCCATCATCCTGATCACCACGCCAATTCTGCTTCCGGCCATGACGGGCCTCGGAATCGATCCGATCTGGTACGGCGTCCTGCTCATGATCAATCTCGAACTGGCGATGATCACGCCGCCCGTCGGCATGAACCTGTTCGTCATCAAGGGAATTACCGATGCGCCGCTTTCAGACGTGATCCGCGGATCGTTCCCCTATGTGGTTCTGATGCTTGCAGGGCTTGCGCTCATGATTGCGTTCCCCGGGCTTGCGACCTGGCTGCCCTACAGCGCGGGGTTCGGGCGGTAGGCTGCGCGTGATCCACGAACCCCGCTTCAAATACCTCCCGGACCCCGAGCAGCAGATGGTGCGGGCGTTCTTCGGCGACAAGCCGGGGTTTTTCGTCGACGTCGGCGCCAATCATCCGACGCAGGAATCGCAGAGCCACCATCTGGAACAGCGCGGCTGGGACGGTCTGTTGATCGAACCCGAGCCGGCGTGCGCCGCGGCGCTGCGCAAGGCGCGCAAAGCGCAAGTCATCGAACGCGCCTGTTCCTCGCCAGTCAACGCCGGCAAGACCATGACCCTGCATGTCGCTGGGCCCGGCGCCGAGTATTCCACGCTGGAAGCGGAACCCATCGCCCTCGGCGCTCGCCAGCGCGATACGGTCAGCGTCAACGTGGATACGCTCGACAACATCCTGCACACCCACCGCCTCGGCAAGACCATAGACCTGCTGTCGTTGGATGTGGAAGGCCATGAACTCGACGTCCTGCAAGGCGTCGACCTGCGCATATGGCAGCCCCGCCTCGTCCTGCTCGAAGACCATGTGACGAGTCTCGCCAAGCACCGCAGGATGCGGGCGTTGGGCTACCGGCTCCTGCGCCGCACCGGCTTGAACAGCTGGTACATCCCGCAGGATATCCCGGTCACGATGAGTTTGCGCGCGCGGCTCGAGATGTTGCGGAAATACGCGCTCGGCCTGCCGTTCAGGAAGCTGCGCTACGCGAGGCCGTGACCAGCTGACGATCGCCGGTTACGAGGTGGAGATCGCCCTAGCCGGGCGCGCCGCGTCGCCGCTTCTTGATGGTTTCGCTCGGGCCGCGTTTTCGCATCGCTGCCTTTTCCGCTTCCCTGGTTTTTGCCAACGCGGTGACTCTTTTCAACTCGGCTTCTCTTGCTTCTCGCCGTGCCTCCACTGCCAGCGCCTTTTCTTTCTCCGTCGGCGGTGTCCAGTCAAGAAATTTCGGCGTCAGCCTTTTGAAAAGGGCGCTGGAGGATTCCTGCTCCTCCTCGGTTCCAAGCTCTTTATCGCTCATCAGACTCTTTCTCCCAGGCGCAATCACGTGTCGTAGCGGCTGTCGATGAAGTTGCCGATCACCCGATACGCGGCCCCGGCCAGCATGCAGACGACGACGTTCATTGCGCACTCCTAGATAAGGCGGTGCAAAGCAGTCCAGAAGAAACCGGGAGCCCTGCTGGGCCGCGGTGGTAGCTCGTACGATTTCTGGACGAGGGCGCCGCCGGAGAATGCTACGCGTACGGAGACATTTTACGCCCTATTTCAGCGATGAGGAAACAGATCGAAAATCAGTCGCGCTGCAGCGCGACCGGAACCCGCGCTAGCCGGAAAACGCTCCGCAGCTACGCGCGGCGCTTGGCGGCAAGGTGGGAATCGATCAACGCCTCGGCGGGGCGCGCCACACTGCGCGCTGGAATGCGCACGCCCAGAACCGTGCTGACCTGCGCGCCCTCCATGAGCAGAAAGAGTTCGTCGGCCAGCAACGCCGGTTCCCGGGCGCCTGTTTGTTCGCACAATCTCGAAAGTCGCCCACGCAACTTGGCCTTGTGCGCTTCGATCACCTTCCTCGCTGGGTGATCTTTCTGCGTGATCTCCACCGCCGCGTTCGCCATCGGACAGCCTCGCGCAGCGGGATCGGATACGTGCTTGGCGAGCAGAGCGAACGCCGTCTGAAGTTGCTTGCGCGGCTTGTCGGGATACTTCTGCGACATCGCATCCCAGGTCCGCCAGAATTTCGCGTCGTGGTCGCGCAGCCACTCGGCCACCAACGCATCCTTGGAAGGAAAGCTTCGGTACAGGCTCATCTTGGTCGTATCGGCCTGGGCGGCGATCGCGTCGATGCCGACCGCGCGAATCCCCTTGCGGTAAAACAGATCGGATGCGGTGTCGAAGATGCGCGTTCGGGCGCTTGGGCGCGCGGGCTTTCGCTTCTTGGTCATCGGTACAACCAGTTGACTTGTGAGTGACCGGTCAGTATCATACCATGGACTGTTATGGACGCTGCGATGCCACCGGATTTGAGTCTCGAGCTCGGCAAATTGCTCGATCAATACGACGCGAATCGCCGCGCCGTGGACGAGCGGAAGCGGCAGGTCAGGATCGACGAGGACGCTTTTCAAGCGGGATTCGCCGATCTCAGGACCCATGTCATCAGGCCCGTTTTCGAGGCCACCGGGGCGATCCTTAAAGCGCGTGGACATGACTTCAGCATTTCCGAAAACGAACTTGGCGCGGAAGCCGGCGGCAAGACCACCGAGGCGGCCATATCTATTTGCATCATGCCGGCGGGGATGGAAAAGCCTGCGCACGGCAACGCCCAGTTTCCATCGCTCTCGTTCGTGACTCGGCACTACAACAAGACCGTGTGCGTATTCGCGAGCAATGCGGCGCCCAAGTCCAGCGGTGCCGCCGGCTCCAGAGGAGATTACCAATTGACCCAAATCGACGCCGCGCTGGTCCAGGCCGATCTCCTGGATCTGATCGCCGGTATCGTCAACGCCTGAATGGACGCATTCCTATTTGCCGGCGTATTCGATCTGCCCTGGTGGGGCTACCTGCTGGTTGCGCTTGGGTTGACGCAGATCACGATCGCTGCGGTCACCCTGTACCTCCACCGGAACCAGACGCACCGCGCGATCGACCTGCATCCCGCGGTAGGCCATTTTTTCCGCCTCTGGCTCTGGCTCACGACCGGCATGAAGACCCGCGAATGGGTCGCTGTTCACCGTAAGCACCACGCGAAGTGCGAGACCGCTGAGGATCCGCACAGTCCGCAGGTCCTCGGCATCAATCGCGTGCTGTGGGGTGGGGTGCTGCTTTACGTCAAGACGGCGGCCGACACGGATGCCGTCGCGCGCTACGGCCGCGGCACGCCGGATGACTGGCTCGAGCGCAATCTGTACTCAAGATTCGTCCTCTTCGGTCTGACGCTGACCGGCGTGGTCGACGTGATCCTGTTCGGGATTGTCCCGGGCGTTCTGATATTCGTCACGCAAATTGCGTGGATCCCCTTCTGGGCCGCAGGCGTCATTAACGGCGTTGGCCATTACTTCGGCTATCGCAACTGGTCCACCGCGGACGCCAGCACCAACATCGGGCCATTCGGCATCCTGATCGGGGGTGAAGAGCTGCACAACAACCACCATGCGTACCCGACCTCCGCGCGCTTCTCGAACCGCTGGTACGAATTCGACTTGGGCTGGATGTATATCCGAATTCTGCGGGCGGCGAGGCTTGCAGTCGTCAGGCACCTGCCACCGGTTCCGCGTTTTTCCACCGCCGGACCAGCGCCGGATCTGCAGACGCTGCAGGCGGTGATATCGAATCGTTATGACGTCCTTGCGAACTATGACCGGTCGCTCAGGAAGATGGGCGCTTCGGAGCACGGGACACTGCAAACGATGCAGGCGATGCGTCGTGAGCTCGTCGCGCTCTGGGATCGCTCAATGGCCTCCCGCGAGCAACTCGTCATGCAACTCCAGCATTGGTGCCAACGTGCTGAATCAAGCGGCATCGGGCCGTTGGTGGCATTTTCGCAACGTCTGCGCTGCTACGCTTGAGCGTCCGTGATCGCGTCGCGCGCTACACAGTATTCACAGGAGAACGCAAATGCCCAAGGGCCAGCAACGCAGCAATCGTGAAGCAAAGAAACCCAAGCAACCGAAAAAACCGGTTGCACCCACGTCGCCCTTCAATACATCGTCGCCGATAAGGATCCCGCCGGCACCCGGCAAGAAGTTCTAGCGGGCGCTACGGTCGGCGGGTCTAAACCGCCACGACCGACCGAATCCTGAAGGCCTCAGCCTGTGCTGGGGCCTTTTGCGTTCGGCGCGCGGCAGGCGTCACGATTCTTTGCGCCACACGCTTGCGAGCCAGGGCTGTTGCGCGCGCGGCAGGCCGGCAGGGCGGTAATAGTGCGTCAACTCGACGAACCCGGCGCCTGAGGCGTAGCGGCGCCAGGTTTCGAGATCGTGGTACGCGCCGTAGCGGCCGCGGTTCCAGCCCTCGACATTTTGGCCATGCGGGTTTGACGCGAACAGCACGCCGCGCGGTTTCAGGGTGGCGTGCAACTGCTGCAATACCTGCGCTAACGCCTGGCTGGGTACATGAAACAGCGCCGCGTTGGCGAACACGCCGTCAAAGCGGCGATCGGGCAAATCAAGCTTGAGGAAATCCTGCTCCCACACCTCGCAGCCACTGTGCGCGCGCGCCATTTCGGCGAGGCGCGCCGCGCCTTCGAGGCCAACCGCCCTGTGACCACGTTCAGCCAGCACCTTGAGATCGCGCCCCGGCCCGCAACCGAAATCGAGCAGCGCGAACGGCGCCGCACCCTCGATGGTTCGTAGTAGCGCGTCGATGTTCTGGCTGACGTCGTGACCGCGCGTGCCTTCCCAGAAATCTTCGGAATGCGCGTTGTAGTGTCCCAGCGTGACCTCGGCGATTTTTTCGAGGTCCTGCGGACTCAGTTTCACGGCTGTTCGGCGGTCGGCGCCACCGTCGCTGGATACTCGGGGCGGATGTCGAAGTGCAGCAGGCGATGCGCGGTGCGCAGCGCCATTTCCGCATCCGCGGGTTTCGCGGCGCGCGAAAATATGAAGCCCAGGTAGCTTGACCCATCGGGCGGTGGCGCAATGATCTGGCCGGGCTGCACCGCGATCGCCACGTCGCTGATGCCTGATACCGATTGCGCGGCGGCGACGCCCTCGAGACCGTGATAGATGCCGCGGCGTGGAATCGGAATCATCATCACGCCGGCAGCGCCATCGCGACGCGTAATCGCCGCGGGCTCGCCCGCTGCCTGGCGCAGGATCTGCTCCTCGAGGCTGATGCCCAACAAATGAGTGAGCATGCGCCCGCACAGGCCACCGATCGAGCGGGCGGCGACCTCGAGCAGCCAGACACCATGATCATTGATGCGCATCTCGGCGTGCAGCGGCCCGTCGGTGAGCCCGGCGACGCGGCAGATTCGATCGACTGCCTGACGGATATGGTCCTGGCGTTGACCTGCAAGCCGTGAGGGCGTGACGTAAATCGTTTCCTCGAAAAAGGGTCCGTCCAGGGGATCGGGTTTGTCGAACAGCGCGAGCGTGGTGAGCGTCCCGCGGTCCAGGGTGCCTTCCAGCGCGACCTCGCGTCCCGGAATGAAGTCCTCGATGATGACGCCGAGTTCCTGCGCGTCGCGGTCGGCACGCGCCTGGATCGCGCGCACCCAGTTCACCGCCCGTACCAGCGCAGCAGGATCGTCGGCGCGGATCACGCCGCGGCTGCCGGACAGGCGGCGCGCCTTCACCACCACGGGAAAGGTCAGCCTGGGAACCAGCGTCCGAGGATCTGCGCCGCTCGGCAGGTGATGAAATGCGGGGCAGAGGAATTCGCCTTCCTTCAGCAGTCGGCGAAACGCCAGCTTGTCGCGTACCCGGTGCACCGCCTGGGCGCGATTCCCCGGCAGGCCGAAACGCTCGGCGAGCAACGCCGCGAGCTCGATCCCCGAATCATCCACCGCCAGCACGGCATCGGGCCTGCCCTCAATCTCGCGCAGCACCGTGTCCGCCGCCTGCTCGGGTCGATCGAAATGCATCGCCATGATCGGCGCGAGACCCCAGGCGGGCGCCAGCTGGTGACAGACATTCGCCGCCGCGACGATCTCCACGTCGAGTTTTCTGGCGGCCGCAAGGAATTCCTTGTTGCGATAGCCGGTGGTGGGCAAGAGCAACAGGATGCGCTTCATCACGGCAGTCGTTTCAGAATGACTGCAGCTGCGCATCGGTCGGTTCGGCGCAGCAGTACCAGGGTTCCGACAGACGGGCGGTCGGCGACCCCAGGTTTGCGGCGAGCGCCGGTATCGGGCGCCCGGCGGCTTCGTGAGCAATGCGCCAGACCGCGGCAAACACTTCGCGGCGCGGAAGCTTTTCTGCTTCGCATCGGGCCACCAAGGCCTGCAGATCCCGCTGCAGACGGTCGACCCTGGAATCCGCATGGCGCCAGGGATAGCCGAGGAGCTTGCCGTCGAACGCCATCAGCTGCTCCCTGAACCCCGGGAGCCGCAAAAGATAGGAACCTGCGGGCACCAGCAGCCGGATGCTGAGCTGCACCGGGGGCACGCTTTCCACGAGTTGCAGTTCCACCAGCCGCTCGAGCAGCGCGATCGTGCCGTCCAGTGTCGTCCACGGCGTGAATGCGACGAAGGTTGGCGCGAGCGCAATGTCGGCATCGCGGGTGAGCGCCACCGCGCGATCAAAATCGCGGCTGCTGTGGTTCTTGTCGAGTAAACGCAGGATCTCGTCGTCCACTGATTCCACCGCCGAGGTGATGAACAGACAGCCGCTCGCGCGCAACGCGGGCAGCAGTTCGGCGTGATCGATGAGGTGCTGGATCTTTATCGTTGCGTCGAACGTGACGTGCGGAAATTCATCGTGCAGGGCGCGCGCGAGCCGCAGACCATGGGCGGGTCCATTGAAGAAGTCCGGGTCGCCGAAGGAGATATGGGTCGCCCCTTCATTTACCTGCTGGCGGATGTCTTGCATCACGACGTCTGCGGGGACGATGCGGAACGTTCCCTGGTATACCGGGACCACCGGGCAGTGCCGGCACAGGTGCTTGCAGCCGCGACTGCCCTCGGCAAAGCCGGCGACGCGGGTCGATGCGTCGGGCAGCACCAAATGCGCGTAGCGCGAAAGCGTCGGCAATACGCTGCGGTCGGGCACCTCGAACCGGACTTTGCCCAGGCTGGTGACCGGCTCTCGTTGTACGGTCGCTGTTGCATCGACGCGAAGCCGCTGGCAAAGGGAAACCAGTGCCGGCTCGACCTCCCCGCCCAGCACCGTGGCCACGCCCAGTCCGCGCAGCAGCGCTTCGTTCATCGGCGCATACAGCCCGTAGACGCACAGATGCGCGTGCGGGGCGAGTTGTTTGATGCGCGGCAGCGCCTCGATCGCGATGCGCGTCGCGGTATGCATGCCGACGTACAGCGCGACCAGACGCGCGTCTTTCAGGATCTCGGGATCGAGTTTTTCGAGCGATAGATCGAGGCAGCGGACTGCAAAACCGGCGCGCTTGAGCCAAGCGGCCGCCTCGGCGAGGGCAAACGGCTGCCGCCCCAGCTCATAGGGGTTAATGAGTACGACGTTGAAGCGTTCGCCTCGTTTGGCTACGTCGGCTACTTCGCTTGCGGCCGCTGCGCGAACGGCGCCGGCGCCGAATCGCGGTTCGCCCCGGCTTCCGCCAGGCGCTTCAGATAGTGCTGCCACATCGCCTCCTGCTGCAGGCCGTACTCGTACAACAGTTCCCATGAGTAAATTCCGGTGTCGTGGCCGTCGGAGAAGGTGAGCTGGATCGCGTAGCTGCCCGCCGGCTCGATCTGGGTGATCTCCACCGTCCGTTTGCCGGCCTGCAGCACTTCCTGTCCCGGACCGTGGCCGCGCACTTCAGCCGAAGGCGAGTACACGCGCAGGAATTCGCAGGGCAGCTGGAAGGTGTTGCCGTCGGCGAACGAGAGTTCCAGCAGCCTCGACTTCTGGTGCAGCTTGACTTCGGTGGGTTGCGGTGTCGTGCTATCCATGTCTGCGTCTGTCCGCCGCGCCAACTGGTGGTGGGCGGCGTCCGTTCACTCTAGCGAGGCACTATAGCAATACAAGCCATCGGCGCAGGCGTGGTTATTAATTGAACCCCCTCGCGTATACCCCCTCGAGCCGCGCAATCAGATCGGCCGGGAGCGGTCCCATCGCTGCGGCTTCGATCGCCTCGTCGAGATGCGCCGGCTCGCCGAGCCCGACGACAAAGCAGGCGAAATCCGGCTGTGCCAGCACGAAGCGAAGCGCGTTCTGCGCCCGCGTGCCGTGGCCCGGCCCGAACGCATCGAGTACTGCGTGGGCTCTTTGTTCTTCGAGTTCAAGCGCGCTGTCTTCGGTCAGCACCACCTCGCGTCCGGTGCGCCGGTCGGTCGCGAGCAGGCCGGAGGCGAAGACGCGAATGCCCATCATCGCGACGTCGTGGCGCGCGCAGGCGGCGCACACGCCGGCGAAGTCGTGGCCGCTCCAGCCGGACGGCATCGCGCGCGCAGCGCTTGGATTGAGCGCGTTGTAGTAGACCTGCGCCGAATCGAAGCGCCCGCTGTCTAGTGCGCGGACGATCGCCGGCGCTTCGCCGAGTGCGGTGAGACCGACCAAACGCGTGAGGCCCTCCTTACGCATCTGCTCGAGCCCGTCGGCGACGCCGTCCTTGCGCAGCACGTCGTCGATGCTGATCGCGCCGAGCACGCCGCTCCCGGTCTGCGAACCGATCTGGTTGTGCAGCTGGAGCAGGTCGACCGAATCGCGCTTCAGCCGGCGCAGGCTCTGGTGCACGCTGCGCTCGATTTCGGCCGGGATGTCGGCGAGCTTGCCAAGGTCGAGCCGGACCTTGGTCGAGAGGTAGGGTTGGTCCTCGATTTCGGCGAGCAGCCAGCCGAGCGCTTTCTCGGAGCGGCCCTGGCCATAGAGCGGTGCAGTGTCGATCCAGTTGATGCCTGCGTCGAGCGCGCGGCGCAGCGCGCGGCGCCGCGTGTCGTCGTCGGCGAGGATCACCATGCCGCCGACGTAGCCGCCGCCGAATACGATTTCCGAGACCCGAAGGCCGCTGCGGCCGAATCTGCGGTAGTTCATGAATCTGCTTTCCCGCGCGGGTTCACGCAGTTGAAGACTAGCGCAGGCGCTTGCAAGGCGGACGGCGGCACAGGCCGGGCGGAGGGTGGACGACCGGGTAAACCGGGTGGCCTTGCCGAAAACAAAGAAGCCAAAGGGCACAAAGGAAAATATGATCAAATAATCAATATGTTATTTACACTAAGAGGGGTTGTAACTTAACAACATTCCTCATCTACCTAATTAGAAAGAACAAATTTCTATTGACCTCGGCTTTAAGGAGGAGGAATCTTGCTACAGGTCGATTGTGGTCTACAGGAGCAGCATAGGCTGAGCATCCAACGAGTTTTCCAGCGATCCGAGAAGAAGATCGCAGAACTGCCCGAACTCTCTCCTCCTCCTCCTCGATTCGGGCAATTCTTAGGAAGGCCCCTGGCGAAAGCCAGGGGCCTCTTTCTTTGCGGCGGCAGGATCCACAGGCGCTCAGGCGGTCTAACCTGCAGCAAATGAGAAGGCCCGACCCAATCGGTCGTCGATTGGGCGTGCATCGAACAACAGAGAGGACAACATGACGCTCGAACTCCTGCGCAACGCGCTCGGCTGGTGCACGGTCATCAATTTTGGCGTGCTGATTCTATGGCTGCTGTATCTCACCCTGGCGCGCGACTGGACCTACCGCCTGCATCGCAGGTGGTTCAAGATCAGCGAAGAGGCCTTCAACGGCATCCACTACGGCGGCATGGGACTGTTCAAGATCGGCGTGTGGTTGTTCAACCTGGTGCCGTACCTCGCGCTGCGCATTGTTGGCTGATCGGCTGATTGGCTGATCCGCCTGACGCTCGCCTTGGGCGCCGAGCGCGGGCCCGGCGGTCACGCCAGCACGAAGCCCTCGTAGCCTTTCGCGACGACGTCTCTGCACTTCTCGACATAGGGTGGAAAGCCCACCAGTGGCATGAACACCCGCGTCTTGCCGGGCATGTTGGCGCCGAGGTACCAGGAGTTGCACATCGGGTAGAGCGTGCGGTCGGCTACCGCATTGACGTGTTCGACCCAGGCATCCTGTGCCTCGCGACGTGCTTCGATCGTCGCGTGGCCCTGCGCGCGCAGGGCGGCGATGCAATCGGCGATCCAGTTAACGTGCTGCTCGATCGACACCATCATGTTGGTGAGCACTGACGGGCTGCCCGGCCCCGTGATCGTGAACAGGTTCGGAAAACCCGCGACACCGAGGCCCAGGTAGGTGCGCGGCCCGGCCGCCCAGGCCTCGCGTAGCGTCCGCCCGCCGCGTCCGCGAATGTCGATCCGCAACAGCGTCCCGGTCATGGCGTCGAAGCCGGTGGCGAGGACGATGGCATCGAGTTCGTAGGTTTCGCCGCCGGCGCGCACGCCCGTGGGTGTGATTTCGTCGATTCCGGTCTTGCTGATGTCGACCAGGCGCACATTTGGCCGGTTGAAGGTCGCATAGAAGCCGGTATCGACGCATAGGCGCTTGCAGCCGATCACCTGTTTCGGGGTGAGCCGTTCGGCGACCGCCGGATCTTGCACGATCTCACGAATCTTCCCGCGCACGAACTCGGCGGCGATTTCGTTCGCCTCGCCATTCAGCAGCAGGTCGCCGAACGCGCCCAGAAAGAACAGGCCCCCACGTTGCCAGCGCGCTTCGAATGCCCGGCGGCGATCCGCGGGCGTTGCCTCGAGCACGGAGGCGTCGTTGCGCGGCAGCTTGGAGCCGAAGGCGTTCGGCATGAGACTGTTGCGCGCGCGAAAGTCCGCGTACTCGGCCTTGATCTCCGCTTCGTAGTCCGGATCGAGCGGCGCGTTGTGCGCCGGAACCGAGTAGTTCGCGGTGCGCTGGAAGACGACCAGCGATCGCGCCTGTTCGGCGATGATCGGGATCGACTGGATCGCCGACGACCCGGTGCCGATCACGCCGACCCGCTGGGCGCTGAAGTCGACGTCCTCGTGCGGCCATTCGCCGGTGTGGTAGCGCGCGCCACCGAAGGTTTCGAGGCCCTTGATCGCGGGCAGGTTGGTCGATGACAGGCAGCCAGTGGCCATGACGACGAACTGCGCCGAGGTCTCGCCGCCGTCGTCGGTGCCCACCGTCCAGCGCTTGGCGGTTTCGTCGAAGCTGGCCGTGACGACGCGGGTGTCGAACTGGATGTCCTCGCGCAGATTGAAGCGGTCTGCGACATGATTGGCGTAACGCAGGATTTCGGGCTGCGGAGCGAAGCGCTCGCTCCAGTGCCACCCCTGCTGCAGCGCCTCGTCGAACTGGTAGGAGTACTCCATGCTCTCGACATCGCAGCGCGCGCCGGGGTAGCGGTTCCAGTACCAGGTGCCGCCGACGCCGGCGCCGGCCTCGAACACGCGCGCGGCGAGACCGAGCCCGCGCGCCCGCTGCAGCATGTACATCCCGGCGAAGCCGGCGCCGACGATCACGATGTCGACGCGCCGGACCGCTCCCGTCCTCAGCGGAATCGCTTTCTTCGTCTTGGCTTTGTTTGCTGGCATCGGTTTTGAGATCAAGAATTTCCGTCGGGCATTCGAACCATACAACATGCGCTGGGCGATCGGCCTTTTCCCAAGCGGACCTGGACTCGGTAAACTTTGAACCCCGCTCCTGCGTACAGAACTTCAACCATGCGCACCCTCCTGGCGTTCCTGGCCGTTTCAGCCGCCGTTGTTTTTTCGGTCGCGGCCTACAGCCAGGCGCCCGGGCGCGGCCCAATGCAAGGTGGCGGGATGATGGGGGGCTCGATGCTGCGCCACCGTTTCGCCATGCATAACGGACTGCCGTCCGCATACGCCTTGAAGAAGAACCCGCTCGTCGCCTCAGCCGACAACCTCGCGGGCGGTAAGTCGCTCTACGCGCAGAACTGCGCCCTGTGCCACGGCCCGAAGGGTGCGGGCGACGGCGACGGCGGCAAGTCACTGAATCCGCCGCCGGCCAACCTCGTCGGGCTCAGTGGCATGCCGATGGCAAGCGACGGTTTTCTGTATTGGGCAATCGCCGAAGGCGGCGTGCCGGTGAAGAGCGCGATGCCACCGTATAGGTCGGTGCTCAAGGACGGGGACATCTGGAAGCTCGTGCATTATCTGCGGACGCTGTGAATTGCACCGTAGTCGCCACCTGGCGTCTCACGCTCGCGGGCTTCGGGCGTTGATTGGGGCGCGCTGGGCGAAGGCATGATGCACGCGCGCCAGTTACTGGTTCTTGCCTTGGGTGCGCTCGTGCTCGCCTCAGGTATCGCATTCGGCCAGGACGCCGAGGTCGCGCCAGAGAAGAAGCGTGTCGTGGTGCCGGTGGCGCCCGAGCAGGAACAGGCGCGCAAGCGCGAGTCCGAATCCGCGGAAGACCCACTCCAAAAGCGCCAGGCCGAAAAGGTCGACCAGCCCGACGAATGGAGCGACGAACCGAGCGGCTACGACCTGTACGGCAGTGCGCGCCTGCTCTACCGCAAGGCGGGCGGGGAGACCGTGCTCGGCGATGGCGGTTCGCGGATCGGCGTCAACGCAACCTGGCAGTACCGCCCGCAAAGCTGGCTCTTCGCGCGTGTCGAGGCCGGCTTCAATCTGCTCGATGCGTTGGATGCCGTGTTCCATCCGGGCAGCCGGGCGGATGATGAATCCGACGCCCTGCTCTTCTCGCGCCTCTACTACGTCGGCTGGGAGACGCCCGACCAGATCGCCACCGTGGGCAAGAACTGGTCGACCTACTACCAGGTCACCGGATTCACCGACCTATTCGACAGCACCGGCGGAAGTGCGTCGGGCACCTACAACGCGCAGACCGACGGCGGGCCGACCGGCACCGGCCGTGCTGATTCGGTGCTGCAGACGCGCGTGACCGTCGACTGGTTTCCAGAGTCGTTGCACGTCAAGCCCTTCGACATGAACGTCCAGGTTCAGTATGGCCGCGGTATTCCTCAGGTCGTGGACGCCAAGTACGGGCTGACGCTGGGCCTGAGCGCGGTGTTCAAGACCCGGGAGGACATGGAGGCCGGGTTTGCCTACAACTTCGCCGATGTGCGTAACGAGCGCAACCCGGCGCTCGCCGCGGCCGGCATCCGCGGCGACGCCCAGGCGCTCGCCTTCGGCGTACGTCAAATCCGCGACCGCTGGTATCTCGCGACCACGCTGACGCGCCTGCTGAATCACGAAACCACGGACCAGGCGCGCTATTTCAATGGCTGGGGCTGGGAGGTGTACGGCCGCTATCGCTTATTCGGCAAGTTCTGGGCCGTCGGCGGTTGGAACTGGCTCAAGCCAGATTCCGGGCAGCCGCTCGTCGGGCAGTACCGCACCAAGTACGGCGTCGTTGGCCTGCGCTACTCGATCAAGGAATTCCAGCGCCTGGTGTTTCTCGAGGCGCGGCTCGATACCAGCCGCGAGACCGACGGGTCGATGGTCGGCAACAGCGTCGCGTTTGGCGTGCGGTGGAATTTCGACTGAAGCAGCGCTACGGCCCCGTGCTATAAACGCCGCCGTGGATAAGATGCGAGCCAACGTGCGTCGTGCGTCCAGCGCACTTGTCCTCGGCCTTGCGTTCGTCATTTCCGCCGCGCACGCCGCGCCGCCGCTCGTCGCGCTGCGCGACGGCATGCCGACGCTTGCGCCGATGCTCGCGCGGGTGACCCCGGCGGTGGTCAACATCGCGGTGATGCAGCGCAGCCCCGAGGCGCAGAACCCGCTGCTGCGCGATCCATTCTTCCGGCGCTTTTTCGGCCTGCCCGACGAGCAGCGGCCGCAGATGTCGGCCGGCTCGGGCGTGATCCTCGACGCCGCGCAGGGCTATGTGATCACCAACCATCACGTGATCAAGGATGCGAGCGAGGTGGTGGTGACGCTGAAGGACAATCAGCGACTCCAGGCGCGCGTGGTCGGTTCGGACGCCGGCACCGACATCGCGCTGCTCAAGATCGATGCCACGGGTCTCGTCGAGGCGAAACCGGCGAATTCCGATGCGCTGCAGGTGGGCGATTTCGTCGTCGCAATCGGCAATCCCTTCGGCATTGGGCAGACTGTGACCTCGGGTATCGTTTCAGCGCTTGGCCGCGCGGGGCTGTCGAGCGGGGGCTACGAGGAATTCATCCAGACCGACGCATCGATCAACCCCGGCAACTCGGGCGGCGCGCTGGTCAATCTGAAGGGCGAGTTGGTCGGCATCAATACCGCAATCATCGGTCCGTCGGGCGGCAATGTCGGCATCGGTTTCGCGGTACCGGTCAACATGGCGCGCGCGGTGATGCGACAACTGATCCGCTTCGGCGAAGTGCACCGCGGTCGGCTCGGGATCAGCATGCAGGACCTCACGCCCGATCTCGCCCGTTCGCTTGGCATTGCGCGAGGACAGGGCGCGGTGATCGCCGAGGTGCTGCCCGGTTCGCCTGCTGAGCGTGCCGGGCTGCAAACGGGCGACGTCGTCACCGCAGTGAACGGGCGCCCCGTCGATTCGGCCTCGGGCCTGCGCGCACGGCTTGGCGTTTTGCCGGTCGGCGAAATCGTCGAGCTGACGGTACGGCGCGGCGACAAGACGCGCACGATTCGCGCGCGGATCGCCGAGATCGAGGCGCGTCACGGGCAAGAGGGACGCCGGATCGCCGAGCTCGAGGGCGCGACGCTCGCCGCAGTCGAGCGGGAAACGGATGCGGGACGCAGCGGCGCCGTGCTCGTCGTCGCGGTCGAGGCCGGGACGGCGGCGTTCCATCACGGCCTGCGACCGGGTGACGTGATCATCGGCGTCAATCGCCGGCGCGTCGGCTCGATCGAGGGCCTTGCGCAGGGCCTGCGTGGCAACGGCCGCATTGCGCTAAACGTCGCGCGTGGCGATTTTCTGTTGACCATCGTGCTCAACTGAGTACGGGGACCTTTGCACGAAGCAGCGAACGCGAGGCCGTCGCGGATGCCCGAGCGCTCGATCGCCGGCGACCGACGAACGATTGACTAGGTTTCGGTCACGCGTCCGAGTTTCTTGACCTCGGGCAGGCGGCGCAGGGCGCGCATCACGCGCGCGAAATGCTTGCGGTCGGAAACCTCGAGCACGATATGCATGGTGGTGTAGAGGGTGCGATCGTCCTCCATCGTGATCGCGTCAATGTTGGAATCGGCGTCCGCGATCTCGGAGGCCACCTTGGCAAGTACCCCGCGCTCGTTGGTAACCGTGACCTTGATCTCGGTTTCGTAGAGCCGGTTTATTTCCGCCGCCCATTCGACATCGATCCACTGCTCCGGCTCGGCGCGGCGCGAACGCAGCGCCTGGCGGCAGGCCGCGGCGTGGACGACCAGCCCCTGCCCCTTCTTGATCGAGCCGACCACCGCGTCGCCTGGGATCGCGCGGCAACAGCGCGCGAGTTGCACCGCCATGCCTTCGGTACCGTGGATCATGACCACCGCGCCCGGTTTTGACTCGGCCGCGCCCTCGGCGTGGCGCAGCAGGCGACGCGCGACGACCGCAGGCAGGCGCTTGCCGAGCCCGATGTCGGCAAGCACCTCTTCGCGCGTGCCCGAACCGCCGTCGCGCACGACGCGCTCCCAGCTCGCTTCGTCGATGTCCTCGGGCGCGGTGCCGAGCCCGCGCAGCGCGAGCTCGAGCAGCCGCTCGCCGAGGTGCGCCGACTCCTCGTACTGCATGGTTTTCAGGAAGTGGCGGATGTGCGAGCGCGCCTTGCCGGTGCGCACGTACTGCAGCCAGGCGGGGTTGGGCTTGGCGTGGCTCGCCGTGATGACCTCGACGCGATCACCATTGCGCAGCTCGCTGCGCAGCGGCACCAGCTCGTCGTTCACCTTCGCTGCGACGCAGCGGTTGCCGATGTCGGTGTGCACCGCATAGGCGAAATCGACCGCGGTTGCGCCGCGCGGCAGCGACAGGATCAGGCCCTGAGGCGTGAACACGTAGACTTCGTCCGGGAACAGGTCGACCTTTACATACTCGAGAAATTCCTGCGAGTCGCCGGACTGGTTCTGAATGTCGAGCAACGATTGCAGCCAGCCGTGCGTCTGCTTCTGCACTTCCGACAGCGACTCGGCGTCGTCCTTGTACATCCAGTGCGAGGCGACTCCCGACTCGGCGAGGCGGTTCATCTCCTCGGTGCGGATCTGCACCTCCACCGGCCCGCCGTAGGGGCCGATGAGTGCGGTATGCAGCGATCGATAGTTGTTCGCCTTCGGGATGGCGATGTAGTCCTTGAACTTTCCCGGGATCGGCTTGTAGAGGGCATGCAGCGCGCCGAGCGCGGCGTAGCAGGCGGCGACGTCCTTTACCACGACGCGCACGCCGTGGATGTCGTGCACCTCGGAAAACGACAGGTGCTTCTCGTTCATCTTGCGATAGGTCGAGTAGACGTGCTTCTCGCGCCCGGTCACGCTCGCCTCAATGCCGCCCGCAACCAGGCGCGCCTTGATCGCCGCCTCGATCTTGCTGATCGCCTCGCGCCGGTTGCCGCGCGCCGCGCGCGTCGCCTTGGCGAGCGTCGCGTAGCGCAGGGGATACTGGTGCGAGAAGGCAAGCTCCTGGAGCTCGTGGTAGAGCGCGTTCAGGCCCAGCCGGTTCGCGATCGGTGCATAAATTTCCATCGTCTCGCGTGCAATCCGCCGGCGCTTGGCCGGCGGCACGGCGCCGAGCGTACGCATGTTGTGCAAGCGGTCGGCGAGCTTGATGAGGATGACGCGTA